>Ga0307517_10012181_pt1 | contig 11840 bp, 10 predicted proteins | sample 23_EM_MG_FD_194515 | JGI IMG/M metagenome (GOLD analysis project Ga0307517, IMG submission 194515) | Populus trichocarpa ectomycorrhiza microbial communities from riparian zone in the Pacific Northwest, United States - 23_EM | ecosystem: Host-associated > Plants > Roots > Unclassified | place... | reverse complement strand
ATCCCTGAGTTCTATTTGTCCTTCAACTATTATCTCTTACCTCCGGTCCCTTGAAGCCTCCCTTAGCACCAGCGCTAGCAGGTCTATCGCCGGTCCTATTGTATTTTCGTTAGACAGGAATAAACCTCTTACAAAGCCTTACTCACAGAATGTAGATAATTCTTCTACTTCTTCCTCTCTTCCTCCTTCGAATGCACAGTTTCCCACTCCAACTTCCTCAAGTCTACACGAATCACCTCTTTCTTCCCCTCAAATTATTTCCGATAACGACTATATTACTGCAACTCAACCCCTGCAAGCCGAAGAAGCTCCACAACGATCAATTAGCTCTTGCAAACCCCACTCTCGGTTTATTTACTAGGCTTTCCTTTTTTCATTTATTAATTATAAATTCTTAATCTGTTCAAATATTTGTTTCTCAGCTATTTGATTTTCATCTCTTTCCTTTACCATAGTAAATTATTTATTTTTTAGTTATCTACTCTTAATTCAGCATCAGTCATGTTGGTTTTCTTTATGTTTTTCAACTATTGTATATATTTTTTCCTAAAACAATATTTTCATTTGATTTTAATTCTTCTTAGAAATTATTCCCTTTTCAGAATCATGATAAACTTGAATACGTTTTAAACTATTAACTCTTGATACTAAATTTATTAATACTACTACTATATTTTCTAAATATATAACATATTTTTATTGATTAAAAATTAACAATATATTTCAAGTTGAGATTCTACAAGTTATAAGTTAGATTGAGAAAATGATTGATTGTATGAATGCAATAAGAATCATATGCATATAATAACGCTTTTACTTTAACCTTAAATAATTAAAATATAATAATATAATAAGTGTAAATTATGATATAGTAGATGAGAGATATAAGAAGCAGGATTCCCACCTTCAAGTCTTTTTGAAAGGATAGGTTGTACTTCTAATCTAACGTAATTTAGCGTGCAACGGCTCATCACCTAGATGAAGCTCAGCATGGCAACCACTGGAACACCAAATCTATATTTTATTATCTGCACAACTAGTAGTGATACCATATTGAAAATATATTAGAAAGTACTTTTAGAGATAGAGAATCTGAATCTGAAGTTTATATTTAATAATAAAAAATAATTCTTCTTGTATACTCATTTTATTCCAAACTAGTTCAAATAGCATGTTACTTACAATAGTAGTGAAGAAAATTGAAACCAACCACAAAAATCATAGTTTAAACAAATAATATGATTACCTAGGTTGTGTATTTGATGTATGAACTGCTTTGGTATTTGTTTGTAGCTATTGAGAAAGGCAGTTTGACTGGAAAAACAAGGATGGTTAAATATCTATCTTAAAATCCGAACAAGATGATAGCTGCTCATAAGATTTACATAATGTTCCAATACTTTGTAATCTACTTCCATTTAGTGATTCAAGATACTATATAAACCTTCAAGGCAGTTGTTGATGCCTTGCAAAATTTATTCACTAGTTATTGGAAAGTAGTTTAGAGAGAAAGACTACCCTTCTGCCTTAACCATGTAAGCTACACATGCCGAATAAGGCTAAAATCTGTGTTATATGGTCTATTCATATAGCTAAAGCTAAAGTGATTCCCGGGGAAGTGGCTCACGATAGGGATCCGGCTCACCCAGAGCAACCATGGGAAAATCTAATTCACATTTAATTATCTCAACAACTAATTGAGAAACCACCTTGCGAATCAAGGGCCAAGTACTTTGGAATATAGAGAATCTGAAAATTGAGTTTTTATTTGTGTAGTCATAAAGTGTTACTCAGATATGGTGATTTTAAGATTGCCTCTTGCATAAATGAATCGTAGCCTTTTATTAACATAAAGAAATTGAAAACCCTTGAAGAATAACATTAAAAAATGGATACAAGGATAATATAAGTCTTATATATTCAGAATAATCAGGTTTTAATTTTATTCATAGGCATTTTTGAATGCAGAAGTTGTTAAAAAAGAGGTAGAAAATACATACAAATTACATACAAATTAGACCAATTCTACCATGGAATATCTACATACATAGTTGACCGATGTTTTCAATATCTTGACATACCTTTCACTATCATATCCTAAGTGAGTTTATACATTTTAAAGGGAAATAAAAATGTTTTGCATAATTTGTGTGTTGATCAATATGATACTATCAAAACGTAGAAATAACTCCTTATAGTATCTTTAAAACACAATAATAAATTATTTAAATGAATAATAGGTTATTAGATTCACTCAACAGTTCTAGAAAGTCTAGTAGTACTCTTTAGGGTCAGTTTCAAGGATAGTTGTTGATCTGATTCTATATTAATTACTACTAATTACAAATCAAAAATCATCTTTCTACCATCTATCATAATAAATATATATTCTAATCCAACCTACTGAGTCTCTACTCTGTCTACTAAAACTTCGCTAATTGGGAATTGACTGCTGTTATTCAAATGATGGAATTTTGACTTGTAGATAGTTTGCATGAGTCTTACTAGTCATATAGCAATCATTTTTAAGTACATGCGAAAAATATATAAAGCCTGTATTTATCTAACTTTTAACTTCATATACTAACTTCAGATATCATTATAAAGATTATTCCAAGACATTGAGTTCATATGTCAACTATGTATGTAGATATTCCATGATAGAATTGGTCTAATTTGTATGTAATTTGTATGTATTTTCTACCTCTTTTTTAACAACTTCTGCATTCAAAAATGCCTATGAATAAAATTAAAACCTGATTATTCTGAATATATAAGACTTATATTATCCTTGTATCCATTTTTTAATAATATTCTTCAAGAGTTATCAATTTTTTTATGCTAATGAAAGGCTATGATTCATTTATGAAAGAGGCAATCTTAAAATCACCATATCTGAGTAACACTTTATGACTACACAAATAAAAACTCAATTTTCAGATTCTCTATATTCCAAAGTACTTGGCCCTTGATTCTCAAGGTGGTTTCTCAATTATTTATTGAGATAATTAAATGTGAATTAGATTTTGCCATGGTTGCTATGGGTGAGCCGGATCCAGGTCATGAGCCACTTCCCCGGGAATCACGTTATGGAATAACTTTTAGTATGTTTGGGGATTGGGATTTAGAGAATTTGCACCACAACTCTACCAACACCAAATATTCCAAGCAAAATGCTGTGTTTTTAGAGTAGAGGTGTGAGATCTCTAAATCACAATGTCCAAGTGCACTAAAACTGATTCCATAGCTTTATCTCTATGAATAGACCATATAACGCAGCTTTTAGCTTTATCTTGCCTGTGTAGATTCCATGGTTGAGGCAGAAGGGTGTTATTTCTCTGTAAATTACTTTCCAATAACTAGGGAATAAATTTTGCAAGGCATCACCAACTGCCTTGGAGGTTTATATAGTATCTTGAATCACTAAATTGAAGTAGATTTGAAAGTATTGGAACATTATGTAAACCCTATGAGCAGCTGTCACCCTGTCTGGATTTTAAGATAGATATTTAACTATCCTTGTTTTTCCAGTCACACTGCCTTCCTAAATAGCTATAAACAAATACCAAAGCAATTTAGACGTCAAATACACAACCTAGTTGATTATATGATTTGCTTAAACTATGACTTTTGTGGTTGGTTTCAATTTTCTTTACTATCATTGGAGATAAGATACTATTTGAACCAGTTTGGAATAAAGTGAGTATACAAGAAGCATTATTTTTTATTATTAAATATAAACTTCAGATTCAGATTCTCCATCTCTAAAAGTACATTCTAACATATTTTCAATATGGTATCACTACTAGTTGTGCAGATAATAAAATATAAATTTGGTGTTCCAGTGGGTGCCATGGAGAGCCGCATAAGGGTACAGAGCCGGAACCCCATAAAATACGTTATCTCAACACCTGCCCTCCGAAATTCTTGAATAATAATTCTTATAAAACACCTCTTGGTATTTAATCAATTTTTTCAACTTATTCCCCAGCATATAAAATTGAACAAGATTTAATCTAACAATCAAGAACGATATTTGGTTGATTAGCACTCTGCAACCAACACGAAATAGTCGGACCCGAGCTGAAATAGCTGAAGCCAACAAGGCATGAATAGCTCGGCGAAGACAGCAACTTCAGGAACTTCAAAATCTCACTCAAGAGTCAGAACCCAGTGATCGTATCTCTTATCAAAGTAAACATCTTTCTGGTTTTTTCTTTTTTCTATAACAAAATTTTGCTTTTATTAATACTAATTAATGTTGAGTATTGGGATTAGAATAGTGGGATATACTGCCTCTCATATCGGTTCAACAATTGTCGAATAATTGGAGCCATTCATGTTCATGGTGTGATGCCAAGCTCTTGACTCCTGAGGCAAATGGTTGGTATTGTACAAAGGGAAAATATATTGTTCCACGATTACCATCCTATTCCTTAAACCTTTCGAATATGATAGAATCCTGCCAGTTTTCACTAGGATCACAATCCCTACGCGTGAATAACCGCTTCGCCTTTACATCGATTGGAGTTTCAGGAGGATTTCGACAACTCCCACTTGCATCCAATATTGCTATAACTGGTCGTGTATACCATCAGTTACATGATGTTACTGAGGGAAGTCAATCGTTGAAGTGGTTACTATATGACGAGCAAGCTCATGATAGAGAGGGAGCTTAACAAGGAATTCATCGAGGGCTAGTCAGTATGTTTCGCCAGGAGCTAGTGACCAAGAATCCTTTCATTTTTAACCTTTGACATTCGATTGAGTTTCCCTCTACGAAATCATTGACCATCGAATTACGAGCAACGACAACTGGTGGAGACATTGCAGCTCTCATTCATGGGAATAATGTTCACCAAGTACATTCCGGACGTATTTTAATTCAGTATAATGGAAGATTAATGCGGAAAAAAATAGATATTCTTTCCCCCTTCTATCAGCCTTTACAATATCCAATATTCTTTCCTGCAGGTACATTACGCTGGTCACCTGAAGCTCCGATAAGTCAAATCAGCTGGTATAGAAGGCTTTTAACAACTGAAAGAAGATTTCTGCAGCTTGGAAGATTAACAGGTGAATATTTGGTTGATATGTATTCTCGAGGTGAAGATGAGCGATTGGCTTATATTCGACGAGTGTTACAACAACAAATGAACCAAGTTGAACATTTTCAGCATATAAATTCTGAATACCTACAGATTTCTTCACAAGCTGAATCCTATTCGAATCGTGGAATTGTTCTTCCAGCCTCATTTCTCGGTTCAAGAGCTTGGGCAACCTCCGAAGTCGCCGATTCCTTAGCACTTTGTCTGTCTAAAGGGAAACCATCCTTCTTTATTACAATTACGACAAATCGAAATTGGCCTGAGATTAAGGCAAGGCTTGCTTCAGGTCAAACAGCTTCAGATATCCCCGTGGTAGTTTGTCGTATTTTTAAAGCACGATTGGACATGGCTATTAGGACTATGCGCGAACATTTGGGTAAAATTGTATATCTTATGCGAGTTATTGAGTTTCAAAAAAGAGGTCTTCCTCATGCTCGTCTCGTCGTCAGGGTAGGATGAATTCAAAATTATTAAAAAACTTCTTCTCACCAATCTCTTGTTAAATATATACGCTATTAGAAAGATTAATATAATTTTAATATTTAGGCACCTGCAGAACTAGTCTTTACAAAAATCAATCAGGTTATTTCAGCACGATTACCCGACCCAGAAGAAGATCCCGAATTATTCCAGATCATTTCTTGATTTAAGTGCCATCCGAAAACCCACCTTGATATGCAGAACAGCCAATGTAATCGCAGTGGCTCCTGTTTATGGGGCTATCCTAAAGACTTACAGCCATCAACTACACTAAACACTCATGGTCGAGTATGTTATAAGCGTATCCAAGAGGAAGATCGTTATGTCGTATCTTATATGCCTTTTCTTAGTAGACACTTGACTGTCATGTAAATGTTGATATTTGTTTTACTGTGAATCTTTTTATGTGTTTGTATAAGTATCATTTCAAGGGCCCTGATCGAACACTTTTCAATATTACATCAGATGAATTTCATGATGAAATCACTGATTATATTGATGCTCGATATCTCTCTACCTCAGAAGCAGCATGGCGAATTCTGGAGTATAATATGTAGGGAAAAGAGCAATCTGTTAAAGTCTTATCGATTCATCTTCCCGATCAGCACGTATCACAAATCTACCCAACGAATAGTACCCAGTCAGCAGCAACAACACTTCTTCGCTACTTTGCCCGACCTCGAATACTGGTTCTGGAAAATCTTCTCTATACTGAGTACTACGAACAATACTGTTTGTGCTCAAGAAACTCGAATACACCAAATTTGACACCTCTTCGGCCTAACCATTATTTAGAAATCCCTGGACCACCCTTCCCTCCACTGATAATTCGCAAACGATCAGGACATGAAGTTGTTTCCCGAATTCGAACAGTTCCTCCTCGCAGGGGTGAAATATTTTACCTTCGTCCATTACTGCTACATAAACCAGCTTTCAGTTTCGAACATCTTCGTTCAGTTGGAGACACTATTCACCAAACCTTTCACGAAGCTGCAGCTGCTTTAGGTCTCTTTCAAAATACTAATAAGACACACCATACATTAACTACCCCATCAGCCGCAATTCCTCTTGTGCCAGCTACTTTTGAACTTTCCGACAAATGCGATAGCTCTTTTTGATCATTTTCTGGAGCAGTTAATGGCTGACTATCACGATGAGTTCTCAAGTGCTCAGATTGCAGCTAATTTCACTCTTCCTGATCTTGAGAGATTCCTGAAAGCACAGGGTTCCAAACTAGTTGACCTTGGCTTACCCTAACCTCACGACCAATCCTCCTTATTGCAACTTGAGAGAAGTAACTGTTCAAGTCCATATCTTGCCCTCACCGAGCAGTACCAGCACAATGAACTCCTCCTCTCGTGTGAGCAGCTCGATATATACAACCATGTTCTAGAATCCTTCTATTCATCTCCAGCTAATCGTACAACAACTTGCTTTTTTATAGAAGGCAAGGCCGGTCGTGGAAAGAGCTTTACAGCAAGTGTGTTGATTAATAGACTGCACAGTTAGGGGCATATTGTCTTGATTGTTGGCTCTACTGCATTGAGTTTTGTACAATACAAGCGTGGACGAACAGCACATTCTGCATTTGGAATTCCCGTTACTGAGGTAGTATACTTGCCAAGAAATCAACATTTTCAATATAGTGAGTCTAGCTAACAATGTATGCATTATTATATATAGAATCATATGGAACTGCAGTCAGCAATTGGACCGAATTCAGACCAGGCTCAATTTCTGTGAAATGTGGAAATTATATTTTGAGAAGAGCTACCGATGTCAAATCGTGCAGCAATTGAGTGCACGAATGCACTATTGCAGCTACTGTTGGGAAATATGAGACTATTTAGTGCAAAGATTATAGTAGGATTAGGAGACTTTCGGCAAGTTGCTTTAGTCGTAAGAAATGGAGGACCAACAGGATCTTTTGATGCATGAATTCGCTCATCATGGCGATGGAAACACTTTCACATACTGTGATTACATCAACCTGTTCACAATGCTTATGATCCTGTGTACTCACATTGGGTGTACACAATCGGCGAAGACAACCTTACTAATTCTCCAATTCGGTTGCCCTTAATCAGAAGAATTAGAACATACAAGCAAATTGCCGACTTTCTTTTTCCTGACTTCATACTTCTGACCCCATATAAACTTTGTCAAAGGTCTTTCTTAAGTCCTTTAAATTCATATCTTGATGAGTTCAATCTTCAGATACTGGATAAAATACCTTTCGTAACAGGTAAGTATTCAACAATTTGATATTCACATCCAAGTTATAATATTTTTACTTAAATAGTTCATATACATTTATTATTAATACAACTGGTAATAGCTCTAGTGCTAACCTATATATGATAAAAAGTGTATAAGTACTTTAGTTACGAAAGTATTAAGGATGGAGAAAGTATTGACACAAACGATCAAGCGACATCAAACTCAAGTCTTCAAGTCCAAATTTCGACTCGCGAATTTCTTCATGAAATTCAAGAACCTGGAGTGTCACGACACGAACTTCGCTTCAAAGAGTCAGCAATTTGTGGCTTGATGAGAAATATCTTGCTTGAGAATGGCCTAGTCAAAAATGCAAGAGTTGTTATGAAAAAACTTTTGGAATTAGTTCAGACTAGTGTATATGAAGAGGGTAGAAGAAGGACATACCATCTTCCAAGAATCATCTTTGAATTTGAGCCTAGGTTTTGTTCACCGATTATGCAACGAAAACAGTTTCCTCTTCGTCTTACATATACTACTACTTTTAAGAGCTGTAAAGGTTTAACATTAGATCGTGCTGTTAGTGATTTACGAGTATCACCTTTTACTCATGGGCAATTATAGACCAGTATTTCAAGATTACGATATCGGGATGATATTCGGTCATATTTTTATGATGAAAATGAGGAAGGACAAACCACGAATATTGTATATAAAGATTTACTTTTATCCGATTCAGATATATTCGATTAGACTTAGGTGGGATCATTATTTAATAAATTTAATACTGTCCGTAGCATATTATTATTATTATTATTTTTATTTTTACCTATGATTGGTATTCATACTTAGTATCTTAAGTGGTTATTTATTCAATTCTCACGATCAATGGTTGCTATATATGGTTGCCATGCATTCTAATAGTTGCGATTGGTAGTTTCTATAGGTGGTTGCCATGTGTGGTTGCCAAGTGTGGTTGCCAAGGGTGGTTGCCAAGGGTGGTTGCCATGCCCTATATACCTACCTCTCTACTTTCTTTCTCGCTTTTTCCCCTTTTCTTCTATTTTCCTCTCCCATTCTTCCTCGCTTACCTCTACTATTGTACAACCACATCTTTCCCAACTCCCACTCTACACTACTCTTCTACCAATACCAACCATGGGAAAAGGTTTTATTCCCCTTATTTTTGTCTTATTATTTCTACGATCAGAATTTTTTCTTTCTGCATTTAGCAATACATACTTAGTGCTCATTTACTACATGTGATGGGAGCTTTGCAGTATTAGTTTTATCCTTAAAGAATTAATTTTGTTTGGCTAGTTATAATTTATTAGCTCTAATTTCGCCTTCTTAGTAGAATTGAGCCTGTACCAATAGAAATTCAAGCATGGGGCATTATCGTTCAAGGTGGGAAAGTGCATGGCAACCAACATGACCCACAAAACATGTTTTGAGAAAACATCACTTTTATGAATTGACAAACTTTAAACCACTACTACCCATTCAAGAAAAATTCAAATATTAATTAAACACATGTAAAATTTACTGCAACACTAATATCTTTATTCTATGAAAGAATATTTTTGAAATAAGCCTAAATACATAGTTTTCTGTGCATTGTTATTTTTGGATCCAGGTGGAGAACCACTTCTCTTAGCAACATTTGTCAATAGCTTCTCATCTCTTGCAAGCACCTTCTCAGTTGTCTTCTATTCCATTGTCTCCAACCCTGTATTAGTTATAGATGAATTGGATCTATTGGCATTACCTGAATTCTTGATTCTTTCTGTCTTGACCGACTGAGCTTCAAGTTGTTTTATAGTAGTATAATAATATGAAATTTAATAGCCACAGAAACAAGTTTCTATATTACTGTATACTTAATTGATGTTTGAATCAATACTTAAATACACACTGTAATTTTAATTACATTTCCTATTGTCATTTCCTTGTAATACAGACATCATGGCATATCACTTGTATTATATAAGCAAAGAATATTGGTAGCATGGCACACTACTATAGGAAATAAGAGAGTGGCAAATAAATGCAACTGACTTCAAACTGAAATAGTGTAACAAGGAGTTGAGTTTACAACATAGTTTTTCATGCTATAAAGTCCCAAGAAGCCAAGCTGATTTTACATGGAAAAAAGGGAATTTCTCAAATTTACAGATTTTTTCACATAACATGTTCTACAGAGGTCGTTAGATGGTAAATAATATTTTCTGAACTGCTGAATATATACTCTAGATGGCTAGCTAGGTGGCTAAGCCAAAATTAATCATTTGTTGTTGTGGCCCGAGTGTGGGTTTTCTATTGGTACAGGCTCAATTTAGATTATACTATTATTATTTTTTGGTTAAGAAAAATAGGCATGCTGAATTTCTTCAGGGTGCTGGAACTTGGGCAAATACAAACTCAGACTTTTTACAACTACATCCACAAACCTACCAAAGAGCTCCTCGCATGCAACTCTATACCATTCTGCAAAACCAATTTTCCACCCAGAGTTCTGATCCCCAAAAGCTTTTCTCTAATCTCATCTCGGTTGCCAATACTTCCTGGAACCAAGAACCTTATAATACTATCTTTGCACCTCTTCTTCGTGCTATTCAAACCATTCAAAACAACAAAAGCCAGTACAGACAAAAGTGAGCCCTTTTATCTTACAATCTTTACCTTAGCTTACCCCCTGACAAAAGAGACAACAGGTTTTTATCCTTCCTTCCTGCTATTGCTCTTTCAAAACTCTCTAAACCTGAGATATATCCTCCTCCAAACCATTGGATTTATGAAAGTGAGGAAATCAGAGCACTCTGTCAGGATCATCTTTTGCATGGAAAACAGCCAGATTCTAGCTTGAGAAGACACCCTCTTCTGAAATTAGAGGAAAACCGATTGTAACTTGATATTGCAGAATCTCCAAGTGCAATCATAAAGGATGAGGCTTCAGGAGAGATAGTTGCTATTGTTTACAGAAACTTTATGCCTGGAAATTACCATTCAATTATTAAATGGATTAATCACACTATTATGGCGAGTATTGCTAGAAAGAGAAGTGCAAGAGTAAGTTCATATTCACCTTCAATCCTTATACAAGTTATGAATATTATACTTATTTCACATATATATTATAGGTAGAAGATCCAGGAAAAATTGTTCAGACTGGATATTCAGCAGGGTCTCGAAGTCATCCTCGATTTGATTGGACAAAAATCTCTTATCCAAAAACTACAAGACCCAAGATCAACAACAAATCGATTACCAGGAGAGTAGTGTATTTGCACTATTTTGGAAAATGGCGAGAAGGCTTATTTATAGTGATATTAGCCAGGAAATTGAAGGGTTCCGGGCAACAGGTGTTAAGAGAATGAATAGTAAGAGGAAACAAAGCGAGAACAATACTTATACAATCAAGTATAAGGAAGAGGTGTATGAGTTTCATCAAGGGCAGGTTGCCCCTCCAGTGGGTTTCTTCGCCAGCAACTACTCTAGGTATGTAGTCAAGTATAAAGTCTGATTGGAAAAACCGCTAACTGAAGGGTTTAGACCAATTCATAAGAAAGGGGCACCTCATAAGTATAGTCTATTCTGGCCAACCGATAGAAGCCTTGAGGAAGATGAGGGGGGCAACTTCTTTATTTCTGATTATGGAATCAGAATTCAAGGAGCAAAAAACACTATGGTGGCCTAGCAGACGAAGATGTTCCCTTGTACCAGTTTAGCAAAGCTAGATATCAGCAAAAATAATACCTTGCGTCCTGTGCACCTCGCACGTCTGACGCTCAGGACGTCGGAATGCTAATCGCCAATGAGGACGTAACGTCGGATCGACGTCGCGTTCTGACTTTGCGTTACCTAGCGCCATCCGTCCTGACGCCATCCAGACACAGACCCCTACGTCTTGTGCGTCCTGACTGCGTCCTGACTGCGTCCTGACTGCGTCCTGACTGCGTCCTGACTGCGTCCTGACTGCGTCCTGACTGCGTCCTGACTGCGTCCTGACTGCGTCCTGACTGCGTCCTGACTGCG
>Ga0307517_10012180_pt1 | contig 11841 bp, 3 predicted proteins | sample 23_EM_MG_FD_194515 | JGI IMG/M metagenome (GOLD analysis project Ga0307517, IMG submission 194515) | Populus trichocarpa ectomycorrhiza microbial communities from riparian zone in the Pacific Northwest, United States - 23_EM | ecosystem: Host-associated > Plants > Roots > Unclassified | place... | reverse complement strand
TTGAAAAAAAAATATTTTTTTTAAAGTTATTGTGAATTTTTTTTAATTTAGTCCATATGTTGTCTTTGCCTGTTTTTTGCATTGTTTAATTAAAATAAAATCAATTTATTTGGGACAATCAGGTATATGACCCGAGTTGTGAATTTATCTTTGTTCTTTGAAATGTGTTTGTGACACATGAGCATTTTTTTTATGCAAAGATAATTAGGCATTAGATGTGCATGGGTCCACAAATAGTATATATTTAAGAGTCTTAAATAAATAATAAAAAAAAAGAATTTCATTGAGGATACACTTTGCACACCATTACAAACCATTGTGATTACAATAGTTTTTTTTTTTCTTTAGGTAAAGTGCAGAAATCGAGTGAGAAAAGAGAGAAGAGAGAAGGAAAGAGAAATAAAGAATGGGCAGTTCGAGCTAAGTCATAGTTGCTTTGCTGACACATTTGTCTTGAGAGAAAGCTCTTAGCGCGACGATTACAAAAGCACTTAGAAGGTCACCATGGAGGCTTGAAGGAATCTGCGTGCACCTCTCCAATGCAGCAGGCTTCCTCATACCTTGACTCGTGTTTTTTACGCACCAATATTTTTTTTTAATTTAGTCCCTAATTCTTTTATGCCTCTTTAATTTCTTGATTTGATCCCTGTTTATATATATATCTTCAATTTAATCTCATATTGCATCCTATCTAAGTCCAATAAAATCCCAACTGGAAAGAAAAGAAGGGAAGAGAAAAGAGAGAGATAAGATGATCAAATTGGTTAGTTTATTATGGTCATGTTAATGTCAATATTAACAATAAAACTAAAAGGCATAGAGGATACAATATGGATGCCCTCACAACCCCTTATGAATGACAATAATGATTTTTTTCCAGGTTAAGCGCGGAAATTAAGGGAGGCAAGAGAAAAGATAGAAGAAAAGAAAAGAAAAGAAACAAGAACAAGCCCCCAAAGCCACGCCATAGTTGCTCCGCCAACACGCATCACACTAGGAGGAAGCCCTTGGCATGACAATTTCAACGACACTTGGGAAGGCTATCATCAGGGCTCGAAGGAATCTACCCGTACCTTTCCTTCTTCCGTACCTTTCCTTCTTCAAACCGATGTGTTTTTCATGTGCTAGCCAATTTGTTTTTTAATTTGGTCATTGATTCTTTTATACTCTTTAAAATATTTTATTTGGTTCTTGATTCTGTTACAACTTTTCAATTTAATCCCGGATTTCATCCCACTCAAACCTAATAAAAGCCCAACTAGGAAGAAAATAAGAGAAGAGAAAAAAAAGATACGTATGGCTAAATTGAGTTAGCTCATTATGGTCATGTTCATAATCTAAGTCACGAATTTAACGGATTAGCCCGAGTTGATTAAATCGATCCAACATATCATCGTCTTTTCATTTCACTCCCTAAATTTTTTTTTTTATTTTATCCTTGAAAAGTTTTTTGTTTCGTATTTTCACCTAATCCGGTTAGGCAAAGATTAAAATGATGATGATTTAAAAAAAAAATTAAAGCCTAATCAGGTTATGAACAGGGTGACTTGATCATATGAGTCATATCTAACATGGTTGAATTTAAATCCGAGGCCATGCAAGAGATTACAACATAGGAATAAGCCATATTGATAAAAACACAATAGAACTATACAAACAAGTTATTTTGTTCTGATTTAATTTTTATTTTTTAAAAAAAATATATCGGTATATAATTAAATAGAAATGATAAAACACAAAAGAACTATACAAACAAGTAAAATTGACTTCCTTTTCTTTTAGGCCAGAATTGACTTTTAATCCGAGCATGAACATCGGGACTAGTTAATAGCTAAGACTGACAGAGTGACTATAAAAATAAACCCATAACAACATAATTAAATCACGAACTTCCTTAACAGATCTCAATTAACTGTTGTACCCGTGACTTCCACCTATCAAGACAACTTTGGCCACTTGCAGTAGACAACAGTGGTTTTTAGTCTTGTAGCTTTGTACAATTGTTTAAAAAGTTTTGAAAAGATTTTTGGTCTTACTAAGAGATTCTGCTAATCTCTTCACAAGATGCAACCTAAAATCCCGACAAAAGTGTAGCTCTAGACCAGGAGCAATTGGAATAGGACTTTCGTTTTTGTCTGAAACAATTGGAATAGGACCTCACAACAAGCAGACAGCATGCCAGCCACCCCATTACAAGATTGGCTTCAGTTCACAGAGACCCATGCATCTGCATTATTTTGTTCTGTAGCTGGAAATTAAGGCGTTAAACAGGTTGGATCCTGTAGGATATTTCTGAACACAGTAACAACTCTAAGCTTATATGCAATTGCAAGTCGCAATTACTCATGTACTCTGTTGTCACGTATATGCACTGAGGCATCAAATGAAATATCATATCATGCAACAATTTTTGTGAACATAAGATGACAGTCAACAACCTGAGCTTTCAAGATTTTGATTCAAGAAAGAAATTAATGAATTTACAGCAATCTTCCATGTCAAAAAAATGCCAGCTAGAAGTTCAAATTGAGACTGACGCGAAGAATAGTACGAGACTCGAATCATTATGCACATGAGCACACATGTTTAAATCATAGTCCTTGAAGTAGACTAACATGAGCTGCTAGCTGAGATTGCAGACAATGCAGAGTCTTCATCTTATCATAAAATTGGGTACCAGATTCCGCATGTTAGTTTCCACAATCAAACAAACAGAAATTGACTGGACACCAACTACCAAGGCGTACCACCACAGAACACAATATAATGACGAAAACTAATATCACGTTCAAGTATCTAACTTAGAAACTATGAACAATTTGGTGAAAGGACTCGCATCATACTTCACATCTAAATATGTTGTAAACCTAACGCCAAAACATAGAAATGCAGGACCAAAGAATCTCAATGTGTCGAAAGGTTGCTAGAAGCATGATGAAAGATGAATGAATTTACGAATTATCACCTCACATTAATTGAATCAACTACAAAACAAGTGAACAGAGGTAAATTCATAGAAGTATGGATGTTAAAAAGTGCATGTAATTCTGAAAAGAAAAAACCTCCTGCAGATCTTTGACATTACCAATTATAATTGATCTTCATCCTTTAAACAGAAAACAGCACAGAAGACAGAAAAGCATGTTATTTTGTCTCCTCAGGGGTTAAGAACCAGCTATGAAAGAGCAAGGAAGAGAACTGGAACAACAGTAAACACAATAATCAAGGCGGAAAGAACAAAAACACCACATCAATTTTGGCGGAGTTTAGAACTTGAATTTTCAAGAGAACTCCGATAGCCTCTCAAGTTCAACAACTATCCTCCTTTACCTTGTGCAGGCTTTCCATCCAGTATCCACTGCCATAGGTAGAATAATCGCCCAGGAGATTCACAATGGGTTTCTCTGGCCAGGCCATGCAAGGTTTGAACTTTTGACATTCACAACCAAATATTCTATGCTCGTAATAGCAAATTCCAAAGCAAAATTATATGTAATGATTACGCTGTGTATTCATCAAAAGTAGGCATTTGTTTCTAAACAAACTACCAGCCCCCTCGTATGATCATCAATTTATATTGTTTCACAGACCACAACTACGGACACAGCACAGGCAGGAAAGGATCAACTTTAAACACCAACGACCACAACAGTACTGTGCATGAAAAAAAGAGTGTCTGATACCGTACGTGCCCCATAGCCAATGGGCTACTTTGCCACCACCCTTAAGAGCAAAGAATAAGAAACAGCATCACTCGAGTCAAATACCTTATAGCACAGTGCTCTCTTCACCTTCTAGCTAACAAGCCAACTGACATGAATACAAAACATGCACTGACCCCTTGAACTTTGACGCCCCTCGTTTGATGAAATAACCAGGACACCTGCATCACAAGGAAATTGATTCAACTAGTGGTAAGTCACCCAAATATAACTTCGGCATCGGCTGGAGCAACTTTAGAAGGGAGCACATACTCACAGTTTAGATATCCCATACCATGAATTCATGGCGAGGAATTCATTGTGAAAAGTCTCTGAGGCATGACATGCTAAAAGCTGCATGTGGTTTCAACAAATTCATGCCACAAAAAAAGAAGCTACATTGAACAGAAGTATTTTTCTTGATATTGGATTTCCAATAAGAACCATAAAAATGAAATTGAGAAACACATCATGAAGGAAGCACAGCCAACTAAAACACAAAATTTTATGTGATCCATTCAATTGCTAAAGTTTTCAACTGGAAAAAACAGGTGAAGTAAACAAATGGATCTCGTTTAATAAAACTAAGTGTAACCGACATAATTAATAAAATTCACAACTCACTAATGTTTTTGTTAGCTCTCAAATAAGAATTTCTGAGTCCCTCTATTCATGCTTCCAAGCATACAAAATCAATGAAAAACCAAGATTTTGTGATCTGGAATCCAGAAATCTCTGGGAGAAGGACCGCGGCAACCCATTTGGATCTGAAAGCGGTTGGCTAGCCCACAACTTCTCAGCTGAGGAGCAAGTCTTGAACATAAAAACAGCATTTCCAACTGATGTACCAAAGAGCCAATTATGTACATCCCAAAACAATTCAACTGCTAGCCCATCAACCAATATGGTATGGTTCCCCCGGAACTTCCACCGGAGTTGCTTCACCTGCATCACTGTCTTACAGTCCACACGAAGCAAAAGACATGGGTCACTGACACCAATCGTGTCACATTCAATCACGAGATCATGAATTTGACCATTGTCACAAAACTGAGCCTTGGTACGGAACGCTTTCTTGCCAAAAACATGCTCTCTTTTTGCAACAAAAACAGTATTGGAAGGAATAGGAGTGGCACCAGTTTTCTTGAAAGCTTCTTTTCTCATATCCCCAAGAAGGAGAGCCATTTGCCTATCCACAACAACAGCAACATAAAATCCCTCTGATGGTTCAGGCCCAGATCCAAATTTAGCTGATGAAAGGTCCCAATATATATCAATTTTACAAGAATATGCCTCTAAACTCTTAGACCCTTTTCTTTTTGAGAACAACCACGGTTTAATATCAACCTTACATAAACAATGATTTGCAGAATCATCAATCCCTACACTTAGACCTTGACCCATCAAATTCTTACTCCATGTAATAGTGATCAAGCAAGACCGGCCTCGAATTCGACATTGATACACACAAGTAACCAAATTCTGTGCATTTTTACTAGTATTTGAAGACGAAGAATCAGCCACTTGAACCCCATTTTCACCAAAACAAGATGGGAAATCTCTCATTTTGCACTAAAGAACTGAACTTTCTACTCCAAAACTCTCTCTAAGACTTTTCACAAACACTTGCTCCCAAATTTTGCAGCTAAAAATAACACAACAGAAAAAGACTCAGAAACTGAACTAACAGTAAATAAAAAGCAAAACTAGAAGTTAAGTAAAGAAAGGGCTCTTATCTCAAAAACCCACATAAGAAATGCTTCAAAAACAGCTAATCAAGACTTGATTTTGATCTGGGTACAGTCTAGTTTGATGCATTTCTGAAAGAAGCAGTCAATGAAAAAAAGCTTTAAAAAAGCCAGGGAAAAACTGCTAGCACATCTAAATTGAAGACAAAAATGAGGAATGTAGGTAAGTACTGGTGGTAGAGTAACTGATGAAAGAAGCAGACAAAAAGCAGACTTGTTTCACTGTCAATGTCATCTCTAACAATTTAAAATCAAAATTTAAGTTTTTATTACAAAAAAAGAAAAAGAAGAAGATCAACAAACATGTATACCTCAAGAAAGTGACAGCTGAAATAACCAAGGGAACAAAATAAAAAGCAAACTGTTACTTATTTGGCAACTGTGTATTGCAGGAAAGGCTGGTCTTTGAAGAGCACTCTACCCTGAGAAAATTAAAAACGCATCTCTCTTTCCTTTTTCTCTAAGGTCTCTCTCAAAGTCTCTCTCTATCTAGACCTTCTTTTTTGCCATGTCATATTCACATGTAAATAAGAGAAAGAGACCGAGCCATTTATGCAAGACAGGCGGGGGACTGAGTTGAAACCCTTCTGTTTCATGGAAGGGGCCATAAATATACAAGCTTTTTTTAGGCTTCAATTTTGCATGTATTTAAGGATTTTTAAGGAAGAAAATGAGAAGCCAGAGAAACTTTTTTGCGGAGAGAAACGGTTCTTTAATGTGGGGTCCAAGAAATTTAATGCAAGCACGATGTCACGTTTAATTGAGTTTTCCTTAAAAAAAAAAAAACCCTTAGTTCGTGGGAGATAAAGATTTGACAAAATAATTAAGTACGCGGGCAGATCAAAAGTTGGATTCAATCCTTAAAAAAAAATAAAAACACATGGATGATGTTAAATTTTAAATTGAAAAGTAAAAAATATAAAATAATGCATCAAAAGCTTATTAACGTGTTTAACAAAATTAATAAAAGATTATATTTAAAAAATATTAACAAAAACTAAGACAGGATATTAATGTAAATAATGCAAAAAAAAAACAAAATCTTGCGACGTAGCTTATTCAGCATAAAAAAATTAAATTGAAATTAAAATAACTTATTAGTATGGTACCTTCATTTTTATTTGTTTAGTGTTGATCTGTGTCGTAGGTCATTGGATGGTCTGTGTTCCCAATTTAGTCATGTTAAAGTTGGCTACGTGTGTGCCATTTGATCAAGAAGCCCAATGGTAACTCAGTCAACCCGTTCAAAACATTATCTAGCTAAAAAAAAATAATGGACATTATCGTTTCATCCCTTGCCTAACTCGATGAGTTGGTTCAACGTGTGTCATTTGACTAATGGTTTGAATCGCGACCCAATTGCCCCTTTCAAAACTCGATCCGGCTCCAAAAGAATTTAAGGGAGTTATTGTTTCAACTTTTGCTTAACTCGATCAAGCTCAAACACGAAACAATAAAATATCAAAGAAAAAAATCACAAAAAAAAGTTTAAAGAGTAAAATGAAAAAAATAGTGTCATATTGAATCTAGCCCCACCAACCTCTTGCCTGTTAACCTGCTAAATGTGTGGACAGGATCACGACATGATCATAATGAGATAACCTGATTTAGCCAGCTATACCTTTTGTTTTCTTTCCTTTCCTTTTTCCCCGGTTGGGCCTTTATTGGGCTCTAGAAGGATGAAGTTTAGGACCAAACTACAAAGCCACAAAAGAACCAGGGACCACAATAAAAAATCCAAGAGTTATCAAAATCAATGATCAAATAAAAAAAAATCTTTCATTTCCCTTCACTTTCTATCTCCTCGATTGAGTTTTCATTGGACTCGAGTGGGATGAAGATTGAGACTAAACTAAAGAGCTATAAAAGAATTAGGAATCAAATTAAATAATAATAATAATAATAGTTATCAAAGAAATAAAGACTAAATAAAAAATATAATGAGAGGCCGAATTAGAAAAAAATTGGTTAGCGTATGAAAAACACGTACCAATATGTGAGGAAGTTGTCGCATTTGGGTGACATATGCGACTTCTTTCGGGATCCAATACCATCTTGCTTTGATGTTATTGAAATTTAGAGAATATTTAAGAATGTTAATTACTTTTGAAATTGAAATTGTTATTAACACAAAACTTTTAAAGTCTCTTGCACAAGCAGCGTTATATAATCATGCCATTAGAGCAATTTAATCTTCTCCTTGGCGGGGATTATCCTCCATTTAATTTCTTTAGTATCTTTCATTTCAGCATGGATAATATAAATTGATTTCTTGTTCTAGTTAAGTTGATTAGCAAAAATAACTTTTTGAGTACCCGCACGATATGAGAATATAAAGGACAGACATGAATATATGCTCAAAGTAGTTAGCATGTTAGAGCATATTTAATATTGGAGTGAAAATTGTTGTTTTTTAAAATGTATTTTACTTAGAAATATATCAAAAAATATTATTTTTATTTTTTAAAAATTATTTATAACATTAGTATATCAAAACGATATGAAAACACTAAATATATAAAAGTAAAAAATATATTTTAAAAAATATTTTTAAAACATAAAAACAATTAATTTTGAATTACAATGATAGCTTGTCTTAAAAGCCAGAAGTGGCTTGAGTATAAAATGAAAACACAATTGTTTTTTGGTAAGGTGCCCAGCAAAGAGTCTTGATCACTCATCGGCATGGCAGCCTCATCACAAGCCTTATTTTGTTGTGTATGAGTTGGTATTCTGTGATGTGGAGGTGGGATTCGATTCTGAACAATGGGTATGAATTATGATCTCTCTTTTTCCCTTTAATTATTTGGTACTGTGATTAGAAGAAATTAATGGTTGCCTAAATATTAGTCAAATATCCTTGCCTTTATTCTGTGTCGTGTTTTATTCCTTTTTTTTTTTTTATCTCCTTTAATCCCGGCTTCACATCTTATGCCATGGTGTGATCAAGTAACTAAGTGGAAAATAATTTCCAGAATTAATTACTTACTATAAAGTGATTGTTTGGTATTGGTAGTGTAGTAGAGAGACAAATAAAAAAAAATGAAAAATACGTTTATTTTCATGTTTTAAAAATATTTTTTGAAAAAAATTGAATTTTATTTTTATTTTTTTCTTTATTTTAATTAATTTTTTTGATATTTTCATATCATTTTGACGTCCTGATATATTTTTAAACGAAAAATACTTTAAAACATAACTAACATTATATTCCCAAACACCTCCAAAATCTTCAATAATGTACATTGAAAGCTCAAATCTTATCTACCAATGTCTATAATTGATGATATATTTCCGTCTCCATGTATGATTTTATAATTACCTACCATCTTTCCATTTTTTTGAATAAAATAAAATAAATAGTAACGAAAATATTTTATTCTCTTAGATCAAGTATTTAAATTAAAATAATAATATAATTTATTATAGTAAAAAAGAAAAACACTCTCTCATTCCTAGAATAAGTGGTCATTGTGAAAAAAAATAAAAATTATAAATCAGGAAAGATTAGAATTTATGCTCGACTCATAGAAAATTAGTAAACCTATGCTGTGAAAGGGGAAAAAAAGATTTTTTTTTCTAATTATTGAAAACATATATGTATAATTCTTGTGATTATCGTTTTTTTCGGAGTCGAGATAGCATTGAAGTTTGTTAGCAAAATTCTTAAGAAAAATCAAAGAATTCTTTTTTTGGAATCGATTGCTACCTTAAATTAAAAAAAAGAAGATATTGTCTGTTTTTTTTCAATCTGAATATTTAGATTAACTTGCGTGTACTTTAACTAATTCTACAGGATTTAAAATTAACAACCATGTAAGTTTCCAGTAGCTATAAGATTTCTGAGACTCAAACCAGTAACACAACCCTATAACCTAATTACTTCAACTATCCTTTAAGGTTAAAGATTATTTAACTTTTTTTTTTTTTTTACAACTATAGCTAGTACTCTATAATATAGAATTCAACTCATATATCCCATAAATCAACAAGGACTGCCTTGTTTTTCTTTTGCTGTCACAGCATGCCTAAGCCCTAATAGCTTGTAAAAAATTTAAAATTTTACAAGCTATTCAAAGGTTCGAAGCGTTAGGTTTGGACTCCAGTCATCCTAAATTGAAAATTGATGGCTACGTATCATTATTTATGTTAGGAGCAAAAGTTACTGTGATTTGACTGGGGTTAAAACTATTTAATTTACCCAGGGCGTCATTACATTTTATAGTGTAATGGTAAATAAAAAACCTAAGAATATAATGACCTAAATATATATATTTTTTAAATCGTAGTTACATATATGTATAGTATATACCAATAGAAAATTACTTGACATTTCTCTTTTTCCTTCAAGGTTGTGTTTAAGATAATAGAACTCTTCATAGATTATTCCCTTGTGAGTTTGAAAATTCAAATCTCCCTGCACAAAGCATAGTGTTTTTTTAAAAAAATATATTTTTTAATATTAATAAATCAAAAAGATAAAAAAAACAATAAAAATATTAATTTAAAATTCTTTTAAAAAAATAAAAATCATAAAATACAATCTAATTACATTCTCAAAGTACATCCAAGTTTGTATTCCAATTTCATGCAGGATTATGTGATGTAAACACAATTTTGTTTTCAAAGAGCATGTGATAACCTACCTATCTTCCTATCTTTTTGAATAATAAAAAACAATATTGTTGTAATTATTTATATGAATAATATATATTTTTTTTTTAGTGATTTTGGTATTTGCATCTGTAACAAAAATATCTTAATCTCTTAGAAGTATTTAATTGAAATAAATAAACTAGAATTTATTATAATAAAAAAAGAAAAACTCTCTCTCATTTCTAGAATAAGTGGTCATCGAAAAAAAGAAGAAGATAAAAACTATAAATTAGAAAAGATTAAAACTTATGCTCAACTCATAGAAAATCAGTGAACCTATGCTTTGGAAGGGGAAAAAAAAAAGATTTTCTTCTAGTTTTTGAAATATATATGTAATTCTTGTGATGATTTTTTTTTCCGGAGTGAGAGGTAGTATCATGAAGTTTGGTAGTAGAATTCTTAAAAATAAAATAAAAAAATGAAAGAATCTTTTTTTGGAATCAATTGCTACGGTAAATAAAAAAGAAAGAAAATATTACTCCAATCATGGTCTCTCTCTCTGTTTTTTTCCTTTTTTTTTTTTACAACTACAGCTAGTACTCTATAATTTAGAATTCAAACATATGTCCCTTAAATCAACAAGGACTACGTACGTTGTTTTTCTTTCGTTGTTACATCATGCCTATGCCCTAATGGTCTTCAAAGTTTAAAAAATTACAGGCTATTATTCAAAGGTACGAAGCATTTGGTTTGGAATCCAATCATGGAAATTGATGGCTACATATTTTTATTTATGTTAGGAGCAAAAGGTGAACACCAACTATGATTTGATTTGATTTAATTTAATTTGAGTTAAAACTATTTAATTTAATTTATCAAGGGCATCCTAGATTTTATTGTGTAATGGTTAATACAATACCTAAGAATATAATAATCAATTAAGTATTTTACTAACCATCTAAATGGTGGTCCAGTGGTAAGAACTTGGGATCAAGAGGTTTGCTTCCTCTGTGATCTCAGGTTCGAGCCCTGTGGTTGCTCATATGATAGCCACTGGAGGTTTACATGGTCGTTAACTTTAGGGCCCGTGAAATTAGTCGAGGGGCACGCAAGCTGGCCCGGATACCCACGTTAAACTAAAAAAAAAAAATTAAGTATTTTACTATAGAGAATTTGATGGTGTGGGGGCAATGCAAAGTATTCCTTGTTTTGGATTAGCAGTTGAACAGTTGTTTTGCTAATTGTTTTTTAAAAAAAACTTTATTCTAAATTTATTTTAAATTATTTTAATATACTAATATTGAAAATAAATTTTAAAAAATAATCTTTACTATCATGCAAAACATCCTAAGGATATGACAGCACAACCTCAAATTATTGTGTTAATTGAGGTGGTTAGTTAGTACTTCACGGACGGATAGAGACATGATATTCACTTGTACCACCATGTTCGACTTGTTGATTTCTAGGCTTTAAATCTTTTAGTCTGTTTATTTTTTAAAATTTATAAATTGGTCATGATCTCAACAATTCTTTTTAATAATTTAAATTTGCAAAATTGAATTTTTTTTTTTATATATAGAAAATTAATCTATTTTTTTCATAGATAATTAATCTATCTGTTTCATACAGTATCTACTCTAGAAAAAAAAAAAAGAGGTAATTTTCTTACCTAAAATTACAATAATTTTTTTAAAAAAGATAGCTTATAATATTTTTGATTTGCAGCTAAAATTTAATGTTAGTGATGAGTCGACCTATTTGTTTTTGCGTTTCAAAAATATTTTTAAAAAAAT
>Ga0307517_10012178_pt1 | contig 11841 bp, 8 predicted proteins | sample 23_EM_MG_FD_194515 | JGI IMG/M metagenome (GOLD analysis project Ga0307517, IMG submission 194515) | Populus trichocarpa ectomycorrhiza microbial communities from riparian zone in the Pacific Northwest, United States - 23_EM | ecosystem: Host-associated > Plants > Roots > Unclassified | place... | reverse complement strand
TCAATATTAATATCTATTTTTTCAAATTATTTTATAACCACAATTTCAAAAGCATTCTTAACCAAACACATTAAATTACTTTTTGTTCAACCTCAATTTCAACCATAGTTTTAACCAAATATCTATTTTTTCAAACCAATCTCAACTAAAAGTACTTTTATAAAATAACTTTTTTCAAATCACAACCACAGCAGCTACCGCAATACCAAACACACCCATTTAAAAATAAATAAGTAATGAATAAAACATGACCCACACTCATGTGACCCAATCCACATCCATCATTTACCACGTCTAACATCAAATGGTGCAAATTATATTAACTATAATCTAAAAGTTGTGGTGAAATCTTTATTCAAACATAGACAAATATATCGTTGTAGATTGCAACCATGATTATTTTTTTATCTCTATAATTTTTTCTAATTACATTCTTAAAAGCCAAAAGTGATGGTCAATTAAAATAAATTTATTACGGAAGGGTAAGATTCAAAGATATATGACTAAACTGAAAAAGACAGAGAAATGGTGGTTGTTTCAAACTTAGAGCAAAAAGTTCATTTTGATCCTTAAAATTTTCCAATTATAAACTTTTGATCCCTCAATATTTTCAAAATTTTATTTTATTTCAAAACTTCATTTTTCTTATGCTTTGTCCATGGTTTGAGAGAGGAGAGAGAAAGTAGCTGGATTCTAGTGGTAGAGAGAGAAAGTCTCGATTGACATCGATTTCAGCCATGAATAAGGAATATTTTGGTAACAATGAGTACCATTCGATGAGAATATTTTACCCTATGTGTTCTTTGTTGTCAGCCTTACTTGAGATGATAGATATGAGCTCGAAAAGTTTTTTAGTTTCTAGTTGACTTTAGATTTTTAGGTTGTTTGAGGTCATTGATATATCTTTCAAGGTGTCTAGGGTGTTGTTTAAGTGTTTTTTATACGGTTGAAATATATTTTTTTTCTTGTGTAAAACAACTTTCTTGGCTTTCCAGTGACATTTGATTGTCAAAATCTAGGCAGAGCAATGTGTCACTTGCTATTCTTTTCAAAACTTTAGGTTGTCCACTCCATTAAAAAATAAAATCAACACGACCAAGCAAGTGGCCTGCTCTAGGCCCACGTGTTTGAGCCTTTCTATAGGCCTAGGTTTGCTACGTCAACCAGGATTGTGCTTCTAATTCTTTTTTCTTTATTTTTATTTTTTTGATTGGTTTTTTTTGTTTTTCCAATTGATCCTTCATAACTAGATATTTATTAATTTTTTCTAGCTTATTTTTTTTTCTAGTTTTATCTTTTAATATTTTGTTGATTTTTATTTGGCCAACACAATTTGTTTTGGTTTGATATTTGTAGGTTTATCATGATGTCAAACAAACGTCGCTATATTTAGCTGATTCTTAATTTTACAAGCATCTACTTTAAATAAAAAATCATAAGAAAAAAATTATTGAACTTAATCGAGTCCATGACCCGGGTAACAAGTTTGGCTGATTAACTTTAATTTGTTAGGATATAAGCTTCATAATTTGTTTCGGTTACACTATTAATTTTTGATTTATTTAATTAAATGCACACATAAACTTTTTAATATACAATTATGATTTCTTTATGTTAAAAAACATGCAAGAAATGTTATCATATTTATTTTTTAATATTTAAAAAAACTTATTCAACCCACAACGAAGCTCAAATATTGTTAACTATGTCTTGTATTTTTATACCTGAACAAAGTACAATGTGCTTTTTTTTGAAACTCGATGCAACCAAATCAGCCGGTTTGGTATTGCGGCATAGTTGTCCTTTAAAAATGATTTTTTTTTTTGCTTCAAATGAATTTTTTTGATGTTTTTGGATCGTTTTGATGCGCTGATGTCAAAAAAATTAAAAAAAATATTTTGATACATTTCCAAGCAAAAAACACTTTGAAAAACAATCACTACTACAATGCCAAACACTATCAAATACAACTACAAAGTTTTGCTTTTCCGATTTTTTATGTTAATGCTATATACTGGAATTATATCAATTAACACATCTATTAAAGGGATGTTTGAGACAGTAATATAAATTATTTTTCAAGGTGTTTTTATTTGGAAATGCATTATAATATTTATTTTTAATTTTTTAAAATTTATTTTTAATATTAATATATCAAAATAATCTAAAAACTCAACCCAGAAAAAATAAAAATTCAACGACTACACCAAACCGTCCTAAATTCAATCCAACTGTTGGAATAGTGGGGCTTAGGCTGGAGTTAGAACTGAATGTTAGGATTGCTCTGCGTATAGTGAGAGGCCACCATACCCAATTAGCTAATAGTTAGTGGTTGTAATAGGTCCGGTCCGGCAGGCTTTGCATTATTATGTTGCAGTGACTTTGATCTTGACTTTATAACAAATTCTTAGCCAGGAAATTGAAGATCATTTTCAAATTATTAAGATAAAGCTTGAATGCAGACACATATGGGCACACTCCACAACTACAAATCAATCGATCCCCTTGAGAGTTATGAGGTTTAGCGTAGCTTAGCTTAGCTAGGAAGGTCACCTTTAGATCAGTTTAGATTGGTAACCAACTACATGCATGCCTTGATTATACATTATAAATAGCCAGTCTCTTCCCAGTCTGCACCGACACTTGGTTTCTCAATTGACTTTTGGATACTTATATTTTTAATCTCCAAGTAATGCCCTTAAGGTGGAGTGCAATGCAAAAAAAAAAAAAAAAAATTATCATTGCTGGTATGTTTGGTATTGTGATAGCTGTTGTGGTTGCGGTTTGAAAAAAGTTGTTTTTATAAAAAGTACCTTTAGTTGAGGTTGGTTTGGAAAAAAATATATGTTTGGTTAAAACTATGGTTGAAATTGAGGTGGAACAAAAAGTAATTTAATGTGTTTGGTTAAAAGAATGCTTTTCAAATTGAGGTTATAAAATAATTAAAAAATATTTTTTATTATTCCATTAAATCATCTACAATTCCATTACGTACAAAATTCATCCGACAAGAACTACAGTTTCCATGATTTTTTGAGCGTACAATAAAATTAGATAAAATATTATCAGGAATAAAATTGAGATTATAGTGCGAGTGAATTTAATTCACTCTACAAGTGAGTTAACTGAGCCAATCTAGCTAACAATCACCACCTAAGATCAACTTAGCAAAAGGTAGTGCCACAATCTTGGTGTCTAGTTTTTCTTTAATAAAGTGACAATTCAACTCAACATGTTTTGTGCGATTATGCTGAAGTAGATTATTAGAAATTTTCCTAGCAGCTTTATTATTATAATAGAGATTCATAGGACTTGAAGGTGGATAACCTAATTTAGAAAGCAACAATCGCAATCATAGTAATTCACAAATACCATGAGCCATGCTATGATACTCAACTTTAGCCAAAGATCATGCTATAACATTCTGCTTTTTACTATGCCAAGTAACAAGATTTCCTCTTATAAAAGTAAAGTATCTAAATATTTGTTGTAAATTTGTTTGAGTTGATTTTTTTATTTTTTTTTCCAAGCATTTTGAGTATATATTATAGAATGTTGATTTATGTTAATTTAATTATTTTATAATTTTATAAAATGAATTTTTTAAAATGTTTTTAAATAATTACCGACGGAATTACCAATGATATTTTTTGAGGGATATACCAACGGAATGAAGCGGATAATTTTTTTTTACCCGTCTATTCCGTCAGTAAATTCGTCTGTAATAATATTTTTTTATTATCGACGGAAAAAAAATTACCGATGAAAGATTCACCAACGGAGCATTTTCGTCGGTGATTTTGTTGGTAAATTAATTACCGACGAAATATATATCTTACATAAATAGAAAAATTATATCAATAAAACTATTAAATGTTATAGTGATTTTGCTTTTTACTACATCAAATGACAAGATTTCTTCTTATAAAAGTAAAGTATCTAAATATAAACCCACGATAAAAGGGACACCCTGCTAAGTTAGCATCTGTATATCCTTTCAAGGGAATGGGAAGTTCAACTTCGTCATACTCGAAGAGAAGGCAATTATTGTGCGGATTTTCTAGCCAAATTAGGAGCTAAAGATCGTAGGGAGCTTTATATTTTGGATGATCTCCCTGCAGGATTATTATCTCTCCTGCTTACGGATTCTATGGACATTTGTTTTCGTAGAGGTTCTTAGTTTTGTTTTTTATTTCACTTGTACCAAAAAAAAAAAAAATTCATTTCCCACCTCCACATCTCATTCGTGGGCTTTTTATTTATTTATTATTACTATTATTTTTCTTATTTTTTTTCTTTTTGGGTCACTGCGGATCTTTTCTAATGAAGTTAAAATAAAAGGTGGACGTCACCCCTGGTAGGATTGGAGACCAATTACATAAAATGACCCCTTGTGTTCCATGTCCATGGAAAAGCAGTTTCTGTGGATGATAAATAGTGTTCACACAACTTTAGTAGCCCTCAAGATAGCTTTATTATCACTTCTGGTCATCAATTTGTTCTTGACTTGGAATTTTTTGTCCAGAGCAATTATTGGACAGGATTGATCTTTTTTTGGAATATAATTGATTTCGCTGTCTAAATTATGGCTTCCATAAAAAAAAAAGGTTAATTAAAAGATCATCGAAAAAAAAGATTTGAACTCCAATTTTTTTTTTATAAACAATATTAATAATGCTCAATCCATCATTTAGCATATTATTAAACATATAGTTTGGAGAATATAATACATTTGTGCTTTTAGAGGCAGAGGAAGAATCAATATTATTAAACATATAGTTTGGAAAATATAATACACTTGTTCTTTTAGCGGCAGAGGAAGAATCATTCTGCTATACAGTAACAAATCTATCATACACAACCTCTCCATTATTACAAGCATCTTAAGCAAATAATTCTTGTGTGAGCAATTGAGGTTTCTCTGAGTTCCTAGATACTACATTATTGCTCACTATCCTTAGTTTATTACTAAGAATAGTAATTCCATGTCCAGCTTTTAGTCAAATCACTGGAGGCCAGAAATGAAAGTTACTCCAGTAGAAGGCAGCCATGAGGTTCCAGCAATAAGATTACCGACAGTAAATTTGGTAGCTTCAGAAGGTCCAATAACATGGAACCCTGGCCATTTTACCCTGTTAGAAGTTCCAGCGCCAGGTCCTGTGTTCGAGTATTCAGCAAAGTAGAGTGACTTAGCATAGGAACCTTCACCAGGCCACTCAATCCATCCTCTTGAGGAAATAGCATCACCAATGCTTGATTCCATCACCACTGTTCTTGAATACTGTTTCCAGGGCCTCCCAAGATATGAGTTATAGTTGTGCATAACCGGAGAAAAATCGGAGCTCGCAGTAATCCTACAACTTTGTACTGAGAAACCAGTGTTTTGTCCAGGGTCATCCCTTCCATTTGCTAGAATCACATTGTAGCTATCACCGTGCGGCTTCCGAAGGACCAAGTTGCAACTCTGGAAGACAGCAGCAGCGTTGCCGAAAATGAAGTCAATGGTGCCGAAAATGTCGCATTCTCTATAGAATTGACGGAGAGCAACTGCATATAGAGTGTCTTGGTAGCCAGCTATGCTGCATCGGTAGAAAACTGAGTGGTCAGAAGCTACATGTAGAGCCAAGGCCTGTTCTCCTCCGGGGCCTGCCGTGTTTTGAAATCCAATATCTCGAGCAATGAAATCATCACCTGTGATTGCTTCACCCGGGAAAATTAAAGATGTCAGCCTTCATTAATTATTAAAAAAGGAATTAAATGATTTACAAACTCAATAGATCACACTGATATTTAAACATTTCAACAAATTGATGTTGGTGATACGGAAAATATTACTAAATAATTGAGTCGATATGAACAAAATTAACAGTTGACACATAAGTTTGTAAGAAAAGTTGGATGATTTTGTTTTTATATAGCATTAATCATGCATAGCTTCTTCTGTTAATGAGCTCTGACTCGACATACTATTTTCTATGTCAATTCTATCCTTATAATTTAAATTTGGACTCAAGCTTGTTGTTAAAAAGAAGAAGAAGAAAGAGACTCCTTTTCTTTTGTTTCCTTTGGCAAGCTAGCGAGAGCGATAGATGCGAGTCATATCCTTAATTTCCACTCGAGGGGAAAAAAAGTTAAACAGTATAAAAACTATATATTAGCACGTAATTACCAGCTTCAGAGGACATGTTATATACTTCTTTTCTATTAATGGTGTCTTAATTTGTTTAAGAGATGGATGCATTAATAATTAATGTGTTTATTTAAAAGGTATGCTGTAAAGTATATTTTTTGAAAAGTATGAAATTCATACTTTTTGTGAGATTCGATGTACCCGTGTGATGCAACTCACAAACAAACATATTTTTTAAAGGTCAATTATGATTTCTTTCAAATTTAATACACAACTCTAATACAAAATGATTGCTGGAGTGCTTTATATATATAAAATCCCATTAGAGGAAGATATTGCATATTAACTAAAAAAATATTATATATCAAATATATATATATATTGAGCAACTAAAAAGAACTCTTTTTTTTTATTTAATTTGAAAATTACAAATTAGAAGTCACCGGTTAACGTTTATATGACCTTTTCTTTTATAGGGATGAAAATATTAATTTAATTGGATAATAGAATATTACCCCATATGAGTAGCATAAAACCAATACTTTTCTGTTTAATTTCCTGCGTAAAACCAATATTTTTATGTTAAGTTTTCATTTTTGAGGATAGATATAGAATATATATATTGCTGTATTTTTAGATGCAGGTAAAAAACAAAAGTTTATTTAAGAGATGTGCCGCATAGTGCATCTCTTAAAAAGCATGAAATTTATATTTTTTGTAAGGTATGCCGCACGACGCAACTCCCAAACAAATATATTTTTAAAAAATTAATTTTAGTCAATTTAATACTCTACTAGAAAATGACTACCGGGGTGCTACACACACACACACAAAATTCCATACGATCGAGGAAGATAATGCATATTAACTAAAAAAAAATTATATATCAAATATATTGAGCAATTACAAATTAGAAGTCACCGGTTAAAGTTCATATGACCTTTTCGTTTCTTTTATAGGGATGAAAATATTAATTTAATGGAATAATGGAATATTACCCCATATATATGAGTAGCATGAAACCAATACCTTTCTATTTAATTTCCTGCATAAAACCAATACTTTTATGTTAAGTTTTCATTTTTGAGGATAGATATAAAATATATTTACTGTATTTTTAGATGCAAGTAAAAAAAACCTGTACTGCCAATAATCCTGTGCTCAATGACAATCATGTCCTCAACTTTCCAAGAGATCTCTTACCTATTGATCCGAGCCTCTCTCTTTCAATAAAAAATAGCAAGAACCTAATTCAAGCTATTTGTGCTTAATTTATATACAGATACTTTCTTTTTCGAAGAAAAAAAAAGAACTCTAGAGGTTATTGTAAATATCGGAAGATCCTGATTAAGAGCTTTGCATGATCACCTAGGCCTAGCATGTGAATATATAGTTCATTAAAGATTAAAGAGCCTTTAATTTATAGGACCTTGTAGCCAAAAAGAAGAAGAAAAAAATTTATTAGCTGAGAGAGAGAGAGAGAGAGAGTACTAACTAAATGTAGCAGAACCAGGCATGGAAGAGCCGCCGGCAACACTGTCATCACCAACAATAATAGTAGAGTATTTACCATCTCCTATCAAGGTGATACCATCTTTGTTGCTACGAATCTTCTCCTTGTAGACTCCTGCCTTCACGTAAATCACAAACCGTTTCCCAGGAGCAGCGTTTATAGCTTCCGATATTGTTTTATAATTACCTGTTCCATCTTTTGCAACCACAGCATTGGCCTTGATGGTGCTAGTTTGAAGTAGTTTTCGATCTTTCGCTGATACCCATTTGGGAAAACCTTGTGATTTCTCCTCTGCACGTCGTCTTTTAGTGCTGTTTTTAAGCTTAGTCCCATAATCATGAGTAATCCTGCTGACTAGGGCTAAAGAGTTACTGGCCAGTTGTGAGAGATAATCCATTTTTTCAGAAATACGTGGCATGAGGTCACCAGAGAGACTAAGGCTGTCGGTAGAATCTTTGCAAGCTTGTTGAAAGGTCAAAGCAGCACTTAGCCATGTCTGTATGTCATGCTTGTTTTTTCTTGGAGAATCTTTGAGTGCCAATAACGACTGGTCTAACCGTTTCAGAGACATACTCATCAGGTTTTTGCAGTAGTCTGCAGGCACAGTAAAGGGAGATTTTCAGCTGATAAGCTTGTATAAATTACAGACTGGCACGCACAAACACAAAAATATTTAACATGTCATTGTCAATGTTGAATAGTATTTTCACTTCCCTGTTTATTTGACCTGGCAGTGCTACATAGTATCAGTTGCTTTCAAGCAATTGTTTTTAGGAAAATCGCAATGGAATGACAAAATATAATAAAAAAGTCACGCATGGAGTACATATAAGGGAAATAGAACCTGTGACGGATAGGACACGTTCGGCTTCTTGAGCTTCCAAATGGGAGCTCAGTGTTTCGAAGTATGAATTGGGCAGCCTGGTCTCAGATATAGTTTTGTTAACAAGAGCAGTCATGATGTCAAGAGGATGATCTTGGAACTCCTTCAAGGACTGGAGACAGAGGCCTGGATATCTAGTGTAGCTGCACTGTGTTTGGACTTGCATTTGGAAACTGTGAGTTGCAGCCCATGACATGGACGCCCCTCCTAATGTATATCCGAGCAGCCAAAGCACCACCAAAACCAGCAGTCCCATATCGAACAAGAAATCAAAAGAGTAACCAGACAAAATGCTTATAGCCTAAGAGATTTAACTGAGTGTTTTTTAAACAATTCACATGATCACTTAAGAGCAAATGGCATTGGTATTTATAGCAAAGGAAGCTCTCTTTGGCTCGGACGTTTAAAAGTGCTCTTACAGGACCTTTCAGTTAGTTTGGTGGTCTATTTCTCTTACTCTGAAAAAGAAGTGGTGCCAAAATGTCCATGTCTAGTCAACAGAATGTTAGAGCAAGTTGGTTTTGAAAATATTTTTAAAAAAATTTAATTTTTATTTATTTATTTATTTATTACTTTAAATTTAGATATTTTTAGATTATTTTGATATGCTCGTATAAAAAAAATAAAAAAAATATTATTTTAATATATTTTCAGTAAAAAAAATATTTTAAAAAATAATAATTTAATTAATTTGATTATATAATTCTCTTGTACCTTGACAAAGAAGTAATTTTTAGAATTTATGATTTTTTTTAAATTAATTATATATATATATATTAATATTGTTTTGATATACTGATATTAAAAATAATTTTTTTAAAATAAAAAATATTATTTTAATATATATTATTTTTTAAAAAACTATAAAAATAATTACTATAAAACTTTCAAAAGTCCCCGATGATCTCATTAGCCACTGTACTCATGGCACGACTCAGTACAAAATGAACATTTTGTACATACGGACCTTTTCTCAGTTGTCATATATAGGAATAGTAGAGGGACCCAATAATAAATCTCCTTCCCCTTATTTCACGTAGAACATTTTATGATTTGTCATTTCAATTCGAATATTAACAAAAATGGTCACAAGACAATTAATTAATTACTATTACACACACACACACACACACACACACACACAGTAGAAACCTATAACACATTGGCCTGTGAAAAAAATAATTGCGTGGAAAAATTGTATGATTAATTAAGATGCTGCTATGATAGGACCTAGATATGACCTTTGTTTCTGTAAAAAAAAAAAAAAACGGGTTGGTGGTTATAAATTATTTGTTGCTATGATAGGACAGGATTTTATATTAATTTTTAATATAAAAGAAAAAAATGGGTGTACGTGCTTAATATAATGAATAAACAATATATAAACTAATAAATTATATAAACATTTGTGAACGCAAATTAAAAACTAGAATGTAAAGTTAAGTTTCCTAGTAAAAAACAAAAAATAGGTACATATATAAATATTTTATATATTAATTATAATTAAAAATGATTTGTATTTCAATGTAGCACGGGCTACTGTGCACTATAAGTGTTTTTATTATGGATTGTACTGTTCTGCACTGTAGTGGTCCCGTGAGTGCTTTCACTGTGGACTATACTATTGTTCACTGTAGCGTGGGATACTGTACACTACGAGTGAATTCACTGTAAATTGCTCTATAGCAGCATTGTGAGTGCTTTCACTATAGACTGTACTGTTTGGTGGGAGCATGTGGGAGGCTGCAGCAACAGACGCCAAGCGCCAGGCTGGAGGCGCGTCCACTGGGGTTGCGGACATTTGACGTTTGGCTGCCAGGCCTGGGCGTTGGGCAGGCCACGCCCACTGGCTGCACCCTCGGCTGTAGTCACCTGGCGTGTGGTCTGCCCAGCCTTGGGCGCTTGGGCTACCTCCTATGTGCTGGGCAGACTCAGCGCACACAAGACGCTTGGGCTAATGCATGTGTGAGAATTATTATTATTATTATTATAGATAATATAATTAATAAAATAATTAATAAATTTGAAAGAAATTATTATTATTAATATTGAAAACATATTATTATTTATATTATAATTGTTTTATGATATTTTTTTATAAAAATAAAAAGTGAGCCCGCAACGTAGTATTATTAAAAATATTCAACAATTCTAAGTATTAATATAAAAACTATTATAATTTGTGCTGTAAATATTATTATTTTTCTTCTAATACAAAGTATTCATATAAAAAATATTTTTATTTGTGTTCTAAATATCATTATTTTTCTTATAATTCAAAGTATTCATATCAAAATATTTTTATTTTTTTTATAATTCAACGTATTCATATCAAATATATTATTATTTGGGTTATAATAATATTATTTTTTATAATAATTCAAAGTTTTAATATAAAAAAATATTATTATTTGTGTTATAAATATTCTTGGAATTAAAAATAGTATTATTTGTGTTATGAATATTATTATTTTTACTTTGTGATATAAATATTATTATTTTTATAAAAATTAATATTATTAATAAAATAATTACTAAATTAGAAAAACATTATTCTTAATATTGAAAAACAACCATAGATTTGATTTGAAAGGTAAAATTATTATTATTATTATTATTATTATTATTATTATTATTATTATTATTATTATTATCATTAATAAATTTTAAAAACATGTTATTACCATCGAAGAAAAACCACATAGGGACACGTGGCGCTTGGGATGCCTGCCTGTGTGCTGACAGACCAACCCCACGTTGGGCGTGGACGCGATCGCGATCGCATCAACCTCCATGTTGGACCTGGACGCGTGCATGCCCAACCCCATGTTGGGCCTGGACACGATCGTTTCCACCTCCATGTTGGTCGTGGACGCATCCCCGCCTAACCCTACGTTGGGCTTGGACGCGACCGCGCCCAACCCCATGTTGTACCTCGACGCATCCCCGCCTAAACCCACTTTGGGCTGGACGCATCTGCACCCACCCCACGTTGGGACTGGACACCTCCACGCCTAACCCCACGTTGGGCCTGGACGCGACCAGGTCCAACTCCATGTTGGACCTGGATGCGTCCGCCCAACCCCACGCCCAACATATTATTATTTATATAATAAATTTTTACTTTTTATAAAAATAAAAAGTGAGCCCGCGACGTAGTATTATTAAAAATATTAAAAAATTCTAAATATTAATATAAAAAATATTACAATTTGTGTTGTAAATATTATTATTTTTCTTCTAATACAAAGTATTCATATAAAAAATATTATTATTTGTGTTCTAAATATTAATATTTTTCTTATAATTCAAAGT
>Ga0307517_10012177_pt1 | contig 11841 bp, 19 predicted proteins | sample 23_EM_MG_FD_194515 | JGI IMG/M metagenome (GOLD analysis project Ga0307517, IMG submission 194515) | Populus trichocarpa ectomycorrhiza microbial communities from riparian zone in the Pacific Northwest, United States - 23_EM | ecosystem: Host-associated > Plants > Roots > Unclassified | place... | reverse complement strand
TGCATAAAAAATATAGTCATTAGGTGAAGTCTAGTCATTTCCACGCCTCAATTCAGGCTGAAATTGCATGATAGTCATTAGGGAGCAAACGACGCAATGACTAATGTTACTAAAACTGTATGTACTCTCTCCAAATTAAACGACGTTGTGTAGAGTATCGCGAAATAAACTGCTTACGTTCTGATATACAAAATCCACCCAAACTGAGCGCCGATCAGTCGAAGAGGGCGTATTATGCACGATCTAAAAGAAATGGCAGAAATGAAGTCAGCAGTGTAATCAAGTCATTTCGAGATACAGATACACACTCGCTAAGGACGGGTACACAATCAACAGGTATAGAAAATTCATGATCTGTGCTGCAGCGAACAGGCTTACTTCCTAAGAGAATGAACATTAGTACGAAACGTACCAATAGCGCTAACAAGCCGACGTACACGCTGCAGGACCCCACCGCGCAACACAGGATCATTGAAAAGTGACCATTTTAAGACATACCAGCTAAACATAGATACAAGTAGGAACAGTTTGAGCTCAACACGAAGCGTAAGCGACATACAACCTAATGAGTGAAGAAGTAAAAGTGATGGTCAGCATGACGATCCATTGTCCGATGGGTTGTATAACTCACAGTCTGGTAAATGAGGAAGCAGTATTGAATTCAGTGCGGAGGTAAAACTTCGATAGATGCATGGCACCCACAAACTTCGGAAATATTTCAGTTTGATACGGATTAATATGGAAAACGTGATCCACATACACGCTGAAAAGGAATGAACAAAAACGGTGATAACATACGACCTGCAGATAAGTCCTCCGTGTACCCGTTCGGTTGCGGTTGCCGGCAACCGAGGCGGATGGAATAGACTACGTACCCCCCAGGACGCGGCTGGCGTAGGTGACGTCGTTGTAGAAAGTGGAGAGTGCACTCCTCTCGCCTTCTTCGCCTGCCTTTCTCTCGCCCTTGGCCCTCGCGCTCCTCATCAGCCTCTTCGTCGTCCATGCCTCCTCAACCACCTTAAGATGCAGCTCCCCCGTTCTCGACTACGGCGCCGATCCTAGCCTTAATGGACGCGAGGCAACTTTTCATACGCCTAGAATTATTTAGTTGTCAGATCGACCCATTCATCCGATGGAATAAATTCTAGGGGCGGGTATGTAATGAAGGTAGAATTGGCAGTCGATGGTTGAGTAACTTCAACCTATATGGTGGGGAAAAGGAAGGTCACTGAATCTCGACGAATGCCGTAGGACGGCAGTGTCCCAAAGTGCGATGCAAGGAAAGGTGATTCTGGAGACGACGACGTATATATCAGAAGGGCGGGCCAATATGAAACCCCTGTTTGCCAGCGATAATGTTGAAATATCCGTCGGCGCACGACGACAAAGTTCCGAAGCGGCCTGCGTCCTCATCCTCGCCGATAGTCCTGCCTACAAGGACGAGGCCCACGATTAGACACGTGGTGGATGGGCCCATCTCATTCTCCTCAACATCCCTTTTCCTCCGAACTGTTAAATCTCCCTTTTTCCCTCGAGATGACCCACACTCAAACGCAGAGTTCTGAATGTCGTCCCACTGCAGGGTTGCCCCGCTCATGTCCTCGGATGGTGTGTTTGTACACCGAGGGAAGGCAAGAGGGAACAATGTCAGGTTACCCCATTCCTCGTTTTCATTGTCGCGTTTTCCCTGCCCAGCATGCGATCGAGAATATAAGGTAGGATGAGTTGTTGCGTATAGCAGAGGCGGTTGGCGAGCGGCTGGAATATGGCAGGTGGGGGGAACCGAACGAAAGCGGGTAGCGTGGGCACGAACAGCGCCTGTGATGAATAATAAAACATGTCAAAGTGACGAAAGCGGGTTCGCGAATGGTGAGGTCGTCTGAGCTTAAACGCGCCGAACACGATAGTTCTCCGGTTCAACGAAACCAAAACGAACCCCTTAATTGTCCCACACTCATATCCTCCTGGTCTTTGGGGGGGGGGCAAAATCACCGCTTGCTGTGAGGCGGAAAGGGCGAGACTTTTCCCCTTGCATCATGTTCGTCCGCTCCTCTTCGTTCTATCCTACAGCTCGGTCTGGCAGAGTAAACGTGCGTTGGCCAGAGCTTGTTCCAGTAGAAGAGGCGACCCGAGAGGATGTGCTTCGGTGCTTAACTAAGCCCAACGTCGATTCCTGCGGAAAATACTAAAGGTTGGCCGGCTTGTTGAGGAATGGGCAGATAAAACTTGCTTGGAAAGCAGGAGCCGAGAGAAGGGAAAGACGAAAAAGACGAATTCACCCGCCCGAGTTGGACCACTTTCTGGCTCAACCATCCGGTTGAGGATTCAGACGGTGGACGAAGCGCAACACATATACGGTTCCGAAGCGCCTGCGTCCTCCAGTCATATATAGATCTTTGCCAATGACTTGCCACAGATGAAGCCCACAATAGACAAGGTGGGGCCATCCCTTTTCTCCTTGTTATCCTTCCCTCGGACCGTTCCTGACTGAATTGAAACGTGTCCCGTCCAAAGTCCAAAAGACTCCAAATGTTGTTCAACTGAGGGTCGATGCGGGCTTCCCATTTCTCGTTTTTTGATGCCGTGTTTTCCACCGGATGGAATCGAGAAGACCAAGGCACAGGAAGGACGGACGGCGAGCGGCTGGGATATGAGGAGATGATGCAGGTGGAGAGCCAAAAGCAGCAGGCGGCGTAGGCATTGTCAGCGCCTGCGATGAATAAAACCTGCGGGGTGGGAAAAGCTGGGTAGCGAATTGTGATTGCTGTAGGTCGAGACTTTTGGGGCCACTGGAACGGACCCTGGCTCCATTGCAGGCTGTCGTCGGATCATGTTACGAGAATGTGGGCGGGAAAAGCGGGCAACGAGCTGTGGAGAGGTAGAAGATGGAGTGGGGTGTTGAATGGCGGGGATGGTTGTGCAGAGCTCCGTTATTGCAGCGGCTGTAGAATACCAAAGAACAAGTTGGAATTGAGGAATTGAGGATGCCTCTGACCGAACACCACTGTTCGACATTTGTCCTGCTCCAACTCCGTAATCGATCCAGGCTTGCCAAGGAAAGGGAGCTCGACGTGTCGCCGTCAAGTCACAGCCCACCAGAGCTGTTCCCATTGTAAGAAGGGACAAGTGCGGGAAAACCGGTTTGAGAAGGGGGAGCCGGCAGTGGCGAGGGAATGTTCTTCGAGCGAGGTATTTCCATCTGTGGTAAAAAAGGAACGAGTAAGGAAGGGACAGATGATATAAAAATCTTCGTATCGCAAACGAAATCTCATAAAACACCACTCCAAAAAACTGGAACTCATTGCCAAGGATATACACCTGAAAAAATGGAAGGAAACGAACCTGGCGTCAAATTCCCACCTGGGCTTCTGAGACCCTCTCGGCCGAGAAACATTGTGAATTTCGTGGGCGTAGGCAGTACAGGCACGGTAAGTCTTCTTCTAGATGCTTGGCGGCATTCCCGTCGTCGAGAGTCCAACCAGATCTCGACTTGACGCCAACAAGGCAAGTTTGACTGCACCCAGCATGAGCCTCATTGGAGTCGAGGGTAGCCACTGATGTTGGGGTTAAACGAGTGAGCGGTGAAAGATGAATCGATGCTGGTGCCAGTATGAATTGCGTTAGTGAGAGAAGGACCTCTCGGTTATTGCCGATGTGTTGATGGCCGATCTCAATAACGACCACAAAGGTTCCTCCATTACAGTGATTTGCATTGCCGTCTGCACAACAGCGTTGGCAAAATTGTGTTTGCAATTGTGTATTCTGTCAGGGGGGACCTGTCAGATTCTCGCCGATCTGCTACGAATGTGGTCAGAATCAACATATACAAATACGATTTTCGGAATTTCGTTGTGCAGACGGCAATGCAAATGACTGTAATATTGCAGTAAAAGTCACTCGGGAATCCCAACTCCAAAACTCGACTTCGATAATTTGTACGGTTACAAATTCACCACAAGTACTATAATACCCACACCCCTCAAAACTTCAACATCGTTATGCGGCAAGGCCATCAGACGAAAAGGGGCTGAATGTTCCAAAGCCCACTCGGATCAAAGCGCGGTGGTTCACTACCAGTCACGCCAAGGGGAAGCACAGAAACCTAAAGTCCAACTCTTCAGGTGGAAGCCAAGACGAGGCATATTTTTCTGGAAATATTCGCACCTGAGGGTCGTCTGGCACGTTTGTTTGCCTAACCCAACCCGCCGTTTTATCCGCCTTCTCGATACTGCGAGAAATGCCAGCGTTCAGGGCCGCATGTTTGCGGCTGGTATGTATCAAGAATAACAATAACTCACGTGTATAGGCTGAGGTGCCCATTGTCTTCTCGCTTGGTGATTACCCATTCTTCAGCCTTGTCAGTCTCTGTCTCGACCAGGAATGCATAAAGAAGGTTGTTTTTTTCTCCGGTGGGAGCTCCACGGGCAATGAGTTTATAGCGACCATTGTCAAGCCGCACAACGTCCCACTGCAAGAGTTTGAGAAGGTTAGAGTGAGATCGCGGCGGTAGAACACAAAGCACTAGCCAACTCGAGGTCACCTTCTGCGTCGGTAGGACAATAGACTCCTTTTGGATGAAGTGACCTATCCTCGACAATGTTACGACCCGAAAAGGTTTTTTCGTTGAGGATATAGTATTCGTCGGAAGGTAACTCTGGGTCTTGAGGTTTGGACATCAAGTACGATTGATAGATAGTCGATGGGTGGTGCGGCGAAATCACGAAAAACTGGATGCCCTTTTATGTAGAGTGTCAAGCTCTGAAGTGTCCCTAGTCAAATCTGAAGATGCATACATCAAAGATGACTCCTCCGTGGGGCCTGGAAAAAAAAAACCTTTCGTCGGTACATGACTTCCATTCCCAGAATAACGATCAACACGTACCTGTGGAACAGGAACGAGAGCCGGCGTGAGTAGAGGTGTCATCAAGGTGTCATACATATGATGGCTCCAAGTTCGATGTCCAACGAACATTCCAGCATTGCCTGGAATGAAATGACTCATCAACTCCTCGTTGACCGATCAAAATACTGATCAGATATTGCGTGGTGTATTGGCAGGCCCAACTTATTACTGGAAGAGATCTGATTCTTTGATACCAGAGGTCTTTTACACCGTGACCGGAGATCCCATACACCGGAAGTCGACTGGCATGCCTGAACCCAACTATACCCCGAATAATTCACCGTGCCCGCTGTCCCACCCTTTAGGCCGATGCAATGATTTGGGGTGTTAACGGCAGCAGTGTTCAAAACGTTCAAGAGGTACATATATGCTATTCAAAGTATTGATAGATTGCAACGTGTACCTGCAATCTCCTCACCATTTATAATCTTCATTGAAGAGTTTCAAAGCAGCCTATGGCATTCTATATCTTCCTCCCTTCCTGTGACTACTGTACATCAGACCAGAGCGATTCGTTGCCCTTTCAAACAATTATTCTTTCTAAGATAAGCTAGGCCTTGTGATTGGACAAATTTTTGATGGAAAAGGGGAGGGTGACTGGGTTAAGTATGACTACACCAACATTAGGTAGCCCCCCCCACTCCTAGAGCACCCAGGGCCATGAAGAATGCCCACCCATGCTCCATGCACCTAATGTAATGTCTTGGGTAAATTTATATGGTCTGCGCCCTTTGCTATGCTTAGAAAAGGGGATGTTTCCTCCTCTCCCTAAGGTGAATATCCTTATATAGACTGCTCCTGACTATTTTATTTCACTGAGAAGCTTATAATAGTTTATATACGTCAAAGGGCTCAAAAGCGACACATTAGAGGGCCAATAACTGTCTAAAATAAAGGGCTACAGCATATAGTAACCTACCCCAAATATTACACTCTATTTTACACACCGGAACTGAGGTATAACAATATAGAACCAATAATATTACTCTAAATAGTCATAATAAACTACTAACCGCAAAAAAATTGCAAAGAAAGGGGAGGGAATACTTACACCTATATGCGTGCTTGCTATTGCACACAGCGAGCACACAGGCCCGGAAATAGCGTTGATGGATGTTAACGTTGACAGGTAGCTAGTGATGTGAGCTCAACCTCGCCAGGTGGCGACCAAAATTTTTCAAAATGGGGTGGCGAGTCGTGTGTTAGATAATCTTAGCTTCGTGGCGATGAAAATTTTAATGCACACTATATACAGCCTTTTCACCACTTAAAAGGGTGGACATCTGTCGATGAATTTGTTCACACCCATTTTACTAATTTTTAGTATGATTTTAAACCCATTGCTGACAAAACAGCCTCCAAAAAATGAAATATGCAGTGTAACTACTGCCCCACCGTGGATTCTTGGGATCCTGCCTCATTACTTCGCTCGTTAGGTGTACAAACAATTTATTATTACCAATATACCTGCATTTACACGTAGTCTATTACGCCATGTGACTCGCCATGACGGCGAGTAGCGAAAGCTTTTGGAGGTTCGGCCATCCGCACTACAGGTAGCGACGGCAGTGATTTTGATGGTGTGTGGGAGTGCTGCCGAAAGAGGAAGGGTAGCGGGACGGACAGTTGATGCCGCGCCGACAAGAAAACTTCGCGGTCACGTTACCACCCATAAGTAACTCGCAAAAAAACGGATTCAACGCGACGCGACTTGTCTCCGCCCTCCATGGAGCCTCCTCCCCCTCCTCTTCCAAAACCAAAGAAACCCAACCATTTTCGCACCTTGGCCGCTTGGAGTAAATTTGCCAATCCCGAGTATCAGAACCAGAAAGCAGCCATCGACGAGTTTAACAAGAACCTCATTTCCAGTGCAGCGCCAGGCACGCTTGAGAAATATCGCAAGCTCGAGTTTAATTGGGGTGTTTCATGAGCTGTCAAGAACTCAATCTCCCCAAGAACAATATCGCGCACTCGGATGTCGTCCAACGAAATATCGTGCACTTCCTCCCCCGCATCGTGAGTAACCAAGTACCTATGTTTAAAGGGACGTACAACAACTTTCCAACGGGGCTAGAGTACCTCGCGCGTGAGGATGGATCTGTCGCACTGGTCCATACCATTCAGATTTAGAACGAGGAGGGTCAACAGTTGGTACGAGGTCTACGTTGATGCCTATTCAGGCGAGATCTTGTCAGTGACAGATTTTGTTGCCGAGGCCACTGTAAGTTTCCTTTTCATTCGAGTTTTATCATTACACTAATATATATTGTAGTACAAAGTACTCCCCATCACAAAGAGGACTCTGCCTGAGGGATTGGAGACGCTGGTCAACCCACAAGACGTACTTGCCTCTCCATCTGGATGGCACCTTTCTGGAGGCACAACCACAACGTAAGTTGATACCCACCTTCCTTCACACGCAAGATTCACGCTCTACCTTGAGTTGTGTCCTACAAATCCGCGACGACCGGCACCACAACCCAGTCATCTGCTGGGCAGATCTTCGACTACACCTACAGCGCTGCTGCGGCCCCTGCCTCTGCTGAGAACTTGAACGCCGCACGCGTCAATGCCTTCTACATCATCAACACCGTCCATGACTTCGCATACCGTTATGGGTTCACGGAGTCCGCTTATAATTTCCAGAACGATAACTTTGGAAAAGGTGGCAGTGGGGCCGATGTCGTCAAGATCTCCGTTCAAGATAGTGGAGGAACCAACAACGCGAATTTCGCGACTCCTGCCGAGTAAGTTCCGTGTCCTGTCTCGATTCGAAATTTCATTTAGTGGTCAGGCAGGCCAGTGCCGCATGTATATTTGGACCTACACTACCGTACGCGGTACCTCATCCTTCGAACAAAATTATTTTCTAATGTATATATCTTACAGCCTAACCGCGACGGCTCCCTCGAGAACGACACCATTGTACACGAGACGACACGGCATCACCAACCGCATGACTGGCGGAGGAACCGGAAGGTGTTTGCAAACCACCGAGGCCGGCAGAATGGGCGAGGGCTGGTCCGACGCCCTTGCAGAGTGGACCGAGTAAAAGAGCGAGACGATTACAGATTATGTCCTAGGGGACTACGTCACTGACAACGCCAATGGCATTCGGACTGCTCCCTACTCGACGAGCACGTGAGTCTTTTCTTCTGTTTGTTCGGGGAGAGTTCTTATGTCCTTGATTAGGACCACGAACCCTCTGAAATACACTTCTGTGAAGGCCCTAACTGAGGTCCACGGTGCGTTTGACCCTTCTACTTTTCTCTGTTGATCGCTGAGACTGAGACCCTTTACGCAGGGATTGGCGAAGTGTGGGCTAATATGCTCCACAACGTCTATGCTGCCCTCGTCGGCGCCCACGGATGGTCTGCCACCGCCAAGACTAGCCCAGACGGTACTGAGGGCAACATCGTCTACCTCGATATCTTCCTCGATATCTTCCTCGACGCTCTCCGTCTTCAACCATGCAACCCTACTCGTTCGTTGATTTTCACGAATGCCGAGTCGCTAATTGTCTACTGTAACCAGTGACCTCCGCTTGCGCTCGTGGATCCAAGCCGACGTGGATAGGTACAACGGCGCCAACAAGTGTCTTTTGTGGAAGGCGTTTGCGAGCCGTGGTTTGGGTGTTGGTGCGGCCAACTATGTTGATAGCTTCACTGTTCCCAGCGAGTGCTAGAGTATTGATATGGTGGTAAGCCTTGAATTAGGTATAGTATATTGTATTGTAAAAAAAATGCAAATTTTGTTTTCTTTGGTACGAGTCCATGATCCCGCGATGACGTCAAGCGCCAGGGCCACAACACCAACTTCCACGAGTCGGCCCCACGACTCAACGTTCAACGATTATGACCTCGACTACTATCAGCAGCACCTCGAATCCCGGCAAATCAACATGTAATTATGTCCAGACATATCTTCTCTTCCAATAAATTTCTTGACCTCCCGTTGCATCTTGAAGCAGTGACGGGAAACCAACCGATAACGGAGAAAGAGAAGAGAAGTACAGGCGATAGCAAAACCGCAGGGAGCAGTTACCCCACGAATGGAGATTGTGAGTATCTCCCAATTCTGCCCCTCTCCACGAGAATAACATTGTCCAATTGAAGCGACTTCATCTGGAGGGTACGGTTCACGGCCGGAGAAAGTCTGGTCTCTCAGAGAGGAGTGGATATGCCATTGAATGAGGCTGAGGCTAGTGTCGTCGATCAATTCAGCGTAGAGACTGGTTTTGGAGAAGGAATGATCCAGGATGTGATTCACGTGAATGAGGGGCGTGATGCGCTTTTTGAAGATGAGTGGGGTATCGAGCAGGGAGCGGGCAAAGATTTTTAACCTTTCGAGAGCCTGGAATAGGGATGATTCATCCTGTTATGAATGGCCGTAGGCGAACGTTTTGTCAGCGGAGGTTGTGGGTATAAAACTGAAAGCTTGAAGCCTAAGGCTTCTTGCCAACCATACGAATATAACTTTCTAATCTGGATGTACGATATTCTAGGCGAACAATCCCACATACACCGTGGCGCACTCCAAGACTCGAATCCAGGATCATATTACAACCTTCCACGATAACGCCACACCCACCAAAGCCCACCAACGAGGAAAATGCACCACCCTCCCACTGCATGCACCCAGTAAGGAAGGTGTTCGTATGGTTCTGATTCAGGGGGTGGTCTGATAAGAGGGACTACGAAAAGGAAGATGTTTGCGCATCCGAAGATAAGCGCAGGGAAGAGGAGGGAACGAGAAGGCGGAAACACGGGAACAGACTCAACAGACTCATCTGCGGACACTGTCGCTTGGTTCGGTACCGACTTCTGTGGTATTGTAGGAACTTCACGACGGAAGGCGAGATAGATTAATCCAAATGAGATTACACAGTTGATCACTGCGACTGGGTACATGTTCTACATGCAAAAAAAGTCAAGTTATTAGGTGGAAAAGCGAATGGGCCATGATCGTACACACCATATTGATGATAAAGTTGAAGGCATCGCCAGGTGGGACGGCGAAAATAACGATGACACAGGCCGCCCAATCTTTGAAAGGTGAGTGAGTTGTTAGGGCGCGAACGTTACGAACTTACGAAGACCAAGGCCAGCGAGTGGCGCCTTTGCGGGCCAGCTGGATGCCCAGAACGAGCTGAATGGGAGAATTCCTTCCTTGCCCAGAGCTTGATTCACTCGGCCTTGGGAGAATGACTGAATGAATTATCAGCCATTATTGTGATGAGAACAGCGAACAAAGACGTACGACCGAGAGAGCATTTCCCAGCGCCGAAAGCGCAATAAAGGCATTCAGAAATCGCTCAGCTTTTGGGCCCCATACGTTCTTGAAAAGGAGGCCAGCTACGAGCCTCCCTGAACTCGTGATTTCCTCCTCACTCGCTGCGGCGAAATACGCGATGTTGCAAAGTAGGTAGAAAGTGGCGACGACAATGACGGAGAGTGGGCCCGCTATCCGAAGCGTTCGAACAGGGTTGTGGACTTCGGAGAGGGCGTAATTGGCATTGCTGAAGCCGTCGAAGCAGTATATGATCTGAGAAAATCTATAGTTGGATTAGATTGCCTGAAGAAATATAAACGTACATTGTACAGGCAAGTGCAGAGAGCACTGCCTCCCGTCGTTGATCCGGCCCAGATCCGCTCCCAACTATCAAAGTTTCCTGGACGCGGAACTCCCTCTTGAAGGTTTCCAGTGAGAGCGATGAATCCGGTCCCAACGACAAAGAGGAGAATGCCAATTTTCATAAATCCCAACACGTTCTGTAGCCGAATCCCGGCGGGAATATGCAAACCGTGTAATAAGAAAACTCCGGTAAGGCAAATGAAGGCGACGAGACGGACAGGAGAAAATATGGCACGCGATGGGGAAGGAGCCGATCCAAAGGATGCGAGAGTATACTCGGCAAACACAAGAGTGTTTCCTGCACCGTACGCTAGGCCAACAGGTAAGAAGGGAGGTTAGGGTCGAAAAATGAGGCATACCGAGCAGTACTGCGTTTGAGGCGTATATGGATGTGACGAGTTGCTTGGGTCTGCGAAAGAGATGTTCGAGATAGTTTTTCTCCCCGCCGTTGTGAGGTAATGCCTGAATGAAAAATAGATGGACAGACGGATTGTGATTCTGGATAGGGCTTGTCTTACGCTTCCCCAGATAATATATACTTGCATCCCCGCAGCCGCAATCACAGAGCCCACCATCCATAATAATCTTTTAAAGGGGTAAGCAGAGAATGGTACCTTGCTGAAAGAGTGACTCACAACGAAAGACCGATGCTCCCGCTAAATTTCAAAATGGTACTTGGGGTGGCAAATATACTAAATGACAATGGTTGCATTACGATCCGTAAATTCTGTAAAAGGTTTCTCACCCTGTGCCGATGAGCTTGTTGAAGATGATGAACACCACCGACACAACACCAATCTGGCGCTTTGGCATCAAGTCCGTTGGTTTGACAGTACTAGATTCTGTTTCTGTGCCATAGTTCGACGATGACGGCCCCAAAAGTGGTTCGGCTTCAGAATCCTTGAAGTTGTCCGGTCGTCGCACCATAGTCAAGGACATGCAGCAAGTAGTAGATTCGGTGTCGTTCTGGAGAACTGCCGTCGTATGATTCGTGTTGGTGACCGGCGAAGCTTTGAAGCTTTGAAGGTCCGTGGGAGCTCGATTCTTGTCAAAGATGCTGTCAGAGTAGCGGGCGACATGTGTGAGAACTTTCTTGACGCAGTAAGTTTTCTTTCACTACTGGAAGGGGACAGTTCTGCGGCGCGCAGAATCCGTGCAGAATTCAATTTACGTGCATAAAATTCTATATATAGTAGAATAATAATTTTTCAATAAATTCTCCCATGACGTAAAAGACAATTAGAATATCGGCAGAATTTTATGCATGTGCATTGACTTCTGCATGGATTCTGCACGCCGCACAA
>Ga0307517_10012176_pt1 | contig 11841 bp, 5 predicted proteins | sample 23_EM_MG_FD_194515 | JGI IMG/M metagenome (GOLD analysis project Ga0307517, IMG submission 194515) | Populus trichocarpa ectomycorrhiza microbial communities from riparian zone in the Pacific Northwest, United States - 23_EM | ecosystem: Host-associated > Plants > Roots > Unclassified | place... | reverse complement strand
AAATTGATCTGACCATTTGCGCACATCACAAATTCATTCTTCCACTTTGCTTTCTAATTTCGGTTGAAATATTTTTAACATCAACAATATTAGATGGCCATGATCAGCTTAAAGCTCAGTTGCACTCATTGAAAAATCCTCGTATTTTTCCCACTAGGCAGGTAACCCATTACAATGTGACCATCTTTGAAAAATCCTCGTATTTTTCCCACTGGGCAGGTAACCCATTACAATGTGACCATCCTGAAAAATCCTCGTATTTTTTTTCACTGGGCAGGTAACCCATTACAATGTGACCACTTTTGAAAAATCATCGTATTTTTCCCCACTGGGCAGGTAACCCATTACAATGTGACCACTTTTGAAAAATCCTCGTATTTTTCCCCTGGGCTGGTAACCCATTACAATGTGACCACTTTTGAAAAATTCTCGTATTTTTTTATCCACTGGGCAGGTAACCCATTACAATGTGACCATCCTGAAAAATCCTCGTATTTTTCCACTGGGCAGGTAACCCATTACAATGTGACCACTTTTGAAAAATCCTCGTATTTTTCATCCTGGGCAGGTAACCCATTACAATGTGACCACTTTTGAAAAATCCTCGTATTTTTCCATTGGGCAGGTAACCCATTACAATGTGACCATTTTTGAGAAATTCTTGTATTTTTTCAAACATCGGGCAGGTCGCCTGGAACAATTAGACCACTCGTGAAATTCTTCGCGTTCTTTTATCATCGGGCAGGTTGCCCAAAACAATTTGATCCATTTAAAAAAAAACAGCAAAAAAAAAAAAGGTGGGTTGTCTTCCAAATGACTTGTTTCTTGATTTCTACATCTCTCTGTAAAGGTTGTGTGTCAATCTACTGTTTTCAAGACTAAAAAAAAAAGAAGCAAAGGTTCTTTCTATATCTACTTTTCTTTATAAATTTACTACACAAAGCTAAAAGAAAATGAAATTTTCCAATATCTTTGCATAGTAAATATTATAAAGAGGGGGCAACTGTAATAACCCAATTTTTGACTATTTTATTTTAATTATTATTATTATTATTTTATTTACTGAAAAGGATAAAAAAAATGATGATGATGATGAAAAAACAAGTAAAATGAAATAAATGAAGAATGAATTAAATTTTGGGTTAAAGGTAACATGATTGGAAGTTTTGGGGTTTTGGAATTAATTTAATTAATCCAATTAGGAGTTTAATTGGAGAATTGATAAGTTTTGAGACTTAATTGAGCTTGAAATTAATTTAATGAATCAAATTAAGGGTTTAATTGAAGAATTAATAAGTTTTGAGACTTAATTGAGTTTGGAATTAATTGAATTAATGAAATCAGGGACTTAATTGAAGAATTACCAAATTTTGGGGATAACTGGGGTCAAAATTGTGCTAGATTAGAGTCCAAGGACTGTGTTGTAAAAAAACATTGAAACGCTGAGGTCCAATTAAAGTTTATCCAGGGGCTCATTTACAAAAATGTCACAACTTCAAGGACCAGATCATAAATAGCAGTTGATGGGAAAACGGAGCCGTTTCTTGGACAAAACTGTTCACTGTCTTCTTCCTCCGTTTCATCAGTTTCCAACCAACGCTTAAATTTCAGCATTGAAGGCGCTTAAAGGGTCGGTTACAGGGCATTTAGGAGGCCGGCCGTTACCACCGATTTTGGCCTTATAAAAGGAGAGGGAGTCGTAGCCAACAAGGGGAGGAGAAACAAAAAAAAGAACAGGAAGAAAACGAAACAGAAAAAGAGGGAGAAAAAACTGGGACCGAAAACAGAGGAAAAATAAAACCCACGGACGAAGAACAAAGAAAAAAACAGATACACAGAGAGAGAGGGAGAGAATCCTGAGAGCAGAAGAAAGCAAGAGATAAAGCGGAAGAAGGGAGAGGACGTTGCTCGGCCAGATCGTCACCAGAGTTTCCATCTTCGGTCTTCAAGGTGCAGGTCAGTAGCACAGACGACGTTGCTCGGCCAAGTCGTCACCAGAGTTTTCATCTTCGGTCTTCAAGGTGCAGGTCAGTAGCACTCTTCTTCCCTCATCTTTCCTTTTTAATTACACTAGCACTGTTGCCAGCATGCGTGAGTAATTCACGCGTGCTTCTTCTTCTTTTGCCCAGCCGGGCCGGCTGGGTCTAGCCCAGCCCATGTGGGCTGAGCTGGGCCCAGCCCCAAAAAAATTAAAAAATTAAAAAAAATAAAAATAAAAAAAATAGAAAGTGTAGAAATAAAAATTTTGCATGTCTTAGAAAAAATATATTTTTGTCAATTTATTCACTGATATCAGGATCAGGAATAAAAAAGGGAAAGAAAAGAAAATATACTGTTTTTTTTTTGCAGCTACGAATTTTTACCAACGCCAGAGTTGGAATTATTTGTTGTAGAATTTTTACCAACGCCAAAGTTGGAATTATTCGAGATTGAATATTCACTGGCGCCAGAGTCAGGAATATTATAAACAAATCATCATAACATAAACGAATAAATGTTTAGCAATTTAAGATAAAATTAGCAATGCAGTCTGCCTCAGGCAGAACGTTTAAGGGGTGATAATATCTTCCCTTTTACGTAACCAGTCTCGTACCATAGAATCTCTGTTGACCAGTTAGGGTTCCTAGTGACCATAATACTAGGTGGCGACTCCTTAAACAAGACATTTCCCCTAAAAGAACCGGATGCCAGAAATCTGTTCTTTTTCCATAAATCAAGATTATTAATATTTTTAAGACCGCCGCGATGTTGGGTGCGACAAAGCGAATGTAATATTGAATACATTTTTCATTTATTCGGCAGTAGTCTTAGGAATAAAATCTGTGCATTTATTCTAAGCAAAAGTTTAAAAGCTTGACAATTTAGCTTAGTTTATTCTTCCCTAATAAATCAAGATGAGAGTTACAACAATCAAATTAATTCTTTTGCTTCTTAATCTAGTCCCTAACAACAATTATGGTTTGAAAGAAACTAGAAAGCATACATGCCATATCAAAACAATTCAATAAGCTTGAAAAACAATCAATAACATAATTCTGATCAAGGAAAAATAAATACTTGAATATAAAAGAATTACAATGATAACGTTACTTCTCACAACTTGCTAATGGAGATGGTGTGTGTCCCTCTTGAACCGAATTCAGGAGTTTAGTTCATAGTTTTTGGAAAATTGACAAAAGCAGAGAAGAAATGAATGTTTTTCGGACCCTGTTTCAGTTGTGTTCTGCTCCATTAATCCTTTCCCTTAGCTGTCGAATTTCTTCAGGACTATTAAGGTAATTAGAAGTCTTCATGATACTTAATTCTTTTCTTCTTTATCTGGTCTTTAAGGTTGGATAAATCTCTCAGAATTTGTGTTGAAAACTGACTCTACTGCTGTCACAACTCTGCTGTAATTCCAACTCTGCTGCAACTTAGACTTTCTTTCTTACTTGGTTTATTGCACTATTTGATCATCCTAGCTGTATTAATTCATTCATGGCATGTTAGAGGCTTGAGATGCATATTTCTTGGGTCCTAAGGCCGACCGTTTTTATATCAAACTCTCAGCTATAGTGAGATGCTCGACACCGTTAGTTTCCTGATCAGATCAGGAGACTCATCTCGTTCTTCAGATTGCGTCTGGAGTTTGGCATTTAAAACGATTTTATTTGACTTGGAGTCCTGCATGAAAATTGTAGTCCTAGATGTGTAGATGAATTTGGGCATCGAATCGCTTGATTTAGATATTGGAATCTCAAGATATTCTCGTTTGAATATCTAAAGTGAAAGCAGAGAATCCTGCTGTGAATAGGATTTTGGCCCGAGTTTGCAGGTATGATTAGATATTTAAATGAGATCGGATTTTTGCCCATGGAAAGCTTGACATGTGTACTTCGACTTAGATTAAGCCCACGCTCTCATTTAGGAACTCTAACGTGGTGAAAAACCTATCACTAGAAACTAGGTTCAAAACATAAAATACAAAATTTTTTATCTTCAACAATTAATTCACAGTCTCTTAGGCATGCCAACTCATAAAAATAACTTCCAATAAACTCAAATAAGCTCAAAATATATTAAAAAAACATAATATAAAAGGAGTAAAAACATATGTATATTTTGCACTTATCATATGTCATCAGAGCGGGCTTTATTAATTACATGTTTATAGAAATCATACCACAAATCACGCAACCTGGTATAAAAATTTGTTAAACAGAAATAAGATAAGGAAATATAAAAATACAAGTTTACAATAATATAACATTTTTTTTATTGATACTTACCTAGTTGTACTGTGATTTTCTTATACTTTTCTGACCATTACTTAATCGTTATCATCCAAACAAAATTTTTCCTTATATTAAATTCATACATTAATTAGTTTTGAAATTCTAAAAACCTATTAACTCAAATAAGCGATTATTTATTTAACCTTAACTTTTTTCACCAAACTTCTACAATATTCATCCATTCAAGATGCTCATAAAGATAGCTCTATTAAAATAGTGGTTCTTCAACTGATGGTTTTATTGTAAATATGATCAAATATGTAGTTTCAATATTAGTAAACCTGAAAATCAATTCAATGAAACCATTTTAATTTAAATAACCTGATACAACTAAATAGCTTCAATATTTTTTTTAAAAAAACAAACATTAATTACATAGTGAGATTGCCCTTCCATTCTACAACAATTTTGCTTGATACAATGTCTATGACAAAAGAGATTATGACTCTATTGTTCATATTGGTCAAGCCTTTATTGATAATTTCTATAACAGGTGTCTTTTCATGATCTTCACCTAAATTAATAGTTCAATCATCAACACCACTACTTAAAGAAGTAGTAACTTTTTTATTGGACTTGGACCTGTTTCTTCTTTGATATATAAAATCTAAAAAACAATTAATATACAATAAGTAATTTTTTGTCTTAAAATTACAGTTCAACCACATAAACAAATGATACCTAAAACTTCTATAGACTTATGACTGGTTTATAAAGGGTTTTTTCTTTGTTTTCTTTCTTTCCTTCTTCTCATTAAGATGTAACAAAGGCTAGAATGGCCATGTGTTTGTTGAAATAGCATAATCAAATGGCCACAAACTTTTACAAAGAAAACTTACACTATCCTAGCACAACTGTGAGAAATCAAAACCATGCAACTCAAATTTACTTTTTTCCTCATGCTAAATTTGTATCCTAACAACTAACAAGCAAATGTTATCAACCTTGTGACCATATTTTCATTTTTTTCAAATCAACATATAATAAGGCATGAACCATTATTTTCATACAAACATAAAGCATTACAATCAAGTTCCATTAACAGAAATCAAGTTAAAATTACAAAAAAAAAATAAAAAAAATAGGGTTTATAGTAATTTAAATCACTAATGAGATTAGGATACCAAGTTCAAGCGCCACCAAGGACAGAGACATTAATGACTATGGCGGCAGAAGTGTAAGGAGAGAGGTAAAGTTACAAAGAAGATGAAATGAAGAGAAAATTTGGGGAATATTTTTTTTAGGGTTCTATGAAGAAGTTGAAATAGGGAGAGGGGACTATCAGGTTTTAATTGATTTTAAAATAGCTGATGGAATTTTCATCAACAATTTTAACACGTTAAAAATACTAACAGAATTGCTGATGAATTTTTAATTCCATCACCGTTTTCATTGAAAAATACCTACAAAATTTTTCCATCATGACGGGTTGCTACTTACAAATCAATAGGATGTTTTGTGACGCCTTGTGGATGGAACCCAACAGTGGGGAGTTTAGCGGCAAGCGTTCCTGTAGCTGGTACTTCAGAAGTAGAAGAGACTGGGAGGTGATGGGAGGAGGTCAAAGATGAGAGGAAATAAAGAATGCCAATGATAAAAGGTGGAAAGGATTGGCTTTGGAGTCTGTGTTGGAGGGAGGTCCTTCACATAACCCCCTTATATTGAAGGAACCTCTCTAGATTAAAGCTTTGCCGAACATTTTAGTCATAGGTAGTCGCTCATTTTACCGATACACTAACATTCATGTTGGTAGATCGTTTTATGCACCTGCAAAAATGGCTATTTCAGTGTATCAATTACCTCCGGCTGCCTTCTCCACAAAACAATTGTAACTGTCAATGAGTGCACTAGTCTTTATGGGCAGTGAAAAACTCGACTATTATTTGACAACACAAGAGCTTATGATGTAAGAGTTACTTGTATCGCTAAATATCCATGTTGGTGTACGTGTGTGTGTTCCTCGAGCTTGTCTAAGATCAATCCGCCGTTGTGAAGGACGGAACCGGAAAGCCAATCCTGAAATCAACCCATTTTGCGTCATCCAATTTGGAGCTCTCGTTGTTATGGAAGTCTACCTGTTTCAAAACAAATGTCTGGCCTCTTCAAGACCTTATAATATGAAGAAATTGATCTGACCATTTGCGCACATCACAAATTCATTCTTCCACTTTGCTTTCTAATTTCGGTTGAAATATTTTTAACATCAACAATATTAGATGGCCATGATCAGCTTAAAGCTCAGTTGCACTCGAGGGATAGAATCTCGGGCTGAAGAATGAAAAGAATCTGGCATAATCTGTAACAATTTGGTGCAGTCCACCAAGCACCAGCTTAAGATAAAGAGGCAAGGAAAAGAAGGAAGAAAAAAAAAATCCAAGGTAAGAGCTTTTCATGCATGGTAAAACCAAGCAGCTTCTTATTATACGTATGGAAAAGCCTCTATCTGAAATGAGAAAACCAACAGGGAAGATAAGTTCTCATTCTTACTTTCTTCCAGGATACTCCACGCCACTGGGAAACAAGCCAAATAGCATATATAATACATACATGTACAACTGATCCGAACCTGGCTGTGGATGATGGACAAACAAAAACGGACACCGAATTTTCTGTAGGACCAAATGAAGTGATCAAGCTGGTAGATACACTATGAGCCGAATGATACACTAGCATTTTTCTCTTCTTGGCCTCTTATGAGCTTGTTCTGAGTTTTCTGCACTGCTCCCAACTCCATCTTGCACGAGTAGTTGATTGCTTAGATACTGGTTTACCTGATCCTCAGAAAAAAAAAATATACATCACCGCATCATAAAGGGTTTCTGTTAAAAAATCATGGCATCAGAGGGCTTCCAAAACTCTAGTCTAGGATCATAAAATTGCCAATTCCTTTTTTTCGAGAGAGAGAGAGAGAGAGAGATCACAAAGCAAATATGCTACCCTTGTTCGAAAATCATGGAATCATATAGGGCTTCCAATAATTAGTTTAGGATCATAGAAATAAACCTTTGAACTGGGTGCCACAGCAGTTGTACTATTTTCTCGTTTGCCAACATCAATTTGCACTCCGATGCTTGTCTGTGCTAGATCCACACCAGAGGATTGTAGTGCTTGGGTCAGAGTATTCAATATCCTGTTGAACACCAAAAACCCATTCTATAACAGCATCTACAAGATCTCTTTACAGTACTACTTAACAGCAAAATGAACTGATGGCAGGAATGATTGCTAAGACTACTATTAATACCGCATTAACTAGTATGAATTCTGAAGTTCAAAATCAATTTGTTCCAACAAAATCAACATCCCTAAAAAAAAATCAAACCATAAACAAGGGAATAATCATTGGCATATATTACACCTCATATCATACAAGTTCAAGCAACCCTCGTGATGACCCACCAATTTACCTTGCACAAAAACCTTACCCCAGATAAGGGGGGCATGAAATTTGAAAACATAAACTTGCAGACAACATCGAGGTAAAAACTTTATTGACCAAGTTACTAGCCTAGACGATTCTTACATAGATACTTGCATCAAACTCTTCTAAGTTTTTGAGATGGTGTTAGACAACCATGAATTTTCTTTCCTGATCTCCCATGGGTAAGGTCAGTGCAAAGTATACATGACCAAACATGCTAGTTCCATAATAAGCATGACCATGAAGTGAATTTATTCCAAGAACATGGTTAATGGCTCGTTTCACAATTACTAATGAAACAGAATTATTAAGAGATGGGCAGATGCTCACTGTTGAGAATAGGCATTTGAGATATTAACTGATAGACTGTCACTCGCCAAGTCCTCCTCCTGTCCATTCAGTGTATTGTTTGGAGTAGAACACTCAGTAGCGCATGGTCTACCGTGCAACAGCTGGGATTGAAGGTGGTAAGCCATGTTCTCAACGTCAGAAACAGATTCCTGCAAAGACTGTGTAGGCAAACCACCCCTCCCAACAGCAGCAAATACATTCGATGGTGTCTGCACATCAAATGGAATTGCTGGGTTGGTGGGCCCAGGGGGATGATCCAATGTTTTGTACATTGCAGCAGCGCCCATGTCAGATTCTATTGAGTTATGTACATTTGCAAGCATGACACTATTCTCATGAGCAGAACCATTTTTCATAACTTGTGTATGATCGAGTAGGCTTTCGGCAGAAGCACGATCAATCTTCTGTTCCAAAGGAAAAAAAAAACCATTTGGAAGGGAGAACAATATAGGGAACAATATGCCCCACAATCAAATATAAAGCGGTCATGATTACAATTCATGTCTATAAAATATTCAACAAAGAGAACAACACATGCATTTTCTGTTCTTACTGTGATCAGTGAACATAAGATGAATATCCCTCCCTCTGTTCACTAAAATTCACTAACATTTGATGTGTAATTTGCCCATCATATGGTCCAGATTAAAAAGTTGATGAGAACACCTTTGGAACCTAGGCCACTAGATCCAATGAGAATGTTTTTTTTAGCCTACAAATGCATGCATTCAAATGCCAGTATGCAAGTCATGCAATGTACCAAACCCCAAATCATCGAAGGCCCTGAAACTCTCAGTCCTGCACTTTAAACCAAGGTCGCATCTTCAACATTCCAAAATGAACAGGCGAGTACATGCAGCAAAACCTCAATATATCATGACTAAGTCGTTTATAAGAAACCCTAACTTTCAGGAAATCAGAATTGGACTAGTAATGAAAACAAGAAAACATTTATTGACTTGTTTACAAATTATGAAAGCCATCCACATTTTAAATATACTTTATAATATAAAAATTAGAAAAAATAAAGGTACCAAGGAAGTCATCACTATCCCATTTTGGCTATTATGCTGTATGTAAAAAGCACACAGGAACCCATTAAAATTTGCATATCTTAATAAAAATCAGTGAACTTCAATGGATGTGTTTTAAATGTTCTCAAAGTTGTAAATTGTGAGCACATCCTTCATACCCAAGCAATAATCCCTCTCCTGGTTATGACCATTAAACCCACCTTGCATGGCCTACTATGCATGTTAGGCGCAAGAATTAGAAACATAATTCATCTATCCTTCAAATGCGCAGACAAAGAGGCACAAATGAAGTTCATCTATCCTTGAAGTTATTTTATTCCATACCCTAGTTTGTTATTGAATTGGTAGGGTACGGTCATTTTTTAAGAAAATATTCAAGTTAAAAGATCATATAATAGGAAATTCAAGCCAAAAAGGACTCAGCTACTATTTCTTTTGGACAATCCAACAAGAGTTGTTCCCGACTCGAAAACTAACATAAACATCCTTTCTCGTTTCATGAGGTTTTAAACAGAGGTAAGTATATTATAAGTGATGGTAAATAGCACCAAGCAGACTAATGTTAATCAAAAGCAATAACACCCACACGGACAAGAGCATGTTCAGAATTGAAAGTTTACCCATGGCAATAATTTAGCTGGCTCCTGACTCCAACCTTCATATGATCCCTCATACACTTGTAACTTTTCTTGTAAAAACTGAATGTACTCTATAACCTGCATAAAATTAAAAAAAACCTTTCAATCGAAGCAGAAATTCAAAACCAAAATGAAGAAAAAAAATGAAACATATTTGATCGGTTCACCTCTAACAAGAACGAAGCCTTATCTCTTTTCTGATCATTTTGAGGAATAAGATTTCTCAAAGCCTGGAACCTGCTTGACAAAACATGTCATCAATGAGCCAAAAACAACTCCTATTTTAAAGTATTTATGTCAAGTTATATATATATAAAATCAAAGAGTGATGCATTAGTAATCAAATGCAAAATACTCATACCGCGAAAGCTTTAAGAAAAAAATCTCTAGTGTCTAGTCACTAAATTTTAACAAATTGAAACAAAAATATCATCAAATTATGAAATTTCTTAAATCATTCCTTCGCCAATTAAGCCTAAAACAACGCACATTCCGCAATTGATAATAGAAATAGCACAATCGTCATCATTTTTATAAAATTCCATGTAATTCAAAAAAAAAAATTGCCTCTCGTTAATCTTGCTCCTTCTACGCTGCTCTGTCTCAGAATGCTTGGACCGGTTCGCATTCGCCTTCGGCTCGCTGCTTTTACTCTCTGGTTTCACTACTTCCCCTATATATATTTATGACATTAGTCAACAAAATCATTTTAAAAACAAAAAGAATTGTGTACGTTGACGTTACCTTTGTAGGACGACGAGTCGTAGTCTTCAGGTTCATCTTCTTCGTCGAGCTGAGACTTCGCTGATTTCACCATAGTTACTACTATCTCTCGACTCGACAATTTTTTTATTTTTTCCTTAGTAAAGAAGAAGTTCTTCCGTGAAACCAGGAGAATTTCAGTTTTGAAGAGAGAGAGAGAGGGTGAGAGGAGATCCGACCTTCGGGAGGAACCGGACCGTATTTAAAGAGAGGGAGAGTGTGTACAGTTGTGCAGAGAAGAAGCCCTAGGCCCTAGGAGATGATCATATGATTTGATATTCAGAGAATTTTTTATTTTTTTATTTTTTTATTTATCCTATTACTATTTGTTAAATTTGTTGGGTTTTTAAAGACAGATGTCAGGTGGATGGTTGCTAACATGCGCGTGGGGATTTGAGCGTACATAAACATTGTTCAAATTTTCACGTTTTATTGTACTCAATGAATTATTTTTTATTTTATTTCTCAAACTTTATTCAATAATTATATTTTTGTTGGGTTAAATTAAAGGATAATTAATTTAAATTTATTTATCAATAATAAAATTAAAAAAATAATGACAATTATGAAAAAGGTGCTGAAAATTACAGTTCTCAATTTAACTCTCCAACTTTCAAAATTATACTTATTTGATCCCTAAATATTTTTGCAATTCAATTTTAATATAAAAATTCATTTTATTATCTTTTAGCTACTAATTATAGAGACAAGAGAGATAGATCGTTTGATTTTAGCAGTAGAGAAAGAAAATCAAAGTTAACATCAATTTTGACAACTAAAATAATAAATCTTGGTGTCAACATGATCAGTTAAGTGAAGAGAGTTCTATTTAGTTGTTTTTTCAACTTAAAAACCAGATCTAAAGTCGAGAAGATTTTTTATTTCAAGTTGATTTTTAGCTTTTTAGACGGTTTTTTAGGTTGTTTAAGGCCATTCATTGGTTTATCAAGGTTTTTAGGGTATTTTCTATATGTGTTGGATCAAAATGAGTTGAAAAATGGGTTTCTCGATTAAAAAAAAAAACAATAGACCATAATTTTTTAACCACCATAGTGGCCAAAATATAGGGAAACTAAATGATGAGTCATTTGTATTTTTTTTTCAAAAAATATTAGGGTGGGTGAAATATCATCCACCAAAATTGTATTTTTTTAAAGAAGCACGGGTACGAGTGAGCCCTTTCTAAATAGACCAAACGGTGGCTAGGCTTGCTAGGCCATTTCTTTTTCCTTTTCTTTTTTTTTTTTGGTAATTTTGCCTTTTAAAAAAATCACGCTTTAAAAAAAATCCATTTATATTTAAATTAATACATATTTTCTCTAATTTTTTATTTTTTGCATTTAGCTTTTTCAAATAGTGAT
>Ga0307517_10012174_pt1 | contig 11843 bp, 8 predicted proteins | sample 23_EM_MG_FD_194515 | JGI IMG/M metagenome (GOLD analysis project Ga0307517, IMG submission 194515) | Populus trichocarpa ectomycorrhiza microbial communities from riparian zone in the Pacific Northwest, United States - 23_EM | ecosystem: Host-associated > Plants > Roots > Unclassified | place... | reverse complement strand
CGAGCAGCGTCGTGTCGTCGTAGAACTCCACCTTGCTGATCGTCGCGTTGTCGGCCGCCGCCGCGGTCGCCGCGAGCGGGATCGCCACTCCCTGCGTGTAGATCGCGCCCGCGCTCGGGCTGGTCAGCACGGTGATCGGCGGCTGGTGCGCGCCGGCGCAGGTGGTGCCGTTGACCGCGAACGAGGTGGGCGCGGTGTTGGTGCCGCTGTAACTGAACTGCGCGCCGGTCGAGACGGCCGCGCCCGCGGCGATCGTCCCGTTGTACGACGCGTTCGTCACCGAGACCGCGCTGCCGGACTGGGACCAGGTGCCGTTCCAGCCGTTGCTGAGCTTCTGGTTGCCCGCGTAGCTGTACGTGAGAGTCCAGCCGTTGATCGCGTCCGTACCCCGGTTGGTGAGGGTCAGATCCGCGGTGAAGCCGGAGCCCCAGTCGTTGGTCTTGTAGTCCACGCTGCACTGAACTGTCGCCGCCTGGGCGGGAGTTGTGCCGGTCGCCAGCATCGAGACCGGAAGTGCGAGGGCCGCCACGACAGCGGTCCAGAGTCTCCGCGTCACGCGGCGTCTCCTTCTGGGGTGCATGTGCTGGTTCCTCCTTGCGGCTCGGAGAAGTGGGGGCGGAGCAGCAACAAGCCTTGAACCAGTGGGAGCGCTCCCATAGTGGGGACGGGGGTGTGAGCGGTCAAGGTGCTTACGGAGTCGAAAAAATTCGACGAACGAGGTTGCGGGAAAGTCAAGCAACTCCCCTGTTCTTTGCTGTCACTTGGCGCTACCTTCCTGGACACCAGTGGGAGCGAATCCGTCAGTCGACGCGTCCGTGCGACGCGTCCGAGCTGCAAGGACTCGCTCATGCGACACCCCCCGCGTTCAGTACTTTTAGCCGTCGCCGGCGCGACCGCCCTCCTCGGGGCAATGGTCGTTCCGGTGGTCACGGCGTCCGGCGCCACTCCCGCGTGCACGGTGGAGTACTCGGTCACCAGCCAGTGGGACACCGGCTTCCAAGGTGCAGTGCAGATCACCAACAACATGGCACCGGTGAGCAGTTGGAGCCTGAGCTTCGACTTCGCCGGCGGCCAGAAGGTCACCCAGGGCTGGAACGCCAAGTGGTCCCAGTCCGGTACGACGGTCACCGCGGCCAACGAGAGCTGGAACGGCTCGCTCGGCACCGGCGCGAGCGTCAGCGCCGGGTTCCTCGCGAACTGGTCGGGGAGCAACGCCGTACCGTCCGCGTTCAAGCTCAACGGGACGACCTGCAACGTCGATGCGGAGCCGACACCACCCACGTCGCCACCTCCGACCTCACCACCGACCAGCGGCACCGCACCCGCACTGCACGTCTCCGGGAACAAGCTCGTGGACGCCGACGGCACCAACCGCCGTCTGCTCGGCGTCAATCGGTCCGGCGGCGAGTTCATGTGCGTGCAGGGCTACGGCATTTGGGACGGACCGGCGGACGACGCGGCCGTCGCGGCGATCGCCGACTGGAAGGCGAACACGGTCCGCATTCCCCTCAACGAGGAGTGCTGGCTGGGACTTTCGAACATCAAACCCGAGTACGCGGGCGCCAACTACATCGCCGCCGTGAAGGACTTGGTGGCGAAGGTCGAGGCGCACGGCATGACGCCGATCGTCGAACTGCACTGGACCTACGGCCAGTACACCGGCAACTCGGCGGGCTGCTCCGACGTGCACGCCACCTGCCAGAAGCCGATGCCGGACGCGCAGTACACACCGTCGTTCTGGTCCTCGGTCGCCAGCACCTTCAAGGGCGACCAGGCCGTCGCGTTCGACCTGTTCAACGAGCCCTACCCGGACCGTGCGACCTCCACGACCACCCAGGCGTGGCAGTGCTGGCGGGACGGCGGCACCTGCCCCGGCATCGGGTACGAAGTCGCCGGTATGCAGGATCTCGTCGACGCCGTACGGTCCACCGGCGCCACGAACGTCATCATGGCCGGCGGGCTCGCGTACTCGAACGACCTGAGCCAGTGGCTGACGTACAAGCCCACCGATCCGACCGGCAATCTCGTCGCCGCGTACCACGTGTACAACTTCAACACCTGCGCGACCGAGAGCTGCTGGAACTCCACGCTCGCCCCCGTCGCGGCCCAAGTACCGCTGGTGGCAGGGGAGATCGGCGAGAACACCTGCTCGCACGCCTTCGTCGACCAGGTCATGAAGTGGTTCGACGACCGCGGGCTCTCGTATCTCGGCTGGACCTGGAACACCTGGGACTGTTCCGCGGGTCCGTCCCTGATCTCCGACTACGCCGGTACGCCCACCGCGTACGGCATCGGGCTGCGCGACCATCTGCGCGCCCTCAACGGATAGGCGCCCCCAGTCAACCCAACAGCACCCGCAACCAACTTCCTTCACAGACAAGGAAACCCGCACTCATGAGCCGTACCAGAACAGCGTTGCTCGCTGCCTTGGTGCTCGTCGCCGGGGCCTCGGGGACGGCGGTCGCCGCCGCTCCCTCGGCGGACACCGGCATCGCCGCGATCCCGTGCAGCGTCGACTACAAGGTGCAGAACCAGTGGGACACCGGCTTCACCGCCGCCGTAACCATCACCAACAACGGGGCCGTCAAGTCGAGTTGGGCCGCGAAATGGTCCTACGCCGGTAACCAGAAGGTCACCAGCGGCTGGAACGCGAAGATCAGCCAGAGCGGGACCGCCGTCACGGCGGCCAACGAGACCTACAACGGGAGCCTGGGGACCGGGAGTTCGGTCAGCTTCGGTTTCAACGCCTCCTACAGCGGCACCAACGCGCTGCCGACGACCTTCACCCTCGACGGCGTGACCTGCAACGTCGACGACGGCAGCGGCGGGGGAGGGGGTGGCGGCACCGATCCCAGCGGGCGGGTCGACAACCCGTACGCGGGCGCCAAGGTGTACGTGAACCCGGAGTGGTCCGCGAAGGCCGCCGCCGAGACCGGGGGCAGCCGGGTCTCCAGCCAGCCCACCGGCGTCTGGCTCGACCGCATCGCCGCGATCAACGGTGTCAGCGGCGGGATGGGCCTGCGCGCCCACCTCGACGCGGCGCTCGCCCAGAAGGGCACCGGCGAAGAGGTCGTCCAACTCGTCGTCTACGACCTGCCCGGGCGCGACTGCGCTGCCCTCGCCTCGAACGGTGAACTCGGCCCGACCGAAATCGGCCGCTACGAAAGCGAGTTCATCGACCCGATCGCCGCGATCCTCGCCGACAGCAAGTACGCCTCGCTGCGGATCGTCACCACGATCGAGATCGACTCGCTGCCCAACCTCGTGACCAACACGGGCAGCAAGGCCACCGCCACCCCGCAGTGCGACACGATGCTCGCCAACGGCAACTACGTGAAGGGCGTCGGCTACGCGCTGAACAAGCTCGGCGCGATCCCCAACGTCTACAACTACATCGACGCCGGACACCACGGCTGGCTCGGCTGGGACGACAACTTCGCCCCCTCCGCGAACCTCTTCTACCAGGCCGCCAACGCCGAGGGCGCGACCGTGAACGACGTGGCCGGCTTCATCACCAACACGGCCAACTACAGCGCCCTGAAGGAGAACAACTTCACCATCAACGACAGCGTCAACGGTGTCTCCGTGCGCCAGTCCAAGTGGGTCGACTGGAACCGGTACGTGGACGAGCAGTCGTACGCCCAGGCGTTCCGCAACCAGTTGGTGTCGGTGGGCTTCAACTCCGGTATCGGCATGCTGATCGACACGTCGAGGAACGGGTGGGGTGGCTCTGCTCGGCCCACCGGACCGGGAGCAACTACCAGTGTGGACACGTACGTTGACGGCGGGCGCTACGACCGGCGGATCCAGGTCGGGAACTGGTGCAACCAGTCCGGTGCGGGTCTGGGCGAGCGGCCGCAGGCTGCTCCTGCCACCGGGATCGACGCGTATGTGTGGATGAAGCCGCCGGGGGAGTCGGACGGGTCCAGCACGGCCATCGCCAACGACGAGGGCAAGGGGTTTGACCGGATGTGCGATCCGACGTACACGGGGAATGCGCGTAACGGGAACAACATGTCGGGTGCGCTGGCGAACGCTCCGCTGTCGGGGCACTGGTTCTCTGCGCAGTTCCAGCAGCTGATGGCGAACGCGTACCCGCCTCTGTAGGCCGGCTCTGAGCTGCGGGCCGTATGTGGCTGGTCGCGCCCACGCGGCGGAGCCGCACATCGACACAGCCCCGCGCCTCTTTCAGGGGCGTGGGGTCAGCCCTCACTCGACAGGCCCCGGCGGATTGCTTGCTCCACCACCGAATAGTCGCCGTTGGACCGTTCCAACTCGTACGGCGCCGCCGGCATCAGTGGCGGCTGGCCCATGAAGCGGGGGCGGTCGCCGTGATGCGGTTGGGCCGCGTGGACCAGGAAAGGGTGGCAGAGGTAGACGTCACCGGGCTTGCCGGTGGCGTAGGTGAGGGGGCGTCCGGCGGATGCCTCGGCCACCTTCGGGCCGAGGGTCAGGGAGGAGGCGCCCTTCTCGCCGTACGGTTCGAGGACGCGTGGGACGTCGAGGTGGGAGCCGACCCGGATGCGCGTCGGCGCGTTCTCCTCGGTGACCTCGGTGTAGAGCATCAGCATCAGCAGGGCCCGGCCGCGCGAGCGCAGGTTCGTGCACGGCCACTCGTTCTCCGCGCCCTCCGCCGTATAGCTGCCCTCGATGTGCCAGCCGGCGTCGTCCGGTTCTGCCGGGTGCGGGAAGCGCAGCGGAAAACTGCCCACCGAGTATCGGGACTGCCACCGGCCCGCGCCCACCAGGAGGTCGAACGCCTCATGCAGGACAGGGGAGTTGACCGAGGCGGCGAACGGTCCCTGGGCCATGTCGCCCACCCACACCACGGGGTCCTTCCAGGTGTCGGGGTCCTCCGCGTCGTAGCCCGTCTCCCGCCACAGCAGCCGAGCGCAGTGCTCGGCGACCCGCTGTGGGAAGGCCCCCTCGATCTTCACGAACCCGTCTTCGAGGAACCGTTCGACCATCACGTCGTCCGCGTCGTCCATACGGGCATGCTCGGCGACGGACGACCTGTTCCGCACCTCATTTTTTGCCGCTTCGGCAACGGAACTGGCCGTCGAACGGTGCGTCGGCGCAGGCTGGCGGCACGCGGACGAGAGGGTGACCACCATGGCGCACGAGCACGATCACGAGCACAAGCACGACCACACGCAGGGGCAGGAGCACGACCACAAGCCCGGCAAGGGCCGCCGCCACCACGACCACACCGACCTCGACTGGGCCGTCATGGGCCCCCTGCTGGAGACCCAGGCGGAGCTGTTCGCGCCGTTGTACGAGCGGGCGATGGCGTGGCTCGCGAAGGAGCGGACCGATCCGGGGCTGATCGTCGACGTGGGCAGCGGGCCCGGTGTGGTCGCGTGTCTGTTCGCGGAGACGTTCCCGGGTGCCCGGGTCGTCGCGGTGGACGGTTCCGAACCGCTCCTGGAGCGGGCCCGCGCCCGTGCGGACCGGCAGGGCTTCGGTGATCGTTTCAGCACGCTGACCGGTGAACTGCCCGAGGTTCTGGGGCAGTTGGAGTACCCGGCCGACCTGCTGTGGGCCAGCCGCAGCCTGCATCACCTCGGTGACCAGCGTGGCGGTCTCGCCGCGTTCGCGGAGCGGCTCGCGCCCGGTGGCACCCTCGCGATCATGGAGGGCGGCCTGCCCTCCCGGTTCCTGCCCCGCGACTTCGGCATCGGCCGCCCGGGCTTGGAGGCGCGGATCGACGCGATCGAGGCCGAGTGGTTCGCGCAGATGCGCGCCGACCTCCCCGGCGCCGTCACCGAGACCGAGGACTGGCCCGCCCTCCTGACCTCGGTCGGTCTCAAGCACACCGGCAGCCGCAGCTTCCTGCTCGACCTGCCCGCCCCGGCGCCCGACCGCGTCCGCGCCTACGCCGCGACCTGGCTGACCCGGGTGCGTGACACCTACAGCGAGGCGATGGACGCCGACGACCGGGCCACCCTCGACCGGCTCGTCGACCCCGAGGACCCGGCGGGTGTGCATCAGCGCGCCGATGTGTTCGTGCTCGCCGCGCACACCGTGCACACGGCAGTGCGGACCGGCTGAAAGGCCCGTGATCTCGGCGGCTTGACTTCGAGAGTGCTCAAGGTGATGAACTGCCCCTCAGACTGCACGGAGTTCACCGACCCACGGGGGTACGACCACCATGAACGACAACTCTCACGTCGCGCTCATAACCGGCGGCGGCAGCGGTATCGGGGCCGCCGTCGCCCGTCAACTCCTCAGCGCCGGGGGCCGGGTGGCCGTCACCGGCCGCAGCGAGCAGCGGCTGCTCGACTTCTCCGCTCAACTGGGGCACCCCGAGGGCCTGTTGACGATCCCCGGCAGTGCCGCCGAGTACGACGAGGTGCAGACCGCCGTCGAGACGACACTCAAACGGTTCGGGCGGCTCGACGCGGTCGTCGCCAACGCCGGGGTCGCCACGCACGACTCGGTCGCCGAGGGCGACCCGACCGGGTGGACCGAGATGGTGCTGACCAACGTCCTCGGTCCCGCCCTGCTGATCCGGGCGTCCGTCGACGCGCTGAAGCAGACGCACGGCCGGATCGTGCTGATCGGCAGCGTCGCCGGGTTCGTGCACACCCCCGGCAACATCTACGGCGCGACCAAGTGGGCGATGACCGGCCTCGCCGAGAACACCCGGCGCGAGGTCACGGAGTTCGGCATCGGGGTGACGCTGGTCGCCCCGGGCCGGGTGGAGACCCCGTTCTGGGACGGCAACGGCAGCCTGCCGTCCGGCCATCTCCTCACCGCCGACCAGATCGCCGACTCGATCCTGTGGGCGATCCGCCAGCCCGCCGGCGTCGACATCAACACCGTCGTCGTACGACCGATCGGGCAGCCCAACTGACGTAGCCGACCCAACTCGCCCACGGGAAAGGCCCGTTGCCGCGAACAGTCGAGACTGTCGCGACAACGGGCCAACTCATGCCCTGCTGGGCTCAGTTGTTCGCCAGGAACTGCTTCGCCAGCTGGTCGCCCAGCGAGACCGCCGCGCTGTGGCTCTCGATGGGGGAGACCGTCGAGTTCTTGAACAGGATGTACGTCACGCCGGATTCGGCGCCGCCGGTCGCCGGGTCGGGGTCGATGCCGAGGGCGCCGGCCGTGGCGTACGAGGCCTCGCCGATGATGTTGGTGGGGCCGGTGTCGCCGACGACCGCGTACTCGACCTTGTTGTTGTAGATCACGGCGACCACACCGCCGCCCTTGATGCCGGCCGTTGGACTGGTGGAACGCCGTGTCGTCCTGGTACCAGGGGTCGGCGTTCTCGTTGCAGTTCGAGGTGCGCTGGCCGTCGCAGTCGATGTCCATGTCGGCCTTCCAGAACACGGCGCCGTTCTTGCCGCAGACCGGGATGGTGGCCGAAGTCTCGTCGTCGGTGCGGTACTTGCCGTTCGATATCTGGGAGCAGGACGTCACCTTGGAGAGCAGGTCGGCCGCGCTGACCGAGCCCTCCTGGGCCGACTTGGGGGTGGCGCCGGAGGCGCTCGCGGGGAGCACTACGGCGGCGAGCAGGGCGGCGCCCGAGGCCGCGGCGAGGGTCAGTGTTCGCATGCGCACTGTGGGGGACCCTTCTGTTAGGAAAGTTTCCTTACCAGGTGCGCAACAAGGTGCCCCGTCATCATGCCCGCGTCAAGACCCTGGTACGAACCAAGTGGGCCGACGGGACGGAAAGCCGCACGGAAAGCGGAACGGAAAGCGGCACGGAAAAGCGATGCGCCCCGGAGTCAGAAGGCTCCGGGGCGCTCGCACTGCCTGCGGTTCAGGCCATGTGCCTTGATTTCAGGCCGCGTTGAACGTCGACGGGTCGGGACCGAGGCGCCGGTCCTCGTTCAGCGCGCTGATCGCCGCGAGGTCCTCGGTGTCCAGGCTGAAGTCGAAGACCTCGATGTTCTCCTTGATCCGCGACGGCGTCACGGACTTGGGGATCACCACGTTGCCGAGCTGGATGTGCCAGCGCAGCACGACCTGGGCCGGGGTGCGGCCGTGCTTCTGGGCGATGGCGACGATCGCCGGGACCTCCAGGAGGCCCTTGCCCGAGCCGAGCGGCGACCAGGCCTCGGTCGCGATGCCCTGCTCCGCCTGGTACTCACGCCCGGCGCGCTGCTGGAGCTGCGGGTGCAGCTCGATCTGGTCGACCGCCGGGATGACCGAGGTCTCCGCGATCAGCCGGGCCAGGTGGTCGGGCTCGAAGTTGGAGACGCCGATGGCACGCACGCGGCCGTCCGCGTACAGCTTCTCGAACGCCTTGTAGCTGTCGACGTACTTGTCCCGGGCCGGGGTGGGCCAGTGGATCAGATACAGATCCAGGTACTCCAGGCCGAGCTTCTCCAGCGACACGTCGAACGCGCGCAGGGTCTCGTCGTACCCCTGGTCCGCGTTCCAGAGCTTGGTGGTGACGAAGAGCTCCTCGCGCGGGACGCCGGAGGAGGCGATGGCCTTTCCGGTGCCCTCTTCGTTGCCGTAGATCGCAGCCGTGTCGATGCTGCGGTACCCGGCCTCCAGTGCCGTGGCCACCGCCCGCTCCGCCTCGTCGTCCGGCACCTGCCAGACGCCGAAGCCCAGCTGGGGCATCTCGACACCGTTGTTGAGGATGATCGGGGGGACCTTGCTGCTCACGAGCTCTCGATCCTTCAGTCGTCGGTTGGTACTCACATCGTCAACGATCACGGGCCGTACCGCATTCCTGACCGCGAGATCCGGCCTGGGCCGTGTCCGCTCCCGGAGGGTCTACCCGCTCAGGCCCGGTACAGCGCCTCGACCTCGTTCGAGTACGTGTTCTCGATGGCCTTGCGCTTCAGTTTCAGGGACGGGGTCAGCAGACCGTGCTCCTCGGTGAAGGGCTGGGCCAGTATCCGGAAGGTGCGGATCGACTCGGCCTGCGAGACCAGGGTGTTCGCGGCGACCACCGCGCGCCGCACCTCGGTCTCCAGGTCGGCGTCCCGCACCAGCTGGGCCGGGGACAGCTGCGGCTTGCCGCGCATGGTGAGCCAGTGCTCGACGGCCTCGTGGTCGAGGGTGACCAGGGCGGCGATGTAGGGGCGGTCGTTGCCGACGACGATGCACTGCGAGACCAGGGGGTGGTCCCGCACCCGCTCCTCCAGCAGTCCCGGCGCGACGCTCTTGCCGCCGGAGGTGACCAGGATCTCCTTCTTGCGCCCGGTGATGGTGAGATAGCCGTCCTCGTCGAGGGAGCCCAGGTCACCGGTGGCGAGCCAGCCGTCGTGCAGGGTCTCGTCGGTGGCCTTCTGGTTGTTGAGGTAGCCCTGGAAGACGTTGGGGCCGTTGAGCCAGATCTCGCCGTCGTCCGCGATGTGCACGGTGACCCCGGGGATGGCCTGGCCGACCGTGCCGTAGCGGGTGCGGTCGGGCGGGTTGGCGGTCGCGGCGGCCGTCGACTCGGTGAGGCCGTAGCCCTCGTAGATCTGCACGCCCGCGCCCGCGAAGAACAGTCCGAGGCGACGGTCCATGGCCGACCCGCCGGACATGGCGTTGCGGATACGGCCGCCCATGGCGGCCCGCACCTTGGAGTAGACGAGTTTGTCGAAGAGCTGGTGCTGCATGCGCAGCCCGGCGGACGGGCCCGGGCCGATGCCCCAGGCCTTCTCCTCGATCGCGTCCGCGTACCGCACCGCGATGTCGACGGCCTTCTCGAACGGGCCGGCCTTGCCGTCCTTCTCGGCCTTGCGGCGGGCCGCGTTGAACACCTTCTCGAAGATGTACGGCACGGCGAGAATGAACGTCGGCTTGAAGGCGACCAGGTCGGGCAGCAGGACGGCCGCGTTGAGCTGCGGCTGGTGGCCGAAGCGGACCCCGCCGCGGATCGCCGCGACCTCCACCATCCGCCCGAAGACGTGCGCCAGCGGCAGGAACAGCAGGGTCGCCGCCTCGTCGCCCTTCTTCGAGTGGAAGACGGACTCCCAGGTGTCGATGACCGTGTCCGCCTCGTACATGAAGTTGCCGTGCGAGATGACACAGCCCTTGGGTCTTCCCGTGGTGCCCGAGGTGTAGATGATCGTCGCGGTCGAGTCCGGGGTGACGGCCTGGCGGTGCCGGTGGACCACCTCGTCCTCGATGTGCGCGCCGGCGTCGTACAGCTCCTGCACGGCGCCCGTGTCGAGCTGCCACAGCTGGTGCAGCGCGGGGAGGCGGTCGATGACGGTGGCGATCGTCATCGCGTGGTCCTCGTGCTCGACCATCGCCGCCGAGACCTGCGCGTCGTGCAGCATCCAGAAGCACTGCTCGGCGGACGACGTCGGGTAGATCGGCACCACTTGGGCGCCGATCGTCCACAGCGCGAAGTCGAACAGCGTCCACTCGTAGCGGGTACGGGACATGATCGCGACCCGGTCGCCGAAGCGGACGCCCTGCGCGAGCAGGCCCTTGGCGAGGGCGAGGACCTCGTCGCGGAACTCGGCGGCGGTCACGTCCCGCCACCTGTCCTGCTCGTCCTTGCGGCCGAGGGAGACATGCAGGGGGGCGTCCTGGGCACGCTGGAAGACGACGTCGGCCAGACCGCCCACCGGCGGTGCCAACGCCAACGGAGGGTTGTTGTACTCGCGCAAACCCCGCTCCCCGCTCCTGTTGGCACTCCCCTACAGCGCCGTGAAAGCTACCCCACCGGGCGGAAGGGCGGGAGGGGGTCGGAAAACGAGAGGCCCGTACGTCCGCACTGGTCAGCGGCGGAAAATGCCCGCACAAGGGGAAGGGTCGGACAGAAATCCTTACGGTTCCGTAGGTTTCGGGCCCGTAATCTCCACTGAATCTGTACGACCCGCTTACCCCTGGCGTCCCGATCGCTCCACGTCACCGGTGTGACGCCGTCTCCTCCCCGGCCGGTCTCCGCGCGGCGGGCGCGTCGAAGCCGCCGACGTACCGGACGCTTCCGTGCAACTCGTCCTCAACTTCCCCTGCCTCAAAGTAAGTTCAAGATAAATCATGCACAAACCCAAGCACCCGGAGATGGGAATCACAGTGTTCGGCGATCGAATGTGGCTCGTCCAAACCGAAGCCGCAGGGATTTCCCAAAAGATCTTTTCGAAATAATCTTCGGAAGTCCTTCCGGCGAGCTCTCGAAGGGAATATTGAGTTGAAGACCAAAAACACTCATCGCCGGTCACTGGGACGCCACAGGAAGGTGGTCGTGGCCTTAGCGGCGGCGACGACCCTTCTCGGCGGCGCGCTGTACGCCAACGCCAACGCCGCGTCCGTGGAGACCGACCCGTCCACCGGCGCGTCCGCCTCCGCGTCGGCCCCCGATTCCGCGTCCCCGTCCACCCCCGGCTCCACCTCCCCGACCGACCCCGGATCGACCTCCTCGTCCCACCCGTCCACCTCCGCGTCCGCCCCCGAGCCCACGGGCACGGCCGGCACGGGCTCGTCCGTCTCGGACGTGGTCGACGCCGCCAACGCGTTCCTGGACACCCTGGACGACGACCAACAGGCCGCCGTACTCCTCGACTTCACCCAGGCCAACGCCACCGCCTGGTCGAACGAGGCATGCGGCGCGACCTGCCGGGTCGGCATCGAACTGAGCACCCTCAGCGACAAGCAACTCACCGCCGCCAAGGCGGTACTTGAAGCGGCCACGGGCACCGGCACCGACAGCGGCTACGACCAGATCTCCCAGATCCTGGCGGCCGACGACGTCCTCGGCGAGACCGACAGCAGCTACGGCAGCGGCAACTACTACCTCGCCTTCCTGGGCACCCCGAGCACCTCCGGCACCTGGCAACTCCACTTCGGCGGCGACCAGTTGGCCCTGAACCTCACCTACAAGGACGGCGAGGTCGTGGGCTCCACCCCGTACTTCGCCGGGGTCGAACCCACCAGCTGGA
>Ga0307517_10012173_pt1 | contig 11843 bp, 17 predicted proteins | sample 23_EM_MG_FD_194515 | JGI IMG/M metagenome (GOLD analysis project Ga0307517, IMG submission 194515) | Populus trichocarpa ectomycorrhiza microbial communities from riparian zone in the Pacific Northwest, United States - 23_EM | ecosystem: Host-associated > Plants > Roots > Unclassified | place... | reverse complement strand
TAGGTAGTAAGTGTGTAGGATACATTTGAATGTCGAATTTTCCTATTTATTCAAATAATGATGTATCAGCCATCGAATTCACTCAAAAACAATCAGCTATCGTCTATCTCTACTACCAATGCCGCAAGCCCCAACATCAATCATCCTTCTCGCTTACGCTCCAACATACTGATACACACTCATCGACTGACTCATTCAACTTGCATTCAACGCCTTTTCGAAATTCTCCACCGCTTTTAGCCTCGATAGGCTATTAGTAACAATGATCAAGTTTAGTCGCGCGCTGCCGCGACCCTCGGGATCGCTGGAATGGTGAAGCGCACAGTACGGCCTGCATGAGTGCTTGGATAGCGGCATGTAAGAGCATAAGCGTGGATATAGATTTCAATGCTGGCGGCAGCCGACAAGAAAGAGGAACTGGAAAAGTACGAGGCTGAGATACGGATGCCAAAAACTTAAAAGAAAATGCGTTCTGTGAATTTGAATCACCGGCCCGTCAGAAAGGTAACAGGTCTTGTCTCTCGTGAGTCGTCATGCCAATTGCACTTTTGCAGAACCGCTGAGTTAATCCACCCACATATTGGGTAATTGATTTCCAATTTTACATTCGAAGGAACCAAGCGGAATCATTATATTTACACGAGTATTCAGGCGTATCTAGAGCCCGATTTGATGTTCCCCTCGATTTTTTGCGTTGTAGTATATATATATATATATTATAGCAGGCAGAGAACAATTATGGTTTTATATTGGGACGATCGATCAACAAAGAATATACGACATGTATTATTTAATCACCACTGATGCCCCTTGGGCTAACAAGAAATTTTCGTAGAATGGGGAGTCGAGGCGGTAAACCAGGACGAGCACTTCGCTAATCCTATCTTTCTGTTATTTGGCAACGTACCAGGGTCGAGAGAAGATACACAGCCGTTGAGGAAAAGGTCAACATGCGGAGTGCCAGGAAGTCCAAACCGGTCGAGTTGGAATTAGAACGACATACGAGATAGTGTAAAGCTTACGCATGTCGTGTCGGAAACGTGAGAAGTGCCTAAACAGGTCGATCAGGTGGGCCAGGGTCCGATATCCTGAACAGGCCTGATCAGACAAAGAGATCAAGGCTGATTAGGGAAGACATGACCTGATTAGATGCGACTGCTCAGGCAGGTAGGCCTAATCAGGCGAATTGACGGCACCTGATGAGTGAGTACGGGACGCCTGATCAGGTTAGGTGGTCAGACAATCTTAAAAGAGATCAGGCTTTCACAGCCATGATCATGCTTACTGTTACCTGTTAATTACTTCGTTACCTGTTAATTACTTCGTTACCTATTAATTGCTTTGTTATCTGTTAATTGCTTTGTATAGCTGTTAATTACTTTCTTACCTGTTAATTACTTCGTTACCTGTTAATTGCTTTGTATAGCTGTTAATTGTTTGCCACCAACGAGAATCGAACTCCAAGCCTTAATAGAGAAATGCTGACTAATACTGCTCACCTTTTGACACATTTACCATTCCGCCACCAAGCCGTTTCTGAAATAGGTAGTTAAGGTTAATATATGCCTAATTAAGTGTTCATGCGTGATCCCGACATCGACTTTTGCCACAAGATCACGTGTGGCAAAAGTCAATGTCGGGCCCGCAGATTGCGGTTTCCGACAATTGTTTCAACTTAATTAATTGCTATCAATGCATAGAAAACATATTGATTTGCATACAAGTACTACCATAGTCATACAATAATTAACTAGACATAATTGGCGTGAACGGTAAATCTAAGTGCGTCGTGAGCATCATCCAAGAGAGAGGCATGCCTATTAATGTTGATTAAGAATTTGGCGCTGATACTCATAATACCAAATGCGTACCTGGTGCCTTGGCCATTATTTTCCTGGGACAGCCTTGTTTCCCTTTGGACGGCCCCTCTTCGGAGCGACTAGTGGCGCATCAATGTTGACAGATGCAGTATTAGTAGGTTTGACGGCAATGGTTTCCGATGGTCCGGGATCTGTTGCGCCCGAAGTTCCTGCACGACGTCGCAGAGTGCGGGGCTGCTCAGAAGCTGGGGGAGCGCGGCGAGCTTGCTTACGAGTCTTCTCGACCTGTGGAGGTGCAGTTGGCGGGGATAGATTGTCGGGGGCTGAAGCCTGATCCGGAGTAATGATAACGGGCGACGGATTATTGACATTGACATGATGTTCAGGGATGGAATGGGAAGGGGTAATGGAGCCGGTCAATATCTTGGCGGTCTGATCAGCTACGGCCTCCTGTTGTGATTCGAAAGATTAGTTGAATCCCAATGCATAATTATTGAATAACACACGGGATCTGAATCATCTAAGCGCTCAATCGGCGCCTCATCACCATAAATATCGTCATCGTCGATTTCGCCCGGTGCCGGCACATTGTCTGATTGGACCGGCTCCTGGATTTGACCATTGGGGTCCTGGCTGTCATTCTCACCGGGATGGATTTGCATTTCCCCCAAGCGTCGCGTTATCTCGTTGGCCCTATCAATGATACCTGTGCCATCTGTAGATGTGCCGCCGCTCGGAGAGGCCCCTTCCTTGACCTCGACCTGCTTCCTGAAAACATTCAAATCCCATTCTGTTTTGACTCTCAGGTACCAGGAGGGGTTGATCGCTGCCGAATTAAGAAGGAACTGGAAGTAGTAAAAATAGTCATCCTTGTACTTGATCCCGGACTTCCCCTTTCCAGAACCGTCGAATTGCTTGTCTGTTGACAACAGGAAGCGTGCCTAATCGGAAGAAGAGCATAATTATTAGCGCTCAATTACATTACCAAGAGCGAAATTATAAATTGACGTACCATGATGCAACACAAAGAAATAAAGGCGTCGGTTGTAGCAGCTAGCTTGTCATCTCGCAGGAATTGGCTGGTGGATCGAGCGACTGCATTCTCCTTGCTGAATATTGCGCCTGAATTGAAGACAATCCCTCGTGCGATCTATTAATAATGTGGCGTCAATCAACAATTAATTGATGATCGTGATCTAAGTGGGAAATTTACCTTGTATAGAATTTCACCGCGAAACAGGTATTCATCCTGGCGATGATCCTCGTTGAGATATATTGCAGGGAAGAAACGGGAATAGGTGGAGACGGAAGCATTGGGGTCTTGTGCGTAGCCAATCAAAAATTGAATTCGAGGTACCGTAAGTCGGCCTTCGAGGGAGAAAGCAGTCGTCAATTCAGGCACCTCAAAGATTCCACTTGCGTTCTCCTTCAGGACCTTGAGAAAATTGGACCGGCCAACGCTTATTGCAGTGCGAAACTGTAAGAAAATTAAATTTAGTTCGAGGCTAAGGTTATTTAAAAGTTACTAAAATATACCCTCGCAATCGCGTTGCCTTTTTTGCTTTCGTCGGCAGACACTGAAAATAGGTTGTGGTACTTCTTGGGGATGGCATCGCGAAGGTCCTCGGTGATGCCCAAATCGTTGTGCTCATCGTCCAGGAAGCGGATCCGGTCCCCAACGCCAAACTTGGATTCCCCGTCGAGGCCAACGAAGTGCAGCTTGTCGACATAGCAAGCACGAAAGACCAAGCACCATCTGGCGCACTTGTCGATTTTCAAGAGGAATCTGGCGTCGGTAATCTCAACATCGTCGTTGTCGTCGAGTTTCTGGGGCCCTCGCTTTCTTCCCTTTGTAGCTGAATCCTGAACGACCATTGTTGCAATGGCGTTGCGCAGTGTCAGATTCTCCGCCTTGAGTTCCTCGACCTCCTTTCGAGCGTCCAAGTAAGCCTTGAATAAAATAAAAGTCAGCCAAAAAGTCCGAAATTGAAAACAATGCGACTGTCACCTTGTAGAGATTGTCGGGATCAAAAGCCAATGGTGTGGCGGTGGGAGTAGATACTGTCGATGCGCCCGAGCTCAGAGTACCTGCATCTGAATCACGAGCGGTGGGAGTGTTGTTGCCATCCGGTTGAGGAGTCAGATTGCGCTGGGCATTCTGCGGGCGAGTGTCACTGATTGAATTATTGGCTAAAGGCAGCGGTTGACCAGGTCCAGCAACAGGAATGGTGTTCATACGACCAGTGCGACGCAATTGAGAATTCGCAGAGACAGAAGAGACAGGAGGCAGCGCGCTCGGCCTCGACATAGCGTCCTCCAAAGCAGGTCCAGGGGAGGGAAAGATCATAGCTCCTTCCCTCCGAAGTGGTGCGGGGCGGCGGGCCTGTTGGTTTCGAGGGAGAGTATCAGACATAATCAAAATTAGAGCAAGTCGTAATCAAGAGATCCAGTGGCAATATGTGAATGGGAATTGAGGAGATCATAGTAATATACCTTAGGCTATTTATGAAGAATCGACTTGACGAATTTACGAAGAGACTCAGCCAAATTGTTGACCAGATTTAATTTAAAAATGGGCACACAAATTTCATTCAATGGCGAAACATTCTACAATGTCTTCGAGACGTAAAATATCAAACATCAAGTGTTCTATGATTCTGTCGGGGATTAATGCAGCCGACTCATTGGTAGGAAATTATTATGAAGGGTTCGAACTGCATGGCTTTCATTGACATGATTCAGAATCTGTTAATAAATTATTATTCACAGCCTTTCCCAATGACCATACGAAAATGAAGTGCCTTGTATCTAATACAGGAATTATTATATCAGATATTGGCTCGAATAACTAATTCTGTGGACTTCAACCTCATCCAAATATCTTCGTCGGTGAAATCAATGACGAAAAATTCACCGGAATGTGATCCTCGATCAGGTACTAATAAACCACCTCGTATGATTGTATTTGTGTCAATCAACACGGCATTTTTACGTGCTCTGGGGCGCAGTCTTTTTAGCCTGAGTTGGTTATGACGACCTCGGTGTTCCATGGCCCGAGGTTCATCAAGCGGCAGTACAAGCGCCATGGGGATGCGATGATCAATGTATTGCAGATCAAAAATGGCGAGAAGCTGAACGAATATCGCCTTATTCTCGCCTACCTTTACCAGAGCATGGTCATAGCGAGGACGGTTATGGAATTTGGGGTTGGCCCTGAGAATATCGGCACATAATGACCAATTGGCGTCGGAAGCGTATCTGACCTTGAGGAACCGGGATTGTGTGATCTATTATAATTACACCATTGACATGAAACATCAGCATATCACCACAGAATGAGAGTCATCAAAGTAGTGGATTTAATTTCAACATACCTCGTGGTCCCGGCTAATGACAACCTGTTGGCGGCCCAATCGGTTTGCAAGGAAGTTATTAAGCTTTCGTCGGAAATGTTGAAATGCCACATCGCCGATGTGTTCCTGTTCCAGGTGTTCAATTGAGACGGCGGGCATGCGGGAGCCATGAATTACACGTTGGAATGCGACGTCCTCCTGGTGAGTAATAATTTGCATGCATCACATATGAAATGAGCGCTTAATAATTTACGTACAGCAGCCGATTCAGAGATTTGATCGCCGGGCCCAGTCTGACCCACATCGAGAGCTTCATCTCCGGCGACAGAATTTTCGAGTTCGGTGATTTCATCCAGTATGTCAATGTCATTTCTGATTATTGTGGCAACAACATCATTCATGCCGACTTTGAGGATCTGGAAATTATTACGGAAGGATATTAGTTAAAGTATTAGTCCGTGGATGCAACAAAACTATTATAATGATGAAGGGAAGTACCTGAGGGGCAACGTTCTTGAAATTTGTGTGAAGTTGGTAGTACTTCTTGAGAGGGCCATTCAATTTTTCATTGGGCTTGGTATTGTAATTCCTGGTAACACCCTTTCGAAGGATGTCGCTGAAAATATGTTGATGGGTGTGGATCTTCGGAGCATTCCAATCTTTTGCAGGATTGTGCAGGCTATAATCCTATGTACACATTTGAATTCAGCTCCTCCTGAATCATTTAATTTATGCCGAGAGATTATGCTCTTACTGCAACAAGTTCTTGAAAATGTAATAACTCTTGGCGCCCTATTTCTAGGGTTGACTCCGTCTGAAGGGTGAGGGACGTGAACATGTCCAATTCAAGGTAGCTCCGAATAAGCTTTAAAAGACTGAAGCCCGCTGGGGATCTTTCTGGCGTCAGAACGTGCTGACACGCAAATATTATGACCTAAAACCATGGCAGACCGTGTGCATCGCTCAAAATCAGATCGGACGAATGGCATTAATGGCTAAAGCGCACCTTGGAGTGGTCCTCAAATTTTGTCCCGTCTGCAAATTGCCCCATACTTCCCAGAGATTTGAAATGATTCAAGCCTGGCCAACGGGGCATCTCGTTGAGTCTACGTGAAACCGAAGCATCCATATTAGTATTAATAATAACCATATTTGGAAATATACGCCACATCGCGACGCGACTCACGCAAAATCAATATCCACTTCTGCTTGTCGTTTGTCATCGAGGGACGGAATAATAAAGTTTATCAATTGTTCCAAGATATGGAACCGGTATATGCCACTGTGGTATGCGTGCAGCCGATCCCATGACAAGGCCTGGTAGACATCGGTGAGCGCCAGGTTCCAAAAAACATTCTAAAATTTAGCGTAAAACATTGAAACAAAATCGGTAGTAGAAGTGATTAATAGCTACTTGGACGTCTCTCAGCCCATGTTCCCGCAGATGTTGCTCTCGTTGAGTGGCATTCATCTCTTGCGCTGCTGACCAAATTCCCTGCATGCCGGCAGTAGTCCGGAGTTCATACGTTTTGGAGAGGTTTGACAACTCTTCTTTTGGAACTAAACATACTGGACAAGGGTAATTTGCTTTGACGCCACGGATGAGCGCCATATCCACTCTGAAAATTATTGCAATAAATAGCCATCAGTATTTCTCAAAAAACTGTCATAACAGTGGGATTAAACTCACTGTTCTTCGTAGTCAGCAGAGAGCATCAAAATATGTGGATAAATAATGCGTTCCACACCATCGGCACATTGGACAGGAGCGCCAAACTCAGTAAGTGCCTTGATGCTGTTGAATATCTGGGAGACTGCTTTGTGCCAGATTTCCCGTTTATGGTTTACAAAACCCTGCTTCCCAGATTCACTGGCCAACTCTTCGGGCTATGTCCGAGAGAAAGGTAAGTCATATTATTGACAATCAAAGCATGCTTATATTGATAATAGAGAACTCACAATTGGGAGCCACCCAACAAGACGGGCGCCACCGATGCCACTTCCATTACGGATCGAAATAGGGAGATTTGCACACCGTACGAGGACGGGATAGCCTTTCTCAGTACCAAAGGATGAAAGACGTGTTTTGTCTGCATAGACAATGAGGCAGAGAGGTTTTGCTGATGCAGGGATGATGTCCTATTAAATTGGTTAGTAAGATGACGACCAATTATTAGTGTAATATAATAATCATAGGGATTCATATTGTCAGTGGATTTAAATTAATAGGCAGTCAATGACATACCTGGAATTCCCACCAACTGTCAGCAGTCCAGGGCTCATCAATGAAGCGCTCAAATTTGTCCTCGGACGCATCGTACTTGTACAATTTCTCTGCATCCCAATGAAATTGATTGATAAGCGCCGTATTCAGGAGGAGTTCGGTACACCATTCCCAGAGTGGTAAAATCCAGACGTCATATCCTAGTTCCAGGTCTTTATAAGGGATTTCGAGGGAACATTTCTGGAACTATCAAGGAAGTGGAAAATTGAAATCCAATTAGAATAGTTCAATACCTGGACCGTGATAATTACTTACCCCAGTTGCACGAGTTGTTCGAGCATGGTCCCAGATTAAAGATAAATCTGAATGATTGACCAATGTAAAATCTGAATCAGTGGGACCAGTACCTTTGACACGGTTGAATAACTGGATGGTGGTTTCTATTTGCTTCCGATTCATATGAGCAGACAGCATGACCTCCGCCACTTCGAAATCTGAGCGGGTACGGAATGGTTTCCAAGGTTGTTTGCTCTTGACTGATTCAGATATTAATATGTCGTTGGCGTCGGGTGCTGTGCCATCTCCCAACTCCGAGTCAAATTTGAAGGAACAGTATTCATCAAAAGTTAAAAACTCAAGTGCATTGTGGCCACTGCTCGGGTGACGGGAAATCATGATGTCGTCTGGATTGTGAACACGGTCGGGCCCAACATTGGCATCGGGTATCGTAAAACGAAGAGGATCCAGGTTACTGATAGGTTCATGAGGAGGTTCAAGTTCTCCAAGTTCACCCTCATCCGAATAATCTGGGTCCACAAAATCAAACTCTGCTCCCATTTGAAGGCCATTGAAACTGTAGTTGCTTTCGTCGTCCCACTCTATCCACAACCATATTAATATTATAATCAATTTTTAGTGATCATTGACAAGACGTACCTCGCTCTGCGCTGGGTCCAGGACCTGGGATGACAAGGCCTCTTTGATCCCGCTCATTTGGATTCTCAGGCAATGGCTCGTTGATTGCCTCTGGATCTTCTCTCAAAATCAAGTTTGGTTGAGGGGCAACTGCGACACCAAGGGCCTCTAGAAGGGCGTCAGATTCTATTCGTAAGTGAGGCATTAGTGACATATTAAACTGTTGTAATTGAGATAAATATACCCGCACGGTTTTCGCGCTGCAGAACCTGCTGGAGCGCAATTGCCTCGGGATTCGGAGTGGAGGCTGAAGCCACAGGACGGGATTTGCAGGATTTCTCGTGGCTGCCAATCCCTTTCTGTTTAAAGACTTTTTGGCAGTAGCGGCATTGACGTTGGCCAGGTAAAATTGTAGCAGGTGGAGGAAGCTGCTCAGACATTGCAGAGTGTTTTGTTTGTGAAATTTTGAGGAGCAGATAGACGCCTTTTAAAGAAGTCATGGATAGCCAAACAGGTCCCATATCGAGCCCGTTACAGTAGCCGTAAATGGAGGCCAAGGTAGATAGCAGAACATTGTCACCAACATGACTGATGGTCAGCAGGGCAACTCATTTTTATCTGTATGATCTAGGGATAGTTGCACACTGTAAAATTATACTTGCTTGATGATAGAACAATGATATGTCATATACCTATCAACTGTGTGTTTGTAGGCTGGATACACACCAAAACCTTTGACACTGGGTAGATAGTGGAGCAAGAATATCGCAACCATCTATCAATTCGACGCTGGGCTGAGCTCATATCATATCACTGTCAGTCTAAATTTACTCCATAACAGTAATTTGAACTATCTCAGAATACAGTAACACTTGACGTGACCAGCGGTATCTTAGATGCAGTACAAGTCCAATATTAACATGTAGCCAGTCCGGAATACCCCAAATAATCATGAACACAGCCACAGAATTATGCATTGCAACACTAATAGGACGGGCGCCTATTCTGAACTTGTTCGAGGCGACGCGCGCGCATGCACGTGACCTCAAGCACGCTCCTGCTATACCGCCGTCGCTTCCTGCTTAAACCTCGCCGCTCATCTCAATTATGAACCGCATCATCCTCACCTGCGCTGTACTCGCATTCTCGAACAAGGAGTGTAAGTCATTCATCGCTAAATTTAATGTTTAAATTCGTTAATGGTATGTTTAGTTTTTGTCAGTCTTTTGAAGAGCGTCTTGCGCCGTATCCTTCCAACGATATGTGCATGGGCTGGAGGTACGAGGCCATTTTGATTCAGTATATTTTGGCTATTATGGTTACATTTCTAACTCTGGAGCTCCAGTACCCCTCCAGAACGTCTCCATCAGTGGAGGGACATTTAATAGGGTCGAAGGAAATGTCTACCTGAAAACCGCGTATACTGGTAAGTCATTCAATGATCTATTAACGGCACTGTTTAACACTATTCTCTAGGCGCGACTATAATCCCTGAACCTGCAGCATGGACCCGACATGAAGCAGGAAATGTCATTGTGACCGGGGGCGTACATTGGGACGTTCAGGGTAGCGTCTATTGCGACTGTGGTGCTGAAGGTAACGTCCTCATCTACAATCTATGTCCTGTCGTAAACTCAACGTCTATTCTTTTCATCTGCTTGCATCTACTTCCTAAATTTCGCTTCACACTGTCAATTTTAATCTGAATCTACTTTAACATACAATGAACACAATGAATATATCATTTGGAATTGAAACCAGGCAATCGCAATGTTGCCGGGACTGAAAACATGGTGTGACAACAGTGGGGGATGCTTTTTACAGTTTAGTTAGCTTTCAGTCAATGTTCAGCGGCCATTCGCGGCTTAGGGTGTTGGGATTCTGTTCGACAATAAAAGGCCATAATAAATATTCATGTTTTCGTATTTACAAGAGCTATTAAACGGTGTCGTTGTAAACTGTCCTCGATGAATTTGAGCTCTAGGAATTTAGAATTACTGTGTTTTTCGAGGATAATTTGATCTTATTATAAACAGCAGCAAATAGCGCGCACACAATCTTGACCCGCGTTTCTGATGACCTATTGATAGGAGAATGGTTAAAGTGTACCATTAGGTTCATCTTAATAATTACTATCAAATTGTTTCAATTTCGAACGTCTCTAATGTTTTTTTTATATCAAAATGACACGCCTAAACTAACAATTATCTATTATGTTGCGTGAATCTAAGCGGCTACCCTGATCTGATCTACATAGGCCCTGATCAAGAAGCCGAACCGGATCAGGCAAAAATCGGCACCTGATTATGAGAAATCGATACATAATCAGGGTGGTCTCAGGAACCAGCCTGATTAGGCAGTTGTGAAGTTTCCGACACTCCCCTCTCTCGAAGCCTACTGTTATCACACAGTGGCCCGTCGCCCGTGACATTTTGGTAGTCTACAGTTTGATATCACCGCTAAACCGCTCTGGAGCTTATTTGAAGCAACTAATATTGAATGTGTGATGGCCATGTGCGGAAGACAACAAGGAGTTACCTGAAGCCTCACTATGCCTCAAAAACCTTTACTTGTTACTTGGAATTTTTTTGCAAAGCTAAGGCGCCCGTCCTTGTCCATGCACTGTTCGAGGATTTATCCTCGTCGCCAGCCACTATTTTGGTGGGAAATGTCTCCGGATTTCTTCCTGACCTTTAATCCTTGATATTTTCGCTGCTAGAATATCTATGTGGTCCAATATCCCCCGTTTGCCTTGCTTGCCACACAGGCGATTTTTCCGCATGGAGGTCAACAAGGTAGATTAATCGTTCAACCTCATATACTGCCGATTTTTCATGAAGTCTTTTTTGGGTTTCAAGAGCACCTCTATCAAGCACCCATGTGAGCACGCTTCTCAACTTCCATCGTGGCTCATCATCTTGCATTATCGACGGTCACCTTTCTTCTTTGATTCCGCATAGAAATTTGGAAGGATAAGCGTATCCTCTCTCTTTTATAAATCTTCCTTCATCGTTTCGGTACCTCATCTTTTCTCTTTTTCCCTGAGGTACAGTTTCTCTTTTTCGTTCGTTTGAACATGGTCTCATACTCTGTTCCTAGACCTAAGTTCACCTTATCTAGGTATGTATACAATCGATTAGTATCCATTCTCTTTTCAACTACTGAGATTCAAGTTCAAGTTTGCCTTATCCAGAAACCGCTCATGTCCAGATCCTCAAGTTCACAACCCACTGGCGCGGAACCTCCCGACCTCCCATTCTCCGGACAAATGGTCCACATTATCCGATGGACCGATAGAATTTTACAGCAGTCTACTGAACTGGACGGCTGGAGAGTCGCGGGGTATGCCCGCTTTAAACAAACGGGGGGCATGGAGCACGAATACGTCGTGTTCCTGGTTATCTACCACACGAATGACCGTGACCAACTTCAACACCAGAGGTATCTCTGCATCCAACGAAATGCTGTAAACGCCCCGATGATTCACCTAGTGGATGGGACAACACTCGCAGACGACACGATCTCAACTTG
>Ga0307517_10012172_pt1 | contig 11843 bp, 9 predicted proteins | sample 23_EM_MG_FD_194515 | JGI IMG/M metagenome (GOLD analysis project Ga0307517, IMG submission 194515) | Populus trichocarpa ectomycorrhiza microbial communities from riparian zone in the Pacific Northwest, United States - 23_EM | ecosystem: Host-associated > Plants > Roots > Unclassified | place... | reverse complement strand
ATTATAGAAGAATAATCATATTTATTTTTGGTAGATGAACAATTTTAATTTCATTTTGAGTTCTTTGAATATCTTTCTATATTTAATTTTCTTATCTATCCTTTTTAAATAGTAATCAAGGATTTTTTTTATATATATAAGGAGGTTTGTAGTTTTCTCTTAAATATAAAAGGGTTTGTTAACAAATACTCAAACTTTTAAATGCTGACTGTAATTTTATAATACAACAGAAAGATTATTGTAATTTATCATTTCTAATTTATTTCATGTTATAGTTCTTCGAAAAGTATAATAAAGAAAAAAGTAAGAAGGTAAGATGGAGATATTTGATGAGGAAAGAAGCCATTGTTGAAAAAATAGAACTATTTAATAATTTCTGAGATTATAATGACTAATTAATTAATTATAATAAACAATAGGGATTAAGTTAAAATTAACTCAGCTTCAGCCTTCAGTCCCATAATGGGAGAAAAAAATGCCATTAGGATGCTACGGTGTCGTATCATGCACCGGCTATATATACATCGCTAAAAATTATCAGAGACTAGGGTTTTAGCAGGGGTTTTTTTTTTATCAATCTTAAAACTGTCGATGGCGGATTCCTTGTCGGCGTCGGGGCGGAGCTCGGAGAAGCTGAGCCTTCAATCTCTCCAATCCAAAATGAAAATTGACCCAGAAGGTTACGAAACGGAGCTCGGCTTGGTTTACAACCAATTTAAGTCGGCTTTGGATCTTTTTCAACAGCAAGCAGCTCTCAGTTTCGCCTCCTCCTCCGGTGTCTGCGCTGACCCCACTATTTACAAGGACCTCAGTGACCGCGCCACTTTTTTGTCTCATGTTACACCTTTTTACCCGAAGCAGCTTGCTGAGTTCCCAGCTCAACTCGCTGAGTTTCTCAAATCGTCTGCTCGGACTCTGCCTTCGGGACTTCGGTGTCATGTTACTCAAGCGCTTATTCTACTGATTAATCGAGATGTATGATTTTTTTTCTTTTTTGAATTGCCCATTAATTTGTGATAATTATTTTCTAATTTTGTGGATTTGATTTGGTATAATTTGTCGTTAGATGGTTGATATTAGTGAAACTCTAGCATTGTTCATGGAGCTTCAAACACTGGGAGATAGGACATTGAGGAATTTGGCTTTTACTCATGTTGTTCATAGCATTAGGAGGATGAATAAGAAGCATAAAAATGAGGCTAAGAATCGGGCCCTTCAAAATATCCTCTTTTCCTTGCTACAGGTTTGTAATCTTTTGCTTGCTAGTATTAACATCTATCTTTGTGCATTTGTTGGTTTGAATTATCGTATTATTTTTTAATGTTCACTTAGCAAGATGATGAAGCACGAGCGAAGAGAGCACTCATCACACTATGTGAGCTTCATCGAAGGAAGGTGTGGTTCGATGATAGAACTGCAAATTCAATTTGTATGGCATGTTTTCATTCATCATCAAGGTTAGCTTTCCCCCTTTTATTTTTTTGAGGTGGTTGCTAAGGAACTTCTGCTTTCCAATTTTTGAAATTTGATTGCCTTTGTCAGAATCATGATTGCTGCTCTGTCTTTTCTCCTCGATTATGAGAAGATTGAAGATAATGACAATGATGATAGTGATGCTTCAAGTGGCGAAGACGATCCAAATCCTCGAACAGCTCAAGTTGTCATTAGTAAAGAGTCTATTTATAAGGTCAGATACACCTTATATATATATATATATTTTTTTTTTTTTGAATTCTAGAGGCAGCCATTCTACAGTAACTAACAACAGCCACTATCATAATAGTCCACATGGTTAGTAACTTATTGCCAACTGGTTAAACAGTTAGTTTGTCTAGCAGAAAAAACTGAGCCACTAAGATGAACTTGAATCCCCAAGTTAACCCCTGACTTTCGTCATCCTACTCAATCTCACTATCTACCAAGAAAGAATAGCAAAATCATATATCCAGTAGCCAAACATCACATGAAACCAACACCAAATCAGCCTTAACTTGTTTACAATCTTGGAACTCCAGTGTATCTAGATGTCTTCAGGTTCCAATCTACACAATCAATTTAAACGGGTATGTTACACAACCTCACCCCTTCTTGGCAGAACTGGTGTTGATACATTGAAGGAGGTGCCATATAATTCATCAATAACAGTTGAACAAATATGGTTAATTTACAGTATTTTGTTCCTGTTTTGTCAAAACCCCAGGCACACAATAAAGGTACTGTAGCTAGCAAGAAGAAAAAGAAAGCAAAACTGCAGCGGGCCATACGTAGCATGAAAAGGCAGCAAAGATTGTCATCAGAAAACAACAATTCAAATTATTATTCACCATTCAACCATCTTAAAGACGCACAGGTTTTCCTCTTTTCCTATAATTTACTGAGTGTAGTTCTACAGACTCTGAGCATTTTTATGTGGGATAAAGAGATTTTAGGATTTCGTTTTGCTTGCAGGGGTTTGCTGAGAGGCTATTTTCTCGCCTTCAGACTTGCAATGAACGTTTTGAGGTGATTATGAAATCTTGGCTTTGGCAAAGTTTGTGGTGTGTCTGTTAGCATGCACACTTGCATCTTTTCTGTATTGTATGTTGGTATCACATAAATATACATTTGTGTCTGTGTATACCTTATTTTGAGTTCTGAAAAATAACTGGAAGTGGGTTCATGGACAATGAGTAAAAAGAATGGAGAAAATGTTGGAACACTAGGGGTTATATTGAGATTCTTGTTCCCAAAAAGCTGCACTGGCTTTTATATTTTTCAGTTAGATTTGTACATTTTTTATTGACGTCAAGCTCTGTTTAAACTTCAGGTCAAGATGATGATGTTGAAAGTAATTGCTCGAACTGTGGGGCTCCACCGCTTGATTTTATTAAACTTTTATCCTTTTCTTCAGAAATATGTTCAGGTGTGCTATTAGAATGAATTAAAGTTATGCTGTTGGCCATGGAAATATGGCCACGGCCTTTCTTGTTACCCACTTTTCTTTGATCCTAAGGTGGTATTGTTATGTGCAGCCACATCAGCGTGACATCACAAATTTACTTGCAGCAGCTGTCCAGGCCTGTCATGATCTGGTAACGTCCATTTTGATTGATTGAATTCAATGCTGTGATCATAGATTTTTTCCTGTAAATTTATTCTCTTCAACTTCCATCCTCTTCTACTTCTATGTGATTCTTAGATTCTTTTCCTTGCTAACTCACTGTTTTTGCTGTACCAGGTGCCTCCTGATGCAGTTGAGCCATTATTCAAACAAATAGTAAATCAATTTGTACATGATCACTCGCGTCCTGAGGTATGATCACCAGCTGCTTTGCTACGACTGTATTCTAAAATTGTAAACTGTTTTTTCCTGTTGACTTTATTTGCTTGTTCCAGGCCATTGCTGTTGGACTGAACGTGATCAGGGAAATATGCTTGCGTATACCTTTGGTAACTATAACTCAGTTGCCATTTTCTTTTTTACTACTTATTTCTGTTTCTTAAAATATTGATGAGATACGAAGAAATATTTTTGTATGCTATTATTGTGCTTCCTCTATTAGAATTTTTTTTTATGGAAACATTAATCTCCTTTGTGATGTTGCATCTCTTTGCATGCATCAGTTCAAATACAAATATTCTCACATGTGAATTTTACTTTTATTGACAAAGGTAATATTTTGCTTCTGTTTTCTAGTTGATGAATGAAGATTTACTGCAAGACCTTGTATTATACAAGAAATCTCATGAGAAGGCAGTTTCAATAGCTGCTCGTTCACTCATTACTTTATTCAGAGAGGTACTAGAACTGTGCGCCTCAATATGCTTCCTCTGTCCATGAGTACCGGTTTTTGCAAGACATGCTTACAGGCACGACTAATACAGTGAGACTAATTGCTTCCTTTACTTCAGGTTTGTCCTTCTCTGCTGATTAAGAAAGATCGAGGTCGTCCCATTGACCCAAAAGCTAGGCCGAAGGCCTATGGAGAAGTCAATATTGTCAGCAGTGTTCCTGGTGTTGAGTTGTTAGAAGAACGTAATGATGATGATGATGATGATGAAGACAAGGAGGACAGCGATGATGTTGATGATTTGGCATCCCGTGGCTCTGATGATGATTCTGAAAATGAGGAGATGGTTTCTGCCAGTGATGAAGGAGATCAGATTTACAGTGATGACGCTGAAAGTGAGGATGGTGACGTGCAAGATGGCTCAGTTGATGAAGATGGTGATGATGCTGTAGACAATGACAGTGGTGGTGGTGAGGGGGGGGACGAGGATGAGGATCAGGAGGAGAATGATGAAGACAGTTATGCGAGGGCTATCATAAATAAAGTTAACAAATCTACTGCTAGAAAGAGGAAGTTCTCTGATTTTGATGGGCAACTTCTAGCAGCTGATACAAGTTTGCGGGCTTTAAAGAAAATGACAGAAGAGAAGTTGAAGAAACCACCATCAGACTCTACAGATGGTATTCTTTCTAATGAAGACTTCCAAAGAATCAAGGAACTTACGGTATGTTAATAGGTTAACATTGATGTCAGTATTGATATATGCTAACCATGAAGTGTTTATTTGACATGTTTTTCATGCGCTAGGCCAAGAAGGATGCCAGGATTGCTTTAAATCGGCAAGGATTTAAGGTTCCAAGTTCTGATGATCTGAGTGCTAAGCGGGTGGATCCTGCTACGCTTGAAGTAAGTCTTCTATTAGTTATTACTGATGAATAGTTTCGCTCGCAGTTGTGCCTAGATATGTGAACTAACTTAAATGTCTGTTTCAGGTCTCTTCTTAAAAGTTTTCCTCCTAGTTAAATGTTGCTTCTTAAGCAAGCGCCCGCTCGCGCGCGCACACATATATATTGATGAGCTCTAAGAGATATATAATTTGCTTTGTGGTTCCGTTTCGTAGGTTCATGTACGGGCGAGGCTAAACAAGGAAGAAAGATTAGCGCTGGTGAGAGCAGGGAGAGAGGATAGAGAGAGCTACAAATCTAGAATCGCCGTAAAACAGAAAAAGGTGCTCATTCATTTTTCATAAGCTTACATTTTGGGGTCCAAGTCCTGAAATCCAATCCATCTTATTCTCAGTAATAGTTGATTCTGGCACAAACTTTAAAATAGATCTTTAAATCTTTCAGCGCATGTTCGGATTTGTTCAAAGCATTAATGTTTTTATGTGATTTGCTTGATTGTTTGACGAACTTCTTTCATGGTTTGTGCTGACAGACTGGCGGGCAGAGCAACAGGCAGAAAGAACACAAAAAGCAGATGCCTCTTGCTGCAAAAAGGGCCAAGGTAGCAAGATCTCGACAAGAGAAAAAGAAAAAGCAAAGCCTTTCTGGCAAGCAGTTCCGGGGGAAGAAAGCATGGAAATGATCAGAACCGTGTATTTTCATGCCATGAAGCATTTTTTTTATACATATAAAATACCAGACTCTCTTGGAGGATATAGTTTTGGTTTGTTGGTGACCTCTTATATGCCAACTGTCTAATTACAATACCAGCAAAACAAACCATTGATTTGAGAAGGATTTGGCTACTTGTTACCAGGCAAAAGCGCACCAAGTCCTGAAAGATTATGGCACCGTATACTTGTCTAGTGAAAGCTTCTAGGTGATGCAGTTTATTATTAGGGTTAAAAACGTTGATCGTGGCATAAAACCTAGGTGTCAAAATAGGTGATTCAATACTTCAGTAGTGATTGATTATTGATTTTTGTTTGAAGACAAAAGAGATAGATCATGATGATAAAATAAAATATAAAAATATTTGTTTTATTTTTGAAATATATTATGATGAGGTTTTATTATTTTTATTTTTATTACCATGAAGCTTAACATCTTTAAAATAACAAATAGAGATGTTTTTTCCTTTGTTTTATATTGAGTGTTAAAATGATAACTTCTCCACGGGTAAAAACAATATGTATGGTTAAGAAGATAATATCATTATATTATTTATTCAAATATATATAATAATAAAATAATTAATTATATTTGAAATAAAATATTGATGAGACAATTAAATTGCATCTTGCATATAGGCAAGACAGGAAAAGCCATAAAAACTCATCAGAAGTAGGAGAAGCATGTTGAGAATATTCTAAATTTCTAATTTGACTCGACACTTGGTTATGCCAGATAACTAGAAGTAATCGACTGCATATCATGCCATGCAAATATACAAAGCAACATCCTTCGTCAAAACAACAATGGCATTGCTGCCTTCCAAATTGAGGTCTGCAATCTTTCCCCTCTCCGTCTAAACTTTAACCAGTAGTGGACGTATGAAGAATAAGAACGCTAAGCATATATATACTCCATGGCATGATTGTGTGAAAGCATCATAAGGTAAATTGTGCATCAGATATAAACAAGTAATTTTGGAACCAACTAGGAAAATAATAGCATGAAAAAAACTCTAAAGGGATGAAGCCTCTAGTTTCTCGAAGAACTCAGGTGCTGGCAATATCCAGCACTGGTTACTGAAAACATGCTACGTTCATGAAATAAATCTTCTTCATGCTGAAGTATTAAAAACCTGACAGCACCCGTATGGATCTACCTGTCTCAAAGCGGAAATACAAATGCTGTTATTGAGCAGTCTCTGTCAGGTCAAAGAGACATCTAAAGGCAGGGCAGTTTGAACGTAGCCATATCTTGCAATTTTTGCCTGACATTGTATGAGGTTCAGGAGCACACATGCTTACTGTTTGCATATTTATATCTTAATCTCCAACGTTTTTGGGCTTCTACAGAATATGTTCTGCAAGATTTCCTACAGAATATCTTGCTATTAATCTCCAACTTGAGGTTTTTCAAGTCAGCTTCTTGGTTACATCTAACAAGAGCACCGACTCACCTCCAGACTCGGCACTGTGTCCTCTCTAAGTTCGATCAGTCAGGGACCGAGTTCGAAGGTTCGGTCTAAAAGGGTGTGTGAAAGGTATGGAGATTTGAGACGTGTGTGGAGAAATCTGGGGTTTGAAGAGTCGACTGAGTTTGGAACGAAATGAGTTGGAATCGGGTTGGCGCTAGGAGGGGAAACAGATGTGGGTTCGGTCTAAAAGCAATTTGAAAAGAGAAATCTGCAATCGCTTTTGCATTTTCTTTATATTTTCACTAAGCAAGAAAGAAGACCACCAAAAGAAATTCTCCAGTCTAAATAGAGATCTATTCTTGGTAAATTTGGTAGTGTATAGAGAGCACGGTTTTAGAAAATTACGTCACAACTTCAATGGATAGCCAAATGGGGAAATAAAATGTCTCCATGATCTTCTTTTTTTAAAAAAAAAACGAGTCCTTTTTTGTAAGGATTGAAATTGATTTGAAAATTGTCCCACAACAAAGCAAGTTGGATCCCCAATCTAAGGCTCATGGATGATGCTATGAATAGTCACTGACCTTGAAATAAAAATTTTCTTAGAACTTAACGGGAGGGAAGGATATTAGACATTAATAAAAAAATGAACAAAAGATGATAACTATGAAGAAGAGTGTGTACCTTGAATAATTACTGCACTGCAGGTCCTTAGATTTACTGATTTCCTAGGACATACCAAAAATTTTGAATGCTAAGATTACAAAAGCTACACCTAAACATTGCAACTCTCGTTTCCAGTTCCCAGTTGAGTAGGGGGAAGGTAAGAAAAAAATGAAATGCAGAAAAAGAATGGGAACCAGAACATACTAGCAAAATCATGTGAAACCGCTTACTCTTTCACTAAACCTGAAGACGAATCAGCACTCTGACCAAATATATCAGGAATTTCATCCCAGTTCTTTCTCTCTCTTGTTTCCCAGTATCCACCTATATAACAGTAACAACCATCCTCATCCTTCCGAAACCATCTTGGTTGCCACCCCCTTTCCTGCAATTTCCTTGCCTGTCCCAGAGAAGACACATAAATTACCAAGCTTCTCTTTTACTTGAGAAAAATAAAAGAAATGAAGAATGCCACTTTTTTTTTTTTCCTGATGAGCACAAGCGAAAGGACACACAGACACGCACTAAAGGACTTCGGCACCATTTGTTTGAGTTTGGAACTGCATTTGAGTATGTTTGATTTGAAAAAACATTAAATTAATATTTTATTTAATGTTTTTTTAATGATTTTGATATGTTGATATTAAAAATAAAAAAAATTATTTAAAAAAATTATTTTGATGTATTTTCAAGTAAAAAATACTTTTAAAAAACACTTTTTATCACAATACCAAATACATACTTCATCCAAGGCCATAAACTGAAAGACTTTTAATGCAACCCCGATATCATCTAACTAATTAGCGTAGAAGATGAATTTATGATTATAGAAAGCAAAACCTATCAAAGGGGTTCCATCACAAGATCTAGAGATAATGAGAGAGCCAAAAATCTCTAGACAAATGAAAGTGAATTAAAAGGAAATCGACATTCTCCAACTGCACACCTCTATATTTTGTTTGTTCAGCTAATGCCATCACCTAATTAAAGATAGATAAACAGGTTTTTACCTGTCTTTGCAGCTGCTCAAGTCTGAACTTCTCTGAATTAGCTAACTCATATTCCCCATTTTCTAGATGTCTCTGATCTGGTCTCAATCTCGAGTCTGTAGGGGGCAATTTATCCAACAAGCCAGGAGTCAGTTCATTCAAAGATATTGCAAAAGGTGTGAGATTAAATCTCGTCTTGGGAACAGATTGGTCCCTTTCCCAGAGCAAGACAGCCTCCATCATCGGATCATAACCCTTTGGCTTTGCAGTCGGATCCCCAAGCACATAATACATTGCTTCATCCCACTTCCCGACCAGCATTGCTACCTTCCCTCCTGTCCTGTTATCTTGTACAAATCCATGGACCTACATTAGAAAACGGATCTTACTTCTGTAATAGAAAAAAAAAACACCTGCCTAATCAGTCTATTATCAACAAGTAGTTGGTTCCAGCACCACATCAAACAAGTGCACACATCTGTGTCTTGTTCATCTATTAAGTTAGGACCTGTCGAGTTGCCAAGTATGTGTGAGCTAGGGATTTGGTCAGCATGGTTTGTAAGCGCAGGACAGATGTAGAGAAACAAAGTGCAGCAAAGTACCAGAACGGATAATTTTCTAATAGCAATCAAACTGTGAGAATGGAAACATGTATAATCAGTGTAAAAACCAATTTGTTAGTGATATTTTTTAATTCACACGCAAATTATTCTTTAATGGATGGAAGGAGAAAGAGTAGTACGTATTTAATTTCTTTCTACTCAGGAGCACTAGTTGATGGACCCTCAACCAATTTATAATGATTGTCACAAATATGAGGCGTTAAACAGATTATTAACAGGATTCTAGGGCAAGGAAAAGGTGTCAAAAAACAAAATGTGTACAAAGCCCTACATGAAGGGCCTTAAACTAGGCAGGCCTTAGCCACACAAGGCATGCACGGTGCCTGATCAAGCAGCTCAAACTAGTGCCATTGATTTCTTTTATAATTATCTGGCTTAATTCAATTAAAGTTATAGTATGGTCCCCACAGTTATCTCTGAAGTTGAAAAAGATTGGGCTGGAACTTCGAAAGACTTGAGGGAAAAGTACAAGAAAGAGAAGAAATAAGAGCATTGACAGACACAAAGCCAAGGAAGCCAAAGAGAACCACCATCTCATATGATAGAGGGATGATTATATCTCTAGAAATGTTCTATTATGAATTTTATACTTCTGATGTATTTAGGCAGATTCATTGTTTGAGCTATATTCCTACTACCATTAATGGACGTGTCTTATAAACAACCGAGAATGGAACCAAATGTTATATTTTTCATTTTATGTGTTTGATAATTGCTTTGCATGTTAATAGATATACAAGTTTAAAAAATCTTGAATAGCTTACTTAGAACTTCAAACCACAGCTATAAGTTTTTTTAAAAAATTAATAGCTTACTTAGAATCTCGAACCACAACTTTTCAGCAACAACACAACATTCTACTACTTCAACCAATAGGCTAAACAAATTATATTCAACTTTTAAACATTTCTCGTATTATATCTTTAAAACCACTTTACATAGGGTGAACCTTAGTTCACTCAATTGCAAGGTTGCACTTGACCCTGGGCCTAGGCTTAGAGCCATAAGAGCTTTAAGAGTGCCTGGCAGCTTTGACAACATTAGCGTTTATATTAATGAAGGGTGATGTTAATCTTCACTTTTTTTGTTGCAATCTTATTTAATGTGTTGCTTAAACAAGATTATACTGGTCATTACGACAAAAGGTGAAGTGGAAATAACACCACCCTTCATATGTTAATGGTAAACTCTATTATGTTATAATATTAATACATATCTATATTGAGAGAGAATATTTGCAAATGTTTTGGACTTTGGCCTAGTGTTCTCGCATACTCTCTGTGTATATATTTAAGCAAGGAGAATATGATAGTTGTTCTAACAGATCCAGCTCTAGGCTAGCCCAAAAAGAGCAAGTTATAACGATTGCTATCATATTTTCTCAAGTTGTTTATAATAGAGGGAGATTATCAGGTACTCTCAGTGTCGTCCTCCCTCCCTTGCATAAAAGTAGGACTCACAATCAGTTATCATGGTGTGTCTCACTTTTATATGAATGAAGAAGCGATGCGCTAATAGTTATAATAATTCTAGCTCTAAACTAGCCCAAAAGAGAGCACGTTGTTATAGTTACCATATTATCTCAAATTGTTTATAATAGAGAGATTGTAAGGTGCTCCTGGTGCAATGCTCCCTCGCTCGCATAAAAGTGCAACCCCCAAGTAGTTATCATGGTGGATCTCACTTTTATATGATTAAAGAAGCAACACGCCAGTGGTTGTAACAATTCCAGCTCTAGTCCACATCTCATGGGCGATTTAGAGAACCTTAACACACCCTTGGAGAGCTAAAGCAAGCTTCTAAGCTGCCTCAAAGTACTTATTATTTGAGTTCCTCAAGAAGTCAGCATTATTATTTTCCAACTTATTTAATCTCTATCTTTTGTGGCTATACTTTCAGCTACTTAGCACATTTCATAAAGCATTCTGCCTGTTTAACAATAGCTAGCAATCTATTGATTAATAATCTTCCAAATATGTTGATGGAAAGGTTGTTGATTTCTTTAACAAACAACAAAGGAAAATGATGAAATCACGTTGATAAGAGAAATTCAGACAGTGTAGCTTCTTGCTGCTAGTCTAACACTTGAAGGGTTTTCTACAAATTAGGTGAAAGGGCAAGGAGGTCAAACATCTTTTAGTGCAAGGTGAATTTTTTATTTCAATATATTAATGATTTATGTTTTGGAACAAAAACTAAAGAGGGAAACTGCCCCCCTGGTTGTAAGCATGGGTTTGTCACAAGTTGTATGAAAAATAGATTAAGCACCTGATGGGGATTTCGGTCTATGATGGACTGCTCCTTGAACTTGAGCTTGCAAGAATATTTTCCACTGCCCTTGATACGCATGGTTCCGTAGTGATCACAATAAATTTTACCAAGTATAATGTTGTATATGGAAGTGGTGACCTTGCTCCACTGAAAGGTCTCTCCATCCTCAAACTGCAGGGTGAGGACACCAACAGGATCGAGCTGAATAGACCGCCCCCAAAACTTCCCCTTGAGATTGGAATCAGCCCAGAATTTCCAGCCTCTTCCCTCACAGTGACAAGCAACTACCATAGGGTGGTGACTTACCTGAAAAAAAGGCTAGTCAAGCATCATATCAAGAATAAAGAGAAAAGCCAGATTAACTTTTATCTCAATGATATTCAACATATATAGTAACTGCACATCTGGTTCAAGAATTTGTCGCAATCAGTTTAAAACATAAGGGGGGAGAGAGCATTACTTTTTCTGATCAGAAAAAACGAAGTCCTTTATCT
>Ga0307517_10012171_pt1 | contig 11843 bp, 10 predicted proteins | sample 23_EM_MG_FD_194515 | JGI IMG/M metagenome (GOLD analysis project Ga0307517, IMG submission 194515) | Populus trichocarpa ectomycorrhiza microbial communities from riparian zone in the Pacific Northwest, United States - 23_EM | ecosystem: Host-associated > Plants > Roots > Unclassified | place... | reverse complement strand
TTTTATTTTTAATGAAGAATTTATAGTCAAGTATAATTTACAAGTGCTTAACACTTTAAGATCTCAGTACCCGTTTGGTAACGTGGCCAACCACACGATTGGCGGCACTACCAAAACCAAATAATAGGCTTTTTTTTAATAACCAATCACGGCATAACACGCTTCACTAACTGGGATTATGAGTTGAATACATAGTTGTGTGGGATCCAAGTAAAAGCACACAAATCAACTTATCAAGAGCTCATGAATCATTATACAAAAGAATCCATTTCCTACCATCCAAAAAGGATCTAATAGTAAAGTCTTGATGATAGGAGAAGCGAACCACACCTCAACACCCTTTTCTGCTTTTTATGGGGATTGTTCGTGTGGTGCTTTTGAGATCTAGTGGTAATAAATTTGAGAGGGTTGACCAACCCTAGGGTTTAAGATACATTTTGCTCTTTCTTTGTACATTTGCCACTACCATTCAATCCTCATGTAGTTGTTATGCTTTAGTTATTATTATGATTCAAACCTCATGGGTTTTTCTTAAAAAAGTCAAAACAATATAATATTGGTTTTTCTTAAAAAAATTAATCCGGTTTTTGACGGTCCATAAATCAACCATGTTTTTATCATGTAAACTTCCATCTAGTTTATTTTAAAACTAAATCTAAATTAGGTTTTAGATCAACAGATCGCAACTAAATCAATATGTTAGACTAAGTTTTATAATTCTAAAGTTAATATTATTTTAAAATAATTATATTATTTTGTTGCGCTAATATTAAAAATAAAATTTTAAAAATATTATTTTAATATATATTTTAAAAATAATGGTTACCATAGTCTTAAACCCCTGCACATCAAGGTACACATAAAAGTCATTAAGCAATCATCCCCACCGGTCTTCGGTCTCTTCAATGCCAAGCCAGAGATGAAGCAACTTCTGTGGCTAATATGGCAAACTCGGTGGCCAGTTGATATGGAAAATTGTACTTGCTAACTGGGGCCCTTCTTGAGAGGGTATGTACGAAGTTACAGTCAATTCCCTCAAGTTGTCAACAGTGACGTTCAATCTCCACAGTTTGTAATCAAAAGTGGCAGCCTAAACGCAGTGAAGACATGAACTTTCCTGGAAAAAATGTTGAGCTGGTGCTTTTCATGTGAAGGAGATGTAATCATATGACTTGTATGATGTGTTAATTGTCTTGTAATTAAATGCAGAAACAAAGGCATCTCAAGTCAGGAACTCGAACCCAAGTGACAACAGAAGGGTTAGGGTTTGTTAACGACAGACCTCCACTATCCCTCTCGTGCAAGCCACAACCAAGATGCATGCTGAATTTTGGAAAAAATAAACCTCTAGGATTAGCCCCTTTTGGAGATGCTAATGAATATTGATTGATAATATAAGCGATCAAAGGTACATAAAGGTGTAGCCTATAGTTTTGTGCTACACAAAAATGGACGATCCATTTCGAGCTCCAACACTGAATACTGATATGACCTAGCATATTATTTGGAGTGGGCAACCTATGTGCAAGAAATTACCCTGTGGAATGATAAAAAAATCAGAGGTGTGCCACTAAACATGTACAAACTATGGTACCGGATTGAGTTGCATATTGCTCTCTTGGCCTACTGATTTCTTGTTTTCACTTGCGTGCTGAATGGTAAAGCTCCAAGTAATCGAGAGCAGGCTTATTCCAAGACCAGTCTTGCTCCATCACCTTTTTACACATCGAGTTAAACCAATCCCGACCGTCGTACCAGGCAGAGATTGCCCTGAAATATTCATTGGAAAATAAATATTACCGAACAAAATATATTCAAAAGGCAAGCTTGCATATGCAAGCGATAACAGGCAAGAGGGATCAGTGTCATCTTAACATTTTACAGCATCCCCATCAAAACTTTAATTGTTTCTTCTTCACATGTTCAAGAATGAAGATAAAGTTCTAGTACAAAAATAAGATGGCAAAAGAAGTTTTCCGTGATGAGGAAAAAGAACCAAAAGAATTGCCAATTGGCTTGCTTATGTACTCCAGGCACTACACGTCAGTAGCATATGTTAAATGGTATGGCATCTTCACATTAAGATTATATCAGGGCAGACACTGGGAACGATAGTTTACCGTGTGTTCAAGTTTGTGGGTGTTAAATTGCACCGATGATATCCTCATATTCAAGATTTTCCAAAGGGGAAACATCGGAGACATAACTTGTGTGCGTGTGTTTAAACATGCAGTTCACTAAAGAAGATAAACATCCACTCACCTATTTAGAGCATAATCAACACCAGCAGGGTCAGCTCCATCAAAGTTAAATCCATTTGGTTCAAGACCTTGTGCTTTGGCTCTTTCTTTGTCATGGTCAACATCAAACACAGTGTCGAAAAGCCCTAAAGAAGAAATAGCATGAAAATGGACTACTTAGCATACTATAATTGCTGGTACTAGCTTGAGAAGTGCACTAGAGAACTTGTAAACAGTAATCTTGTCAAGAAGCACCACAGAGTCGCAAGGCATTTGACTACGAAAGTAGAAATTAATTTCAAGTCTACCACATGCCAAAAAAGCACAGTATGAAGTATCCAAGAGCTAGTAACACTTCCTCTACCCAAACCCCTCATCCTCGTTACTAGTGATAATAATATAAAGCACCATCAGAGTTTTTCTCTCTTTTTTGTAGGTGCAATGACAACCTGGTGGTCAACATACACACCTCAAAAGTGGGTCTAGAACAAGTTTAAAAAGGAAATTCTTCTTATATTTAAAGAATAATTCATTGGAGTTCATTTTTCTTCTTTTTTTGAAAAAAAAAAAAACTAGAATAAGTTGAGAAATTTTGTCAACGTAAAAGAAAGATAGGTACTCACCTCCAGTTTTTCGAACAACAGCTATTGAACCATATCTCATAGCAGTAAGCTGGGTCAGTCCACAAGGCTCAAAAATAGATGGGACTAGAATGAAATCAGCACCCGCATATATCTACCAAACAAAAAAGAAGATTTTCCTGGTCAGTTGCAAAAGGAAGAGGTAAGTTCATTGAAATAAAAATTGAATGTGAAGTTCCAGGAGAATACCAAGTGCGAAAGAGGCTCATCATAAGTCAAACAAAGGCGAGCACGGTCATGGTGACTAGAATGCAAGTGGTTGGCCAAATTCACAAAATCATTCTGGACACGGGGATCTGGAGCTGAACCAAGCAGTACAACCTATACACAAATTTCATTTCACAGAAATGGTAAGATGTTATTATGCTTCAACATATGCATTGTTCAAACCTGCAGATGACTTAAGACCTACTAATGGACTTCCATAATTCTTATGTTGGCATTCAGATCATAACTGTGATGATATTATTGCTGAATCACAATAACAGAAACACAAGGAAAGATAGAAGACAGGATAAGTTGGGGGTGGGTAGGTGGCGATGCATCAGCCAGATTACACAGCAGTCAGGATGCTTCAGGCCACTCCCAATGCTGCTCTGTGCTGGAAGGAAACCTAGATGGATTACAGTACTTGTAACTTTTTTTTCTTTAAATAAGTGATGGGTCAAGTGTTGAGATCATGTCCAACATTAAAGGAGTCTACACTGCCAAACAAGAAATTGGCCACATTCTCAACTGTTAGCAATCCAATAACTAAGCAATACTCTGCAAAGGAATGGTTCCCATTTAAAGCGAAAAAGTGGCATGCATTTAATGGTTTTTCACTATGCAATTCTGTGCCACTATTCAAGAGACATGTTATTGTCTTGGTGTATCTAAATCAGTCAACAGAACCAAAACATTTACTGCTAGCATTGCACTTTAATGATTGGGAAATAGCTGGCAGAGATAGATATTGTTGAAAAGCAGTCCTATGGGCTGATAAATAATCCACAATAAGAAGAGAACTTGAGAAACAGGAAATCGGATAGAAAAGAACCTGCCCACCGCGCTCTAAGGTGCGCCAAATTGCATGCTTGATGAGATGGATTCCCTTTTGATGTGTCAAGCGAGTAATTATTCCTACCAGAGGAAGATCAGCCTTTTTCAAACCAAGCCTTTGTTGCAAAGCCTCCTTGGCAGCTCTTTTTCCTTCAACAACATTCTCGGAAGTATAAGGTACCTGGAATAATAGATATTAGCCACAATTGCATGGCGGAAGAAATCTGAATCTCCAAAGAAGATTACAATTAAAGACAAAAAAGTGCTCCGTTCTAATAAACCATCTTAAACCTTGAAAAGTAATCAAAAAAGGTACGCATAGAGTTTCCATCAAAATGACAACCCTCAATGTTTGCATATGCATTAAAGACAAATAATGGCACTTGCATTTCAGAATGGATTCCAATTGCAATCTTCAACCACGCATGGCCATGCATTCACAGGGCCAATCTTTCATTTCACTTCTAATGCATAGATGTATGTATCCAATTAGTAGGTTGCAAATTCATGGAAGATGGAGCATACTAGGAAGCGTTTAGAACTTATGGACTTCATTTCAAGAACCATCAGTCAAAAAAATTCAAAATGATATGGTAACCCACTTACAGGAATGTATGTATCATTATAAGGGTCCCATATATCAGGGTCAATTCCATTTAGGATGCCATGGAACTTGTGGAGATGAGAAGCAATTAAAGGATTTCCTGAAATCTCCCTTGAATATGTGGGAGATACCTGCAAAAACAACAACAACAAAAAAAATATATTCTCAGGTGCCGCCACAGAAATCATAAAAGTGTGAAAATATTATTAAAAAAAAGTTGATTGAAAAACTAGAAAATGCAAAAGAAAGAACAACAATTACTTACAGTTGTAGCCTTGTCAGAATATGCCATAGCTTTCCCAATGTTGTTTGCCCCAAATTCAAGATTATGAATGGTGAAGACTACCCGGGATTTACTAAGACCATAATGCATATAATGGTCCTTAAACAACCATGCAACTGGAGCACTAGACCAATCATGGCAATGGATAATATCCTGGAAGTGTAAAGCACTGATTAACACGTCTTAGGAAGAAAAGAAATAGATTCAATGAGCATATTCAGAAGGACGGGGCTGGTTGATTTGGTCAGATAGATATCACAGATTAACAATCATTGTCGCAACCAGTTGCCCAACCAGCAGCAAAAGCTGGTTTTGAAAGTTGGTCATGGAGAATAACTTCCTGAAATCCATTCTTCTACACATAATTAATTGTATTTTTCCTATCACAATGTTTATATATGGGCTTTATTAGGGTGTAGTCAATGAATGACATCATAACTTCATTATGTATTAAGTAAAATTTACCACCCATGCAAAAGAGATATTCTAAGAACCAGTAACCATTTTAACAAAATAACTGCTTGATGCTGAATCAAATCATTTAACTTACAGGATGAAATCCACTTTGTTGTAAAAATTCAAGGGCTGCATGGCAAAAGAAACCAAATCTCTCCCCATCATTCTTGCAGCCATATACGCAACCTGCCCAAAACATTCTGCAAGAAAATAATGCATCAGGAGACCTTATCAGGCATTTTGTTATATGAAGTGATAATTATGGTGGAACAATATGTACAAGCAGGCAACACTTTGAGGGTACTGTAGAGCACAAAAGTTACCCATTTTGAGGCTCCAAGAAATAGACAGAAAGGCCTTCCACCTTCCCAAACCATACTTTTATTTCAGTCCCACCCCAGGAATAGCTTCTCTGGTAGTGCAAATCTTTCACCTGTTTCAGAGAGCACGTTTAAAGATTTAATGGAAGCAGTGCTTCATGTTTTACAGAAAAACAAGATGCAAAACCTACTATTTAGTTTGATAGTGTCATTTTAATTCTTACAGGACAAATCACTTTTCTTATTGAAAGACACATGATCTTGTAATAGTAGTGCATGCTTTATAAGTGCCAATTCATTATTGCTATAATTATTATTTTATTTGGAAGAGTTTTTTTTTTTTTTTTTTTTTTGGGGGGGGGGGCGTACCCTACCCTTGCTAGTGAACTGCAACATTCTGATACTTAAATCATCCAAACATAATATGAAGGACTAATACTTCAACAATCTCTATTAATGGACCCTCCAACAGAGAGGTGTAAGACCAAGTGTGGGACATAAAAATACACTAAAGGATGAATAACACAAAATCTTCAATTTGTGGAAGCTGCAATGAGCTTACATGGCTAATCTTCATACAGTCATACTTTGGAAGAATAATGTCCACACTGTGGTTTAAATCTTGAACTGCACGGGAGAGACTAGTCACAACATCACCAAGCCCACCAACCTGCAAGAGATTTATCACAGAATAGTTGTACAAGTATACAAAAAATAAAATAAAATAAAGAATAAGAAGTACGTTATTTTGTTATTTTAAGACAAGTTGCTTAATGGTGTACTTTAGCCAACGGAATGCAAATGAGGGTTAATTCACTAAGCACATAACTTGTTGTGAGAAGTTATGCTCGGAAACAAGACTCCGTCCCCTATTCTACTAGTAGAAAAATGTTGCTCATGACTCAAAGTTTGCCTTTCATATGAAGTCATAACCCAATTTTTATGGCTTGTGTGTGTGTGTGTCTATAAGCTATGCTACACATTAATCTGCTTCTGGTATTTGGAGGCTCTTTTCCTACCTTACATGTTAGCACCTTAACACGTTTCTTTCAATTATTTGGGCTTTTGATGAGTGAGGTGTCAAGAAAATTGAAAGGTTTAGTAGCCTATAACTCACCGTGTCTTAATGATACAGAATAGATACCAATGTGGTTAAAAGGCTCGAGTCCAAACACTTTGGATTCAGTCTAGAAAATTAATATCACTATTTGCTCCTGATTGTTTTAAAAAGACCTTATATTCAATGAAAGAAAAAGAGAGAACAAGTCAGGAGTAGATGTAATTGAGACAAAACAGAGAAATCAAGAAAGCCGTGAAGGATGTTAGGTTAAGGTGGAAAAGGAGATGTTAGAAGTGAAATGGATAGTTCACACCTTATACGTAATGGCTAATATACTTAAAAAACAATGAATTTATTTCTTTGACAATAATGTAACTTTCAAACCCCGTAGCACCAAGAAAGTTTAGCACCAAGACAGTATCATACACGTTATACATTAAAATTACCTTCGCGATTGGGGCCATTTCAACAGCAATATGCACAATGTGCATCGGTGGTTCTTTTGCAATTCCTCCAGACACTGGTATGTGATAATCCATGCCTTCTCTATTGTCAAAAATTCCACCATCTTCCTTCTCAGAGAATACAAAATCCATCATGTAGGCATCCAATGGAACCTTGACTGCAAAAAACACACAAAATGAAACCTTTTTTCCTGAAAAAACCCAGTCTCTTAGTAAGTGTGCTATCTGTACTGACATGATATGCCATCATCCTTTACACATTTAAACTTGCGTATAGATGATTAACTTGCCTACTTAAGGGATAATGAGCTAAAATGCATGCTGGAAAGAAATTCCTTGGCATCAGATATGAATGAAATTGAACCCAATGAAAGTCATCTGTGAGCTGTATGACACTGCTTACAATGTCCATGACAAGAAAAACCCAGAGTGAGGCGACAACAGCAAAGATGATACAAACACCAAAATATGAATGCTACAATCACACATAAACTGAAGATAAGCCACCATATTAAATGGAAGGAAATTGCTAAATAAATAAATAATTCTTATCACACATAAAAGAACAAAGAATGAAAGCTGGAACTAAAAGCTTACCAGTGGCTTTGACGTGAGAGCCATTATCTGCAGGCAACATTTTCTGAGGTGGCAATGGACCCTTGCGGTGGGTCCAACGGTTGAATGAACCTCTGAACCAAACTTCAGGTTTACCATTCAGAATGGTGTTAGCAGGATTATAGAAAACTGTCACGGTGCTTCCAGCCTGAACATCAAGAGGCTCAGTATAAACTATATGCTTTTGTGACAGCAGAAACCTTTTCAAAGTTTGTTCCTTTGTTTCAGCTTTAATACGTGCTGTTTTCTCAGCCTGAGACAAGAGAAAGCATAGAGGCAGCGGGACTTAGTAAACTTGAAATTCAGAAAGTTACAATATGACAAGATTTCATAAAATTTAACAAAAAATAAGTCCAAAGAAGGATGCAGAACAGACAACCTCTTTTAACTGTTAAAGAATTCCACTAATGGCACTTGTTAACAAGATAACATACACTCAGAGTGACCAGCAGCAGAAAGTTAAGTGGCTGTTCTACGTGTTCAGTATGGGAGCCAAGGTTACTAGCAGACCACAAAACATGTGGTAGAAATTTCAGCCATGTTTATGTTGTGCGTGATTCAAAGATAACCAATCATGCTTTTATAAGTGCCAGAGCACAAAATCTTGATCCTCCTATTCTAATTCTAGTACTTCGAATGTAGCATCATGTTAACTGACCTTGGCACGTATAGCGTCCTCTCTTAACCTCCTCTTTTCCTGTAGTTTCCTATATATTTGCTGTTCTTCCTCAACCCAATACAATTCTTCAGGAATACCATTTGGGACAATAGCATGGAAATCTTGGCGATGATTGTTATCATACACAGTGGCATTCTGAGGTGGACCATCAGCAAAGACCCAATCCAGGACAAAGGCTCGATCAGGTACAACAACTGCAAAAGACATTGTTGAACAAAAAATTCCTATGATACAGCAAGGATAAACCAACAAAACAGAATCATGCAGGGCAAGGTTGACACAGACATAGCATCATTCTTGTGCCAGTTTTAAAAAGGTGCATCCAGGCCCACCAAAAGAGATGAAGAGAAGAATCATGCAGTAATAATTCATAAAAGAAGAATATCAGGGACCTTTTCTATTAATTAAAAATAAATAACATTGCCAATTTCTTCTTTCTTCCAATTTCCCTAAAATGTACCACGCCAGATTGAAATTTCATGATAATCAAAAACAAATTGTTCGTGTGACTATAAGGCTCAATAGACAATGTAAAAAGAAAAAAAGCACCATTACTAGATTAAAGAAGATATATTCAAGCATACCATTAGCATACCACCAATCGCCATCCTTTTTGTCAGAGCTGACAAGTCTCTCAACAATGGACAATCCATCCTTCCAATTATTATGCCCCCCATGAACCCAAAGGTCATTAGCATGGGCTAGAGGACCTGAGCTTTTGTTATAATATAACTTGATCGTGTCCTCACCTTTGAACTCACTAGGTTCTACGTGGCAAACATTATTGAAGGACCTTGCAGCCTTTTTCATCAGTTCTTGCAATGTTCTTCTCCTTTTTTCAATTTCTGCCCTTGCCTGTGCTCTATCAGCTTCACTTGCAGCCTTCTCTGCTTCTCTTCGCCTCTGCTCTTCTGCTAATCTTTCCTTCACAGCTTGCTCCTTTGCAAGTTTCTCCAGTTCCCGACGTTTTTCCTCAAGCAAGAAATCATCAAATGCAAATGCATCCATTCCACCTTCAACAAGAATGTAGAAATCCTTCCTGTCATTATTGTCATAGACATCTTGCCCATTGAAGAACACAAAGTCCATCTTATATGCTTCTTTTGGAACATGAACCTGGCAAGACCACCAATCCCCATTGAGACGGGTCTTGCTCAACCTAAAGGTAAAAGATTTCCATCTCCAGTCATTGAATGCTCCCATAATCAAAATATCTGGTTCGTCACTCAAGGTTGATAGACTTCTATTAAGGAACACTTCTATGTCTTCATCGGGTTTCACCATCTGCGGATAGACAAACAATTTGTTACCCTTAGAGAAGTTTTCCTCAGCAAGCCTCTCAATTTCTTGCTTACGCAATTTTTCTTCAGCAAGCCTATCAGTTTCTTCTTTACGCAATTTTTCTTCCATTTCCAACTTCAATTTTATTTGTAGAGAATCATCTTCAGTCTTTCTCGCATCAATTGAAATGCTCTTCTCTTTCACAATACCATCATTCTTCAAGTCATCATTTTGGCTTCCCTCTAAAGCAATTTTATCCTCTGACAGGGTCACATCCTTACCAACTCTACTGATACTTCCATTTTTGACCACTTGATTACCATTAGCAACAGCCACCTTTTTACTCATCAAAGATACTTCCTCTCCTATCTTTTCTTCGTCGACTTTTTTCTCCCCAGAATGTTCAATTGCCAGTTCTTCATCCTCCTCAACCTGTGTTTCTAGTGTTTGCTTGTTGGCCTCTGCAATCTCACTAGATTTTGGTGTAACTGAACCCTCTTTCTCTCCATTGTTTTCTAAATCTCTCTTCTGGGTGCTTGTTCCAACAGGTGTTTTCGGCGTGAATCCCTTCGGAGAAGAGCCTCTAGGCCTAGCATTTGACATTTTTCTCTGTCTCCTCTTAGAAAAATCTGCATATAAATGCAGTTCAAATTCTAAACTATATTCAAATTCATCAATAAGCATTTTAAACCAAAATCCAAATATTATATCATATCTCCTTTTTCCTATAAAATCCAAAGAAAAAAAAAAGAGCAAAACTTGAACAAACCAGCAGTTGCAGCTATTCGAAATGAAACTCCACTTGCTGGAAACTCCTTCCTCCATGAATTAAGCTAAAACCAAACACAACAAAGTAAAAAACTCAGTATCCAGTAGACTCATACAATACAGTTTACTCGCTTTCATCTGCTTAGAATGAATTAATTCTCAATCACAGATTAAAAATTATAATCACAGTCACCACAATGAACAAAAAAGCCAATGGAATCCCAATAATTAACAAAAACATTACAATCAGCAGCACAAAAACAAAAACATAATCATAATCACACTAACAAACCAATCAAAATCCCAAAAAGCAAAAACCTTTAAAAAACCAACAGCAACCAACATTGAACAGAAACATCCAGGTAAAACCAGAACAAAAAAATATTCCATTCTTCATCCCAGAACCAACAAAACCAATAACAATTCCATCAAAACAAACACATAACACATTAAAAAACAGGAACTAAATGAGCCGATGAATCATTTTAGAGTAAGAAAGACACTTACACTTGAAAGTTGTCCACTTCTAACATGAGGGAAAGACCCAACAAGAAAAGGTTTAATCTTTAAACCATTTCTTTCACTAAAAACACCCCTTCCACTACAACTCAATGGACTTTGTACTAGCAAAGCCACTTCCATGGCTTTCTATTTTCAGAAACAAAACAGAAAGTTTTTGTGCGAGCAAAACCCACTTCAAACTTTAAATCTTTCACTCCAAAACTGAACTTATTGTTGCTAATCCATTGATCAAGACTCGATCTTTTATATTCTTCCAATAAAATTATGCATGTTCTTAGCACTGTTTAATTTCTTTCTTAAAAAAAAACATACTCTCTGATAAACAGTACTTCAAAAGTCATAGAATCTCGGCCATAAGTGTCAAAATTGTTGCACTCTGTTTTGCAAAAATAGTGATCTAAAATGGGGGTTGTTTTTGAACCGTTGATTGATGGGAAAAATTGTGTCAATGATTTTATAATGGTGGAGATGGATTTGATGAGAGGGTTTATTGTGGGGTTGTATGTGGTGAAGTGGAGCCAGAGACAATTTAAAACTTTTGGGGGATTTTCTTTTGAAAGGGTTATGCTTTTGAGAGGCAGTTAGTGTATGATAGGCTTAGATGGCTCCAGGATCGGAATAAGAATTGACCCATCAAATGGAGACATGCCATGTCAGCAAATCCTCTGTGGCTTGTAGTGTTTGGAATTTTGTTAATATAAATGATATATCTTTTTTTATTTTTTATATTAATATATTAAAAATATCTAAAATTATATATAATAAATTAATTTGAAGTAAAAAGATAAATTAAAAAAATATTAAAAGTATTTTTTAAATTTAAAAACAAATATATTCTTACCAAACTCTAATTTTATCAATAAAAAGTG
>Ga0307517_10012169_pt1 | contig 11845 bp, 15 predicted proteins | sample 23_EM_MG_FD_194515 | JGI IMG/M metagenome (GOLD analysis project Ga0307517, IMG submission 194515) | Populus trichocarpa ectomycorrhiza microbial communities from riparian zone in the Pacific Northwest, United States - 23_EM | ecosystem: Host-associated > Plants > Roots > Unclassified | place... | reverse complement strand
TCCTCCAGCGGTACCTCCAATCCACAAGCTGGACACAACTCGAGAAGCTGAGTCATGATATCGGCTTCGGATGGGATCAGAGGTTCCCGCACCTCCTTTCCTCCAGTAGGAGCAGTAGTGTCCATCGTAGATGACGAAGAGGTGGCAGAAGTTGTCGTCGACGCCGATTTCGCCTGCTTGAGAAGCGGCTGTATTTTCGCCGAAAGCTTCTTCCCTTCCTCTACAAGATCTAGTGGACAGCCCGGCAGGAGCGACTGCACGATAAGGCGTGATACGAATGGGACGTCGTTCGCTGGATGTTCAAGAATATTTTTTAGTTTTTTTATAATGCGGAGAATAGGAAGGAGGGGATGAAAATCTCGGGAAAAAAGGATGTTGAACGTACCCTGTAACATTCCAACGACCGCGCCTACATGTTTGATGATGGTCCTCAACACCCGATGCGAGATGGCGTTGAGCAGAGCTTGAGCTACCACGCCGCATTCGGCTTGTCGCTGTTCGTTATTTGAGAGTTTCTAGATTACGATCAAGGGATCAGAATCGGGGTGAAGTGTGGTCTTGCACGAAGGGAATGAGGATGGACAACGCACCCACGCAAAATCCGCCAACGAAAGCTTCATCCTCAACCTTAAAAGCTCATCCCACCCAAACAGGTGCGTGGAAACACTAAACCGAAAGTTCTCTTTCATCTTCTCCATCTTCTCATCAACCCTGTTCAGACCCATTTCATCATCCACCTCCATTCTCGTCTCATCCACCAAAGAAATTGCTCCAGAAGGTACGTCGATCACTCCTCTTTCAAGGGCACCAACCTCAGGCTGGACCTGCAGGACCTCCAAAAATCCGTGATGTAGTGCTTCCAGCCGCTTTGGATCGCGCAGGTGGAAGAAAAATGCGCGTAAGGTGTGTAATGGCGAATTCCAGGAGGCTGGGGACTAGTATTAAAAAGCAGGTGTCAAAGGATTGAAGGAATGGCTTACAGGCTTTAGCACCGGATAACACACGCTTTAGATTGTGCAGGAGGTTGTCTCCTTCGACCACATCCGACCACATCGTTGAAACGACGATGGTGCTGTTATGTTGCGAGTCCTGTTTGTAGCTGAAATCGGACGGGCGAGCGGACCTACACAGTGCGAGAAAAAACAATGAGGCCTTGAACAAGCAGAACAGAAGGAATAAACGCACTCATACACCCAACCCATGATTCCATCCCCATCATAGTCCACTGCACCATTGATCCTGCACATATCCCACTTATCCACCACCGCACCTTTCTCCTTTTCCCTCCTCTCGTTCTCCAGCGACTGAAAGACCACCCTCGATGTGGTTGACAGCGCCTCCGAGTTCAATCCGGCACTCTGCGCCGACTCCTTCTCCTTTCCCTTCCTCGAACTCTCTTCTTCCACCGAGGTCGATACCCAACGCGGTCTTTCAACTTCCGGCTCTGTCAACCACATCCACTTCAAGCCACCGACGACCCATAGGCTCCCGTCAAATAACACCACTATCAGTCTGTCTTCCTCTTCGAGGTAGAACACACCAGAGACGGGGTGGAGGGGCGATGCATCTGCAGGGATTTTTCGACGGTTGACTGTCCGAGATGGTATACGGAGGGTATGGGTGCGGGTGCAACTGGTAGAAGGGGAGGAAGGAAATCGACACCAAAACTTGACCATCCCAGGTGTGGATGCGAACAACATGTGCTAGAAAAGCATGGGGTCAGCAATAATGTTATTCCATCAACGACGAGGGGGTCATACTTCGTGTTTTACGCTTGCCGCCCACTTCAACGCTGTCACCCCCGTTGGACCCGCTGCCCGTTCCGCTGCGAATACGTCCTCTTCCATGCGCTCGAGTCGAAGAACAATTTTATGCCTTGGCGTAAAAGCGGCTGTATCTTCCTTTATTTCATGGAGTTCCTGCGTGACCTTAACAAGTCCAATGGCACCATCCGAAGTAGAATACGCGAGATACCCTTGTAGCTCATCTATAATATGGATTAAATGATATGGCAGTTTCGTGGAATAGTTTCCACGCACGCCATTGTCCTGCAGATGCGATCCATTTCCATTTCGCAAATGCGATGTGGGTTATCCAGGTGTCGGTGACCTGGAGCGTGGTAAGATGCTCTGGGTCCGAAGCGAGTTGGTATCTGCGCAGAGAGTTAATTAATGGAATTGCGGTGCGAACGAAGGCGGACCTGAGGAATATGAGTTCCCCTGCACGTGTGCCTGCGATGAACAAGGACGCGTCTAGGCACGGCGAGGGCACAAGGTCGAATTCAGGCTGAGGTGTCCATTCGATGCCTAAATAAATTTGAGCTCGAAACTGTTAAGTGGGGCTTAAAATACGCACTGACGACCTGTGCCTTCAATACATTAGCGGTATTCATCTTCGCTTCCTCCGTTGGTGCGACGAGGTTTAACAGAAATGGTGTCACCTCGTTGACCTGCTCTGGTTCGAAACATCATTCTGGAAAGAATGCGAAACATGAATATATTATACGGACCTTGGTGTATTCGCCTTTGAGATAGTTCTTCCCTGCCGTCCAAAAGTTCAGATCCATGTTAGAGCTCAAGGTCGCAAATATACATCTGTAAATGGAGTAAATGATAGGGAAATGAGCAGATGAAGTAGGTGTCACGGACCTCCCATTCACAGACAGCCCACTCGGCGATATCGCCAGAGAAGTAATGCAGAGGTCGAGGGACCCTAGAGAAACTGCACCCCACGCTAAAGCACATTGTCAGCCCAGGATGATTTTGATATGTTATTTGCTATTTGCAACATAGCTACAAAAAGAACACACCTTGCGAATAATCAGGCCACTTGACAGTCTCGATCTGCGCCGCATGCTCAATCATCGTCTTGAACCAGCCAAACGGGATCACGCTGCTGCTAGAGGCGGATTTGACGACAGATTCGGTGTCAAAGTGGATCCCATGGTCGGGTGTCTGTGTAGATCGTTTTAGCACTGCAGATTATGGAGAGTGGGGAAGTGTGGAATGCACGAGGATGACGACGGCGTTTTTCGTGACCAGGCAGAGTTGGCCGTCTGCAGACCATTGGAGACATTTGTGGGAGGGGGTGGAAGTGGCGGTTGGGAGGGTGAGTGAGCCGTAGATGCCCGCGGGTTCACGTTTTTGCATAATAACTTGAAGTGAACAGGCGAAGGGCCCGCTTTCATCATCCTGTTTGGTGGATGCTTCGAAAGAAAACATACACCAGAAATTCCAATCCATGTGATTCGAGTGCTTTATCGAAAATATAGGGGATGGACCCAATTGCAAAGTCTATTTCCATATTCCTGACTCTTTGTAAAAATAAAAATAAATACATTGAGCCAAACCAAAATCACAGAAAAAATCCTTACAAAATTGGCCAACAAGAAATTGCATGTGGGCCATAGTCGAAAATTCTTGCGAAAAATCATCCGAAATACATCTTTATACTAACTAGTACCAGAGATCCCTGTCGTTAACCTGAAATAAATAACACCCAAAATACCGAACGCGCTCTTCAACATCCTGTGCTCGACGTTGGAGGACCGCTGGACGATCTGTCTTGGAGATTCACTTCAGATTCCACTGGCATAGGCTTCAACAAAGGGTCATCGCCAAGTACGTCATTGATCGTCGACCGCATAGTAAGCGGCTCAGATTGATTGAATTGTATGGCACTGCGGTGGTCGCCTCCTCCATAGATATCCCATTGGTCGGTTTCGGGTTTAGACATGTGGTGATCCCATTCCCTGAGATGGAGCAGGAAGCGGGCGGTAATTAATCCCGCAAGACTTGATGATATGAAACGGTGAAAGATCAGGGTGGAATTATTGGGAAAATGAGGCTGCGAGGGCTTACGGTAGGGCGGAGGCGCTCATTAATTGAGGAAAGAAAGTCCCAGGCTTGAAGATGTCCCACATATTTCAGGAAACGAGCATACGCGCAGGCAGAGAGAATGAGAAACTCACTACGCCTCTCTGTGGATAATATTCAGTTAGTGGGTTGATGCTTGCGAGGTAAGCACAGACCCTACCGCTTGAGAAATCAGGGACAGTATCATCAACGAAGTGACGAACCTGAGCTCGAGATGTTAATGACGTATCCCTGAGAAGTGCTCGAGTCGAAATCCCACCCAAAATATATTAGACCTGCCGTGGAGCAATTTGGGATAAGGACACGTTAGAAATTTCAGGAAATGGTGATGCGCACCTTCTTGAAGAACTAAGAATGTCAAACTGTTCTGCCGCGCCCTCCATTGCCCACCGCAATTCAGAGCCTGTACGCTACGCACCGAAGTGAGTACGGTTGAGGCAACCTCGTAGACGACCATGAAACTTGTGATGCGAAAGAAAACTGTCGGGGACGATGTTAGCGTCTGCCAAGAGGTATTGCATAGGTATCCGGTACCTCTATTCATCGCGACCGGAGGCATGGACATGTCAGCTAGCGATAGGCAGGTGAGCGGGAGAGGTTTTCACGGTTTCTGTTTTTTAGAGCTAGTGCAAGAACCATATGACACATGGAGCTGGTGTCAATGGAACTGATCTTAAGCCGCGCGAATACATGTGGAGAGAAATGGTCCTCACTATTGAGTGGCCGACGATAACCAATGCAAGGGAGCCAAATATGACGAGAATAATCTTGCTTCGATTAAACACAGCGTATGTTCTTAAACCCCATACGGCTGTAAGTTGAGAGGACGGAGTGGGAAGGATGAAGATGTAATTGCCATCAGAGTAAAGCGTAGAGGGAACAAGGTCCACTCACTGATAATGCCTATTCGACCCAAAACACTCAGGATTGTGCAGATTCGATACCCGGCATCGCAGCTGTAGATGCCAAAACACAGATGTCAACCCAATGTTGGGAGGAAAGAGGTGCTAAGCAAAGTAAAATACTAGGTAGATGTTTTAGTTCAGCAACCGCTCAATAACTTCAAAAACGCACCCTCGTTGTTGGGAGTTTGTCCGCTATTGCCAAGGTGTACAATATATTGGCCACCATACCATATCGACACAGGACATACAGCAGCGTCGAGAGCTTGAATCGTTTCGTCCAAAAGTATTGCACCTCGCGGGTCCATGTGAGAGTATAGTCATACCATAGCAGCGCTACGGGAAGTGATAAGGACGATCACAGATCGAAGATATCAGGTAGCCCACCAATCGTCGAATATTGGATGCAGAACCGCATGAACCTGTGCCGATTCAAGCTGTTAGAAAAGGGGCATAGATTTTCTTGAAAGCTCAAGGAGCGTACTAACAAATTGGCACTGAGCGCCATATCCTTAACCCCCCACTATGTGTGGGCAATTAAATGATCGATAAGGATGTTTAGATGTGGAATAAGAGCAGTCGAGTTGAAAATGACGATCAGCGATTCAGCGTGGTGGTGAAAAAGGGAAGATACGGCACAAACCTCGTCATAGACAAACCTCGCGTTTCAAGTAGTTCAGCATTCACTGCCGGGGCCCGACTATTTTGATGAGGAGGCAAAATGTTACGGCAGGTTGTTTGGATTTTGCCAAGTCACATTTTGCCGTTCCAGGCAGTGGGGTCGCATGACTTTGGCAAAATTTTAACAACCTGCTGTCAATTTTGCCTCCCTGGCAAAATGATCCGGTCGCCGCAGTGATTCACAAATGAATCTAAGCTAAATCAGGGTCGAGCGCTCAGTTGGGCGGCGAAGTGATGAGAACGTTGATGGGAGTTGATTGGACTTATTAAAGCCGACGCATGATGTATTAGAAGACCACCCTTGCTTCATTTATGTTTTCCACTTGATGAAAAATTGTCAGCTACGTTTTGAAATAGAGCTTGTTGCAGTCAATATCGAGAATGCCAAAAAAAAACATTTACTCTCTCCATGACCCTACATAAGTAATAATATCTGGTCGAAAATACAGTAGTTGCCACATACTTACTTTCGAGCTAGGGAACTCGCCTCACTTTACATTGTGCAAGGTTCCAATCGCCGGGAATCAACTGAGTGGAGGTCATCCTCAGAGCACCATTTGACAACACTCCCGCCATCGATGCAAGCCCAACCCATGTGGAGGATTCACTGCGGAGCTGCATGCAAACAATAATCGACCTATTCAATTGCTGCTGGATAGAGGGTGACAATACTGATACAGGGGGACAAAATTCTGGCCCATCTTTTCAACAGCTCTCAAGGCACTGAAACGATGACCTTTCCTTTGGAACTGTAACTCAAAAAAATGATCAAAGAAATACACGGATAGTCATAAGATGAGGCTCACCGTCCAGACATCTGTCTATCGTATCCCTGGAGCGCATCCTCGAATCCATAGATGTGATCAATTGGAGCCTTTATTTTCCCTGTCGTCGGAGTGAAACATCAGAAGAGAGCATTGAGCAGAGAAAGTGGCGACAAACCAGATGCAAGTAATTCGGCAGACTCTTTCAGCTCATTGGTCTGTATATAAAATAAATGAATGGCGAGAATGCTGAAGAGGAGGGATGGAACAAACCATCGAAGTAGCCCAGAATGTGATGGGCAGATATTTTCTTGGAGTTCCCCCAAGAAATGTGGGCCTTAAAGTTCTATTGATCATCCCAAAAATTGTCGTAACTGCACTCTTCACATCATCCATGATGTGTACCGCCCCCGCGATATCCAGATATATACCATCGGGCTGGAGATATGAAGGAGAGGCAGCATAAAGAGCTGAAACGTCCGTGCCGACTGTATCGAAAAACAAGTCAAATTTAGACGTTGAATAGGTGTTGGCAAGGTGGGCGGGTAGAGAGGGCTGAACTGAGCGATAATCGATTGTCTCGTCTGCTCCAAGAGATTTGACGAATGATTGGGATTCGGGAGAGCATGTCGTTACCACATAAGCTCCATGGGCTTTTGCAATCTGTCGTAAGCTGAATATTGAACTAAATCAGGGCAAAGTTGTTCACAACTTACTTGGACTGCCCAAGAACCGATACCTCCACTGCCGCCATTCACAAATATTCGTTTGCCATCCCCATGTTTCAGTCCGCCGTGGTTCACGAGGGACACGTAGGCGGTCAGACCAGCGATAGGGAAAGCTGCTGCTTCGGCATGTGTGATGTTTGAGGGTTTGGCCACGAAGGTTGCAGGCTCAGCGACGGTATACTGTGCAAGTGCGCCTTGCCCAGCTCTCATTCTATAGAATTGTTTCAACTGATTACATTCAGCAAATACAAGAAAGCAGAGCATACACTCCATGCGGTCCCTCAAAAGGCGAAACTCCAAATACCTCCTGACCGATGACATAGCCAGTCCCATCCAATGTCCCTCCAGCAATAACACCAGAGAAATCAAATTCAGGGACGGCTGGTGTTTTGTGAAAGAAAGATAAAGGAGGCATGGAAAAGCCCTTCCAGCTGCCAGCTGCAGTCCGGTGATTAGCCAACAATATAAATCATGGAGTAATACAGTATACTCACGATTGAGGGCTACGGCGTGAACTTTGATCAAGATCTGGCCGTTCTTGGGCACTGGGATTTGATAAGTTTCCTCTAGTTCAAGAACGTCTCGTGGTTTGCCTGTTCGACGTAAGACCCAAGCTCGTTGTGTTATTGGCAGGGTTTCAGACATAGAGAGAGTGGAAGGGAGGGAAAAGGGCTAAGTTCGGAGTCCGCTGTATTGAAGCTCGCGATAAGTACTAGGTTTAGCGACTCCAAAAAGTCCGACGAAGGCAAAAGCGGCAGCCGCAGAGCATACACGCAATTGATGCCCAGTCGCTCCTGCTACTGCGCATGGTAGGATAGTGTCAACTGATCAGTGACAGCCGGTGCCTTGTCTGGGATGACGCCGTAGTTGAGCGACAAGATACTCTCTTGGAAGCGTCGCAATATCGAATGGCCGTGTAACACTTTTGACGAACAATCGAAATGAAGACGAATGAAGACAGAAATAGCCACGTGGTTGGCTCGTCCAAGATCTCTATCATTTATCGACTTGTTACTTTGCGAGTCGTTTCAGCCGCTGGCCGTGAGCTTTAGGGAGGCTGGGTCTCCACCTTCTACAAAGATGGTCCGTGTGGTATCTATGTAGTAAATAAGAAATTCGATGAATAATGTATAGCGTACAAGAGTGCCAGCACATACTTAGTGGCTCGATCATAACAAGAAAGGGGCAACGAGACGGAGGGAAATAAAGCGTGCCATGGCGCGAGGAGTGTCCCATTGAGTGTTCATGTTTCCTTCCGACTGTGACATAGGGTTACAGCTCCCAAAGTTGCCCGCTCAGGAGTGTGTCTTAGCCTTGCAGAGCGCAACATTATCGGATAAGATAATGACCAGCGTCAGAACGAAGAAGCAACTGCTTCTTCCCCTGTAAATCATAGATCCAAATAGTGAATAGATATTCTTGCGTTGGGGTGCTTCTCGCCATCGCCTGTTCTGACGCGGGAAAACTCTTTTCTCGGTCTCCCTCAAGTGCATCAGTAATGTGTCATTTACATACCTTGTGTATTGACTTCAGCATGCAGCAACAACTTTTCTTGTTCCCGTCACCGTCAGCTGAGCGAAGTCTCCTTATCCAGAGGCATTCACATGAACAGTCATCGCCTATCTCCTCCACGTCCATGATCTCGTTGCATTCCCTCAGAATCCCCAGATCTCGCGGGCACGTGATGCTGGACTGCATTGCACTGTTCATTAGACTGGGTCACTGGGAAAAGGTGGACCCAAGCTCGCTTCCCATTTCCCTCCAACACTCATTCGCGAACGTCCGAAAGGAAAGGCTTGAACGACTCGGGATCGAAATTAGTCCGTGTCGTAGCCTTCAAGCTCTCCTCTTCGTCTCCCTCACCACCTAGCTTCAATATTGAAGGCCCAACCCTGAAACTCATCGAGAGAAATGGAGACCCCCGTCGCCTTCGAACTAGAAGACCAGGTCGATAACATACTCGAAGAACCGTATCCCAATTTTCGTCAGATAAAGGATCCAATCCATGGCTACAGTAAATATTACCGTCCTCTCAATATTCAGAACTGATTCGACCTTCAGTCCCCGTATCCGCAACATTAACGCGATTTATTGACACGTATGCTTTCTCATACTCTCAAATAGATATATTGACAAAGCGAATGTGTCCAGTGAGCAATTTCAACGGCTTCGTTACATCAAACAGTTGGGGACGACATCCTATGTATGGCCTGGGGGCTCGCATTCTCGCTTCGAGCACTCTTTAGGTCTGATTTTTCTTCTCTTGTATTATTGAAACTCTCATCCCGATCTATCTCATAGGTGTCGCATTTCTTGCCCGCCTCATGGCGACTCACTTCAAATCAAGCCAACGGGATTTGAAGATCACAGAACGCGACGTCACTTGCGTTGAAATCGCAGGGCTTTGCCACGATCTTGGACACGGGCCTTGGAGCCATGTCTTTGATGGATTCATCGTTCCCGAGATCTTGTAAGAGACCCCCATGCACCTTTGACTCCTTCTCATATTCTAATAGGCAGGGTACTGAATGGACCCACGAAATCGGTTCAGAAATGATGTTCGATTCCCTGGTGAAGGAAAATGAAATACCTATCTCTGAGAAGGATCAAAACTTTATCAAGGCCCTCATAGCCGGTGACCATTCACGCGCGTAAGTGGCATGTTTTGTGACATCCTGTAAATTAAAACCATCCTCCCAGTCCCAAAGAAAAGCCCTTCCTTTTTGACATTGTGGCAAACAAACGCAATGGGTTGGATGTGGACAAGTAAGGCAACACCCTACAGTTTTCGACATTTGCTGACACTCTTTAAGGTTTGATTATATTCATCGCGATTCTCATATGATTGGTGACCCCATCCACCTCTCCCCCGTACGGTAGGTCATAATAATTCTAGTGTATTCTTTTCATCTCCTCAGACTGGTCCCATCAGAATCATAAATTCTGCTCGCGTGCTCGATGATCAGATTTGCTATGATATTAAAGACGCCAACCACATCTATGACCTGTGTGCGGCTCGCTTTAAACTGCACAAGAGCATTTACAATCACAAAGCAGGTTCGAGATCTCACTACACCTCATATCATTACTGGTCTTTATCTCACCTTCCTTTATGTAGCAAAGGGAATCGAGTACATGATTTGCGATGCTCTCATTGCTGCCGAGGGCGTGCTCAAACTCGCAGAGCGTATATTCGACCCCAAGAAGTATCTATACTTGACGGACGATATTATGAGGGAAATCGAATCCTCTGAACAACCTGTGCGTCTGCTTCATCATCTCCTACTTTGCCTTGTATTGATTCTTCTTCTATCAACACACAGGAGCTTGCAGAAGCCCGTGCCATCTTTAAGCGAATTCGAAAGCGCGACTTGTACAAGTGTGTCGATTTCAAGGTCATTGACTGGCCGTTCCGGGAATGGTTCCGCGAGCACATTACCCCCAAGGCTATCGTCGATGCTGCCAACGCCCTCAATCCAGCATGGGAAGGCTCCGATGCTCTAGTAGAGGATGATGTCAGGGTTGATTTTCCGCTAATGCATTATGGCATGAAGGAAAAGAATCCATTAGACTCTGTCCGGTTTTATTCCAAGAGAGAGCCGAACAGTAAGCCCTTATTTCCTGTTTTTAGCATCCCAATTCACACCTGTTTTTTCGATGTTTTCAGAAAGCTACAAAGCAGAACGGGGTGTCTACTCAAACTTGATGCCCCAATACTTTGCGGAGCATGTGCTTCGTATATACACCAAGAAGACGAACCGCTTCGGGCTTGTCCAGGCGGGATACCGAGTTGTCCTTGCAACTATGCAAGAGAAATATCCTGAATTGGACATCGGAGTACCCGCTAGTGTTACTGACGCCCCAACGCCACCCGCGACCGAGGCACCCTCCACCCCCAAGGCCCATTCCCGTACTACGAGTTTCACCCTCGGGAATGCTATACTTGGCAGTGGATCTGGAACCACCCCATTCTCCAACAACACATTTACCACAGTGCCAACAACATTTGTTCCAGGTAGCCCATCTCAAAGTACGAAAAGGGTGAAAGGAATCAAGAGGACGCGGAACGATGAAGAGGGTGGATCAAGGAGTGACAAGGCCGTCAAGAAGAGGAAGTGAGATTGACGATAATATGAGCGACGGCGGCTGTGCTGCGTCAAGCGTTTTCTGCAACATACTCCTTGGGACATTTTCATCACACATCAAGCTCAAGCTCATTGGAATCTACACATCCTTCGTTGCCTACCATCATACCTACCATACATACCATACCACATACTAGACTTTTCATTCCTTCTCTTTTAAAGATTATAGCCTGTATATAATTCACATATTCTCTGTATCATAACAACCATTAGCTATTGCTTGTCAATCCTTCTTTGCGTACAGCTCAACATGGTCATTGTTTTTTTATCACCAGGGAAACATTGTTCTCTTCCACTGCGCTCGGGCCGATTCCCTTTTATAAAATAAACCATGACTATGTTGTATTTCCAGCCTTATTGTTATGTCTGTTAGCATGGGGAAACGTTCCGAAGGCTTCTATAAATCATCTTTTCAGCAAGAAAACGAAGTTATTGGGTGAGTAATGTACACTTGATGGGTACCAATGCCGACGAGGAATGAAAACTAAGTAGGATACAAATTCTATTAAGTATAACCAGGACGGTCCAGGTCTATCGATACAGCTGGTGGGGGAATAAAATATGAGAGAAGAAATCGACCGAGAGAAAGACGGAGGGCGCGAATTGGATCAAGAAGGGTAGATAATGGGTCCATGACCAGATCGTGTGCCTGCACTTGGTTGGAAGGAAGTCGTTTGTGCGTATATTAGTGTGGGCAGGGCGCGGGCTTCGTACGGTTATGAGAACAAATGAGGGGAAAGGGGGGGGTGG
>Ga0307517_10012168_pt1 | contig 11845 bp, 5 predicted proteins | sample 23_EM_MG_FD_194515 | JGI IMG/M metagenome (GOLD analysis project Ga0307517, IMG submission 194515) | Populus trichocarpa ectomycorrhiza microbial communities from riparian zone in the Pacific Northwest, United States - 23_EM | ecosystem: Host-associated > Plants > Roots > Unclassified | place... | reverse complement strand
TACAAAGTATAAACATGAAAAAAAACAACATGAATATAAACCACATATATTAGTGATAAATCTAATTTTAAAGTTAATGAAAATAGTAATAATAATTTTTAATATTATTATTAATATCATTGTTATTGAAAATAGTAATGAAAAAAAGCTTTTTATACTTGGGTGGTTTAATTAATTAATTAAATTAAACAAGGTTCAATTTAATTCAATGGCTTTTCAAGAGCGGAACGGAACATGTGGAATGAAACCAGAACATTCCGGCCGAAATTTCGCCGAAAAATCCGGAACGGGCCGAGATTTAAAATGAGATGAAAATTGTTCCGTTTTGTTTTGTTTTTTGAAGTGGTATGGAATGTTTTGGCTATTCCAGGCGAAACAGAATGGAATTGACAACCTTGGTTGTGATGTCTCTCTGATAATTCAGGTATAGTCTGAATCTGGTCGTCTAGCTTATATATTGTGATTCGCTAAAGTTCAACATTCCTAGTAAAAACAACTTGTGCATCCAAAGTAACATTAATATGTTTCTTTTGTGCCAAATATAAGGATAATGGGGCAAGAGTTTCAAAAAAATCATATGTTTTGAAATAAAAAGAGAGAGAATTAATAAGAAAAGACAACAATGCCCTTGGAGGCTTAGATAATAGGTATAAATGAATGAGGGGTATCGTGGTAACTGAACAAATAGCTTGATAAGTATAAGTAGAAAGATAAAAATAAAATAAAAAAGAGAAGTCTGAAATTGAGAGAGAGAACTGGCAATGGAAGAAGAAGAAGAAAAGAGAGGGAAAGATTGAGGAAAATGATCGGAGAAACTAATTGTTTAAGGTAAGACTTGTTCTTTAATGTGTAATTGAGGTAATTAGTTTGATTTTGGTTTGTTAAGGTTTAGGGTTTTGAAGTTTATGTTTTAGGGTGTCATGACCCGATTCCCGGATCCATGACCGGCACATAGATAAGGTTCCTCTCCAAGGTTTCATACCTATATGAACCCAAACTTACATACAAACTTATCCTAACTCAATCAAAGTTCAACGCAATATTAATAAAAAAAAATTAACTTCATAATATATAATTTGATTGTCTTAATACAAGAGTTAATACAATTTATAGTTGTGGAGCACTAACCAGACATAAAGGAAAAATACTAATTTCAACAAAAGAGCAGGTTCTGAAGGTCCAACAAAGTGACCCGCTAACAAGCTATAAGCCTAAAAAGATAAATAATGAGAGGGTGAGTTCAACAACTCAGTGAGTAGATAACATTCAATATACACACACGAGGTAATACAAGAATGATGAATATATATACAATTATGGCTCAAGGTTCTTATAGGAAGGTTTCTCAAATAGGTCATAACAACAATATCATAAGGTAAAGCTCGTCAGAAAATCAAAATGCAATGAGCATGAGGCTCCATACTGTGGGATGATCAGTCCATACAGGTTGGTGACTCCTCCGACCAACTAGGATTCAGATACGATGTGCACAAAGACTAACACTATCCTATTAGCATGAGTATTCTGACTGGCATACCATAGGTTCATAATCATAATCAAATAGACATATTCATATCTCAAGGCTCAACTCATGACATCAATCAAATGAGAAACTATTAATTCAGAAGTCAATTCAAAATATATATTGGTTTATATCAAGAATTCAGATTCAACAATTGATCATGCTTTATCGTAACAAGGATAATAATCAACATGTATATATTATCAAGAAGCATGATTCAATTCATATTAACAACTCAAATATTTATAATATTTCTCATGCATATGAAAAATTATCCACTCACCTGACTCGAAAGCAAATAGCACTCAAAAGTAGATACCGAAGGAAATCCTACTGATGTTCCGCCGGTAGAATATCAGGATTATCTGAATACAAAGGAGACATATTCAAGAATGACTCAAAAGAACATATAACCTATTTAATACATTTATCTAAGGGTATATTCCATGACCCTATATGTTTTTAAACTAAACTAGTTATTTTCCCAAAAACCCAAAATTAAACGGTTTTCCCGAAATCTAATCCATAATAAAACAAATAATAAAATTGATAATAATTCACTAAATAACCCTCAATTATTAATCAAACTAATCTACAAAAGCTAATATTACAGCTAGGGACCAATCTGAATTTTATCATATTTTTAAAGGTCAAATTGTAACTTTGTCAAATTGGACGGTCAAACTAAAAATATCATAAATTCATGACTATAGTGGAATTCTGTCCATAATTCATCCTCATTCCTGTCCAGAATCTCAAATTATGCTCTAGGGACCATTCTGGAGTTTTATCAAATTTTTAGGGTCAAATTGTAATTTTTGTCAAATAGGAGGACCAAATTGAAAGTGTCATAAATTCATAACTATACTAGAATTCTGCCCATAATTCATCTTTAATTCTGTTCAGAATCTCGAATTATGTTCCAGGGACCAATATGTAATTTTTTCAAAGTTTGGGGACTAAACCGTAATTTTCACAAATAGAGAGACCAAACTGAAATTTCATCATTTTCAACCTCAAACCCAGAATTTTCACAGATTACCTACTATTATCTCATGATTTCTAACACAAATTCACCATTAAAAAAAAATCACAACTCAAAATCATCATCTTTACCTACAATCTCTCAAAATCAACTAATTAACTCATTACCCACAACAATCAACCCATAAAATTTAAATCAATTCATCAATCAACCCAAAACACAATCTTTAAAACCCTAACATTCATCAAAACAGAAATTTAAAGCTTAAAGAACACACATTTAAACATTTTAAAACCTAAATCTTACCTTTAAACTTATTTTCTCCAACTCCCTTCTATTTCCCTTATCTTTCCCTCTTTTCTCTTCTTTTTCTTTCTCCCTTCTCTCCTGTCGGTTCTCTCTTTCAATTTTCAGATCCCTCTTTCCTTTTTTTCTTCTATTTATATTATTAAGTTTTGTTGAATTACCACAATACCCCTTATTCATTTATACATACTTCTAAGCCTTCAAGGGCCCCTACTCATTTATTTTCAAAACATCACATAGGGTTAGATTGATAAATTAATTGATGAATTGATTATATGTGATGAATTAGTTGATTATATTGACGGGTTGAATTGTAATAGGTTGGTTATATTGGTTTTTTTAGGTTTTTGGGTTAAGGATTAGAATATGCCATTTTAGGAAAACTAGTATGAAATTCTTAACTAACTGGTCGATCAGTTGGGGTTGAACTGGTAGACCGATTGGCCTACTAGATTTCAATCCTCTAGTTGGGATGAACCAGTAGACCTGTTAGGTGTTGGATTTTGGTCGACTAGTTGACCTCATAATAAGGGAAGAATGATTCTTTTAGATTCAATCAGTTTAGGTTATGTTTGGGATTGATTGAGTGGATCGATTCCGGTTTATAATTTCATTTTGGTTCCTAACATATAGGGTTATAGGTTAGACCTTAAGTTAAATGTATTAAATTGATTGTAAGTTCTTTTCAGGTTGTTTTTTAGTATGTCTTCTTTTATATCCAAATACTCTTAATACTCTACCTGTTGGGCATCAGTAAAATCTCCTTGGACATCTGTTTTCGAGTTCTTTTTGTTTTTGAGTCAAGTGAGTGGATAATTTTTTATATACAAGATGAATAGTGCAAATACTTAAATTGTTAATATGAAATTGATCATACTTCTTGGTAATTCTTATATTGTTTATTATCTTGTTATGATTAAGCATGATCTCTTGTTGAGACTAAATTCTTGATTAATCCATTATGCACTTCTAAATTGATAACTTCTCATTTGATTGATATCATGAGTTAAGTCTTGAGATATGATTTATGTTTGTTTGATTATAATATGACCATTTGGTATGCCAGTCAGAATACCTATGCTAACATATATTTTGTTATGCCATGTTTGTGAAACTTCTTGTAAAAACTTAAAGCCAAAATTGTATATGTTTCTCTTTTCCGTATTATCTCGTATGTGTATATTGAATGTTATTTACTCACTAGTTGTTGAACTCGTATGTGTATATTGAATGTTATTTACTCACTAGTTGTTGAACTCACCTTTTTGTTATTTATTCTTTTCAAGTGTATAGTTTTGCTAATAGGTCACTTTTGTTAGATTTCAGAACCTGCTCTTTTGTTGTAATTAATGTTATTCTATTATGTCTAGTTAGAGCTTCATAATTACGATATTTGTATTAACACTTGTAATAAGATATTGATTTATATTATGGACTTCAATTATGGTATCAAAAGCCACGTAGAACTCTAGTTTGTTTAAATGAGAAAAATTTATATTATGGACATTATCTATGTGCTGGTCATGGATCCGAAAATCGATATATGACAAATAGATTGTTGTGTTTTATATATAATGAGGTTCTTCATATGAAAAGTAAAGCTAATATCAAAGTTTAGTGGCATTTTAATAACATAACTATTTGATTCAATAATTTGCAACACTTTGAATGGTTTGGCACTACTCACTTGTAATTTATGACCGGTTTACAAAGAACATCGTTCAGGTCTAATCTATATCATGAAATAATTTCCAATGTTAAGTACATCATGATACTTATATAAATCAACTCAAAATTTGTATTGTTCATTACTTGCTTGAATATGTTTTATGATCTTAACATGCAAATTATAAACTCTACATGCAAGACTTAGCTGAATCAAATATTTTAGAGTAAGGAGACAAGAGAGGAAGATATACTTGCATCCTGGGTTTGTGACCTTGAACCTTATATGATTGGAAGTGTGGAATGGAACACATACTTTTTGAGTCCTATATGGATATACATTGAACATAACATAGTGAGTCAGGGCCTTCCTTATCCTACATATCATGAATAAGGGTTAGATTTAAGGAGTTCAACAGACTGCTCAAAACTTATGACATGTTGGATGTTAAGCATAGAGGTCAGGAGATTAGGAGGTTGTTCAAAATCTATGACATGATAGATGTCAAGCATACGGGATGAAGAATAAGAAAGCTCAGAAGATTGCTCAAAATCTATGACAAGTTGGGTGTTAAGCATGTAGATCGAGGAATTAGGGAACTCATAATGAAAATTATCTTGAAACACTCCTAACATTGAACCTCATTTTCAAACTATTCTGGACACATTATATTAAGTCCTTATTTGTTCACATTCTCCTTTTTCTTGTTCTTATTGCTAGGTCTTGGTGGTAATCCAACGAGTTTGATATTTCTACCTTTAAAATTGAAAGAACATGAATTTGATTAACCAAAGATGGTGATGTCTAAATCATATATCCATGACCTATCCAAAATGACATGTCCTACATTCATTGGAATCACATCACACCAAATTTCATCATTATAGTCTAGGAATTTGATAGGGAACAAACATCTCTCATTGACTGTTATGGAATTATTATTAACCAATGACACATTATATGGCATAGGATGGGGAACAAGTTTTAGGCCTAAGCAAGCTACAGTATTTGAAGATATTGCATTGATACAACTTCAATTATTAATGATAATCTTGCAACATTTATCTCTCCACTTAATATAGGTGTGAAATATAGCAGTCCTTCTCTGATCTTCGTTTCCCTCGGGTTGTGTCAATGCATATCTAACTACACTCAACCTAATTGTCTCAAACTCTACGGTATTTTGTTCATGATTGGTTCTAAAAATATCACTTAAGGTTGAATCCATGATAGTTGTAAACTTAAAGTTGTATAGTAAATGACCATTCACAAATGCATGCAACACTAATTTAAAAATAGAATTAAGATCACATATGATTCATGCAAGTGAAATCACAATACAAAAATAAAGTTAATTCTATTTTTTTTTAATCAAGAACAAAATAAACCACAAAAAAAAAATTAAGCATGTTTTACTAGACCCTTAAGTATAAATAATTAACTAAATAAAAGGTCACAACTATCACTGGTTTTGGCAAGGTCGGCAATTAATAAGAAAAAGGATTGATTGCTAAATTTCAATGATGGGATAGGTCAATACGAAAGAATATAACAAATAAAAATGTCAAATGAGATTATTTTTTTAGGCACTTAAGATATTATCTACACAACTTTAAATAACAAGTGCAATACCAAAATAGTAAAACTCAACGTATCAAAAGGTAAAATAATTTATTAGTGAGATTGATTGACTATGATGATAGACAACTTGGATCGTTGTTGATGTAGTATCGTTGACATAAGCTAACATCTAAATGTCATATTTATTTATTTTAGTTTTGACTCTCTTTTCTATTTTTGACTTTCTTTACATTTGATTTTTTATCTTTTTTTTTCTCCAATCTTTTTTTTTAAATAAGATAAAAAAAAATACAAATAAAACAAATACTATCCAATTTGGCAGAAGTTAAAGCCCAGTGCCAACTCTTCACTTGGTGCGGAGGAATGCAGATTTTTGTCAAGACTTTGACTGGAAAGACCATCACCCTGGATGTCGAGAGCCCAGGCACCATTGACAAGGTGAAGGCTAAGATCCAGGACAAGGAAGTTATTCCCCATACCAACAAAGGTTGATTGACAATTGTGAAAAATCCATGTTACTAGCAAATCTTTGTGAAAACCCTCACTAACAACTGCAGTGAATGATTGGTAGACTGATCAGAACTGTGGTGGATCTCTAGCGTGACTGATGTGCTGCTGCTGTCCCTGGAAAATTGAGTATGTGCACCTTTTTTTTTTTTTTTGAACAACAATTAAAAATCATACTCTGATATCAAAGTTAATATAACATAAAAAATAATTGAAGATGAAGTAATAAGTTAAAGAAGGAAAAAAAAAACTAAGAAGAAAAATAAAAAGAAAAGGTTGAAGAAGAGAAAGAATAAGGGTTGAAAAAGTATATAATTTTGCAAAGATATAAATACCAAAAGAACAAATAATTAATCTTGTAGTCCACTAAATAAAATACTCAATAATAATTAAATCAAATTTAATAAATAAAATTTAACTAATAAACATTAACTAAAAATTCAAATACATTAAACCAAAACATAAGATAAAACCTAATCTTTCAATGATTCATGCTATCTTTTATTATCTAAGATCATATAACCATATAAACGCATAAACAATGTTTCGGTCCGGTCCGGTGTCCCCACCAAACATATACATCAAGGCTTGTTCATGTACATCAAGACTTGTTCGATGTCAAATATAGATTCTTCAATGTCATGTCCAGTGACCACAATATTGGGTACAGCGGGAAGTCGCTGGATTCTGGTTGCATATCTATGTTGCCTCGTTGAGTTAAATGCATCCAGGGCCATTTTAAGAAGACGATCAGCTGAAATGTCTCCTAACTGGAAAGCCATTGATTATTGTTTTCTTTTTGCAGCTTGCAACCTTTTGATTTTGCTGATGTCTGATATGGAGGGGGTATTTACCCTTTTTAACTTCATTTTATATTGGGAAGGTAAAGAAAAATCATAGAGAGAGCAATGAAATATTGTTCTTAATGACGAACCGTAATCAAGTTTTAGGAACTAACAGTTTTCTCAAATTATCTAATATTGCATACAGCATATATAGATATGCAAGCCATTCCATTGTAGAGGTTGGAAAAGGATGAGCTTCCAATACCACAATAACAGACTAACCATAACAATTTGCGCACTGGAAGCTTATGAGTTCTGACAGTTTCGAGTTTTACTTTAAGATTTTGGATTCAATTTCTTCCAAACTCAAACCTTTAGTCTCTGGGACGATGACCACTACAAACAAGAGAGACAACAAAGCTATAGCCCCGAAAAGGAGAAAAAGGTTCTCAGCTCCAAGCAGCTCCTACAGAATGGACAGATATTGATGTAATAATTCAACTACCAGTAGAGAAAAATGCCAATCATGAGCAATTAGGTCGAAGGAAAAAACAACAGATGTGAAAGGAAAAGGAGTAACAGAGATCAAATTCAGAACCCCTACCTTCAATGGTGAGAATGCGAAGGTTACAATGGCATTGGAGCCGAAGTTAGTCAGAACTGCAAGACTGATTCCCCTTCCTCTGGTGCGAAGTGGGAAAATCTCTGAAACCATCAGCCAACTAATAGGCCCAAATGATATCTGAGATTTTGAGAACAAAATTATCAGAACCAACCTAACCTTTTTCTTATGGACAAAGAGCATCTTATGGGGGCTGAGATGGCTATGTTTTAATTTCTTCTTTTTCTTCTTTTCCTTCTTTTGAAAGGAGCTGTAGGATAATGGCTACAGCATCTTATGCTAGATTCTATTAGCTTTTGCAAACCAAATATGATACTATGCCAGTATTCCATCCGATAGTTACAGGAAAAATAGACTTGTGTAACCACAGCCAAAGGAAAATAGACTTGCCTGGTAGCAACCGACATATAGAAGCAGAGCTGCAACAGCAACAAGAGGGAAACCTCCAAGAAATTTGTAATAAGCAGAAAGCAAAAACAAGGAAAGAGCCTGTAACACAAAGATATGGAAAGCAGAATACGCATTCATAAACTTCCAAAAAAAAAATAACAGAGAGAGAGAAAGAGATAATAATGTTCTAGAGAGTAATAGCATGCATACAATCCCACTGACACCTCCAATTAGCAATGGTCTTCTTCCAAGATCATCAACTTTTAGGACAGCTATCCATGTCATTGCCAACTGTAGCAGACCAGTCAGCAACAAATAGGAATTGGCATCAGAAGTAGGAGAGTGGATGGCAGTTGGCACAAAGAACAAATACGAGTCATAATTTTAGAGGCTTCATGATAAGATCTTATGCAGTACCTTGAACAAACCAATTACAACAGAGACTCTCGTCGCATCAGCAGCTGCAGAGAATCCAGCACTCTTTGGAAACAATTGATCAAACATATCACATGATCAGAAAATGGCATGAAGGGTATCTTCCATTTCACAAACAGAAAGGTTTAATTTTTATTATTAATTACCTGAAGTATTGGACCTGCGTAATATAAAACACTTGGTTGCCCGGTTATCTACCACGATCACGACAAAAGTCAGCTCATAAAAATGATATTGTTGACATTCTCTTGTTTCAACACAAGAATAGAGATAAAAATAATTAAAGTATATCATTAACAGCAGAGAGGAAGAAGCACCTGTTGGAAAAGCACCAAACCCCCACCAATAACGAATGCTTTCAAACTCGGTCCTTGAAACACCTCCAAGAAACTCCCCTCAGTTTCATCTTCTTTATATGCAGACTTCAGTGAGACAAGAGATTCCTCTATTTGTTTCTCAGACACTTTGTCACCAGGAGGCCGGCCCCTAAGTTTGCTCAAGGCAGAAATGGCCTTCTCTTTATATTCCTGGAAAGATCCTTTACCTTGAACTGCTCTGAGGAGCAACCATCTCGGAGATGGTGGGAGACTCCACATGCCTAATCCCATAAGCAAAGAAATTGGGACACCAAATCCATACATGTAACGCCAGCCCCCAACTGCATTAATTTGGATGCTTCCAACTAAAAAGCCCATCTGTAGAAATGATATCAAATTTGTTATTCTCTTAAGAGATGGTGAATGAGAAGATAACAGTGTAAAGTCACTCAAATTACCAGAATTCCTAGAACTATGAAGAGTTCCTTCAGAGATATGAGAGTTCCACGAATCTGTGATGGGCAAGTTTCTGCAATATAGAGAGGAGCACCATGCATGGCCTGCAAACAACAAAATAAAGTGATTTGATAGATAAGGACATTGCAGTATCAGTTAAATCTTCAACAACAAGGTTGTCTGTGAGAATCTGACCAAGCCAATACCAAGACCATAGAGAAGACGTCCTAATAAAAGAACATTGAGACCTGGTGCATAGCCAGTGACCAGACCACCAAACAGATATAACAATGCTGCTGCGATTAGTTCCCGCCTCCTTCCTTTAAGCATGAATCCAAACAATTAGGTAAACAACAACCATCAAGATGCATTGAAACTCAAGGTAAAGTCTATAGCAAAGAGATGTACCCAGAAAATCTGCAATTGGATAGACAAGGAGGGAACCAAGAAGAGCTCCATAAAGAGAACCACTAACCTACATCCAATGCCAACCACTATAATGAGAGACCCAACACATTCCCACAACTAGCGAGTACGAAGTAATATTAAGATGCATAAAACACTGTTCTTAAGGGGAAAAAAAGTAGAAGAGATAAAATCTATACCACAAGACCAAGCTGAACAGCAGAAAGGTTGAACCATGATATCCCGCTAAGCTCAGCTGACTGATAAATTGAAAAAAAATAAAAAAAAAAATAGATACAATCATGGATTACAATTTTACTTGTCATCCAAATTTATGCTATAAAATAAAATGTAATTGTTGGGTAAAACTATGAGAAGGGACCAGTAAGCGACGCACCTGCAAGGATAGGGTAGCACCAGAAGTGGCCCCAATGTCATACCCAAATAGCAATCCTCCCAGTGCTGGGAAGAAAAATCTGAAATTTAGTGAACCAAACTACTTCAACATAGTTGTGGAACAAATGATCCAGTCCAATCCAAATTCAGTAACAAAAACAAAATCAAATCCAAAGTAAAAGACTTTTCATTGCGCCATCACTTAACATCTATCTTACTAATATTAGTAATATTGCTTAATAAAAGAAAGCCACAAAAAGCCCACAATAGATAAGATAATCCAGCCCTTATCCAACAAAATTTAGATCATGCCAAAAATCAAATCAGCAAAAAAAGTGAAACTAACACTCTCAAGAATATGAAAGAAACAACTACAATAACTCACGGTAAAATGACAGAAGACCAAGAAAAGTCTTCCTGATTTGTGGCGTCAGTTACAAGCGGCTCTGCTTCCTCTCCAGCAGAATACTGAACCTGCACAAACAATTGCATCAAAATGCAAACCCAAAGAAAGCAAAAGGGAGATCGTTTATGATTCTTACATTGAATCTCAGTTTGGGAGCAGAGAGCAAAGGCTGGTGTGAAAAAAAGGGAATATTCTTGTTGGGTTTGAAAAGGCATGAAGTTTTTGATGTTGGGTTCTTCTGGTCACCAAACGAGCAGAAGACGAGAGAGTGTGGTCTGGGTTTGGGTGGTTGGTGGTGAAAGGGAGAGTGAAATCGTAAGGGAGGTGGTGAGGTTATGGCGCTGTAAGCCATGATCACTGACCGACAATATCAGACAGTTGTTAGGCGTTAATTTCCCGCTTTTTTATATTATTACTATTATTACGACTGCGGAACATTATCGGAGTTAGACTATCATATTTAGATTGAGAAAAAAAAAAAAAGGAACGCATGTGGATACGGGTTTAAGTAAAAACCTTTGTCTTGATAAACAAATATCAACAACAGTAGTAAAACTTTAGTGCTGGGGCGACATGTCGCTCATGATATTCATGATCTTCTGCCTGACTCGCTAGGAAGGCAATTTAATTCGAACTAAATGTTTATTGACCCAACTCAAATAAGTTGGTATTTTTTTAACTTTATAAATAATAAGTTGGGTATAGATATTATCATATATATATTTTAATATTGATATAAAACACATATATATAAATAGTATTTATCACTTTGTTATTTAATATATATATATATATACATTAACTATTTTATTTTTTTTATTGATTAATAAATAATAGTAAATAATATATACAAATACCTAAAACTTGTTATATAGTTTATAGAAAAAAAATTAATAAAAGCATTTTAATAAATAAAAAATTTCTTTGTCTTTTGCCAACCACCTAATTCTGTCATGTTAATTGTCATTTGTACTCTTATTGTGGAAGATGGCACTTGAAGATAAACCCTTTTAAATAATTAAAAAAAATTAATATTAGAGGTTTATCATCATATCTTGTAACGGTT
>Ga0307517_10012167_pt1 | contig 11845 bp, 6 predicted proteins | sample 23_EM_MG_FD_194515 | JGI IMG/M metagenome (GOLD analysis project Ga0307517, IMG submission 194515) | Populus trichocarpa ectomycorrhiza microbial communities from riparian zone in the Pacific Northwest, United States - 23_EM | ecosystem: Host-associated > Plants > Roots > Unclassified | place... | reverse complement strand
AAATATTGAGGTACCAAATATTTATTATTTTTAAAGTATGAGGACTAAATTAAACTTTTTATGTGAATTTTGAAACCATTATCCATTTATAACCCTTTTTCTGCTTTGGTCCTCTATCTTTTAATTTCATCCTTAGAAATTTGATTCAATTGCCCTTTAATTTAGCTAAAAAAGGATGCAATCACATGAAAAACAGAGTTTGATGATGAAATTGAAAAAAAAATAATTTGAACATTTGGTCCATATCAATCTTATTTGAAAACTTAACAAATTCATAAATAGTTTCATCTTTTGATTTTAAAAACAAAACCAATATATATCTTATAAAATCATCAACAATCACAAACACATATCTATTACCACTTAAGCTTTTATTTTTAGTTGGTCCAAATAGATCAATGTGTAGCAATTTTATTGGTCTTTTGGCTAAGATGTGATTATTGCTTTTAAATGATGTTTTCACTAGTTTGCCCATTTGACAAGCATCATATAGCTTTTCTTTCTTAAATACAATATATGGAAGACCTTTTGACTAGTTCATTCTTAACTAGTTTAGATAGAATATCTATGCTTATATGATTTAGTCTTTTATGTCAAACAAAACTTTTATACTAGTAATAAGATAATTTTCTATTCTTATACATGCATAATTTTCTATTCTTGTAAACATTACCTTTTCTATTTCCTACAATGACTACTTTGTCATTTTCAAGAATCAAACAACATACATGGTCAAACATAATCTTATAACCTTTGTCACGCAATTGAGTAATACTAAGAAAAATATGTTATAAGTTATTAACAAGAAATACTTTCTCAATTGAAGGTGAAGATTTACTTCTAATATTGCCAACTCCAATGATCTCAAAAAATGACTTTTTCTCCATTGATGTTGGTAACACTTAAAAATAATGAATCATCTTTGGTCATATACCTTGAGCAAGCACTATTCAAAAACCACTCCCCATACTCATTTGATTCCTATACACAAAAGTCAAGATAAGGTTTTTGGTACCCATACCTTTTGAGGTCCTTTGTGGTTAAAAGTGACTTATTTTGAAACCCAAGTGTATAAACCAAATGACCTATTTCTCTACAATAATTGATATATAATTAGGATCATATGATTGTTTGGCTTTAACAAAGTTGTTTTTAAAATATTTTTTTTATTCTTTTTAAGTTGGTAGCCTAAACCTCTTTTTATTAAAAACACATATTTAATTAGAAAGCATGGTTTCTAGTTTTTTTTTTTTTTTTAAGCTTTGAATGGATTTAGATAAGATAATGTTTAGCTTGTCTGGCTATTCTTTCAATGATTTATTTTCACTTTCAAGTTTATTCACTTTATCATTATCATTAATGACAATGCAAGCTTTCTTTTCTAGATTTATTTTTCAACAAGTAAACATGCATAGTTCCCTTTTTATTTTGCTATAGTTTGAACCTAATTTTTAGGTGAAGCCCATGCCTTATAGGCTCAAACCTAAGGGAAGAGATACATTTTGGATCTTTATCTTCTTACACCCTTAGGTGTATAAAATTCCTTTAAGGGTCTTCTATATTTTCATCGACATAATGTTGTGTAAGAGATATTGTATAAAAGTCATCTAAGGGCCTACCATATTTCCATCAATATTAATATTTACGTAAGAGATATTTATCCCTCATTAATGTATATGTTAGAGATATTTTCCCTTATTAAAACTATTAGGAAAAAAATTATACTTTAGCCCCTCATTTCCATAAATAGACAAGACTCATGTGCTATAAATACATATGGAATCCTTCAAACTTTAAGTTCTCAATTTCTATTCTCTATTGCATATATATTTCTATAGCATCTCTCTCAAAAGTATCATTGTCTTCCATCTCTAAAAAGATACTTATACATCTGAAAGTCTTCAAATCTACCAAATATGACTTTTTGCAGGTACCATCCACTAGCCATTTTGGCCTACCAGACACCAAGTACATACTACCAGCCACCTTGTCTAGGGAAAATGGATTAGATTGCTAGAATCAAGAGATTATTCAATTATCCAACACATAAGCCTTTCTCATAAGCCATTAATTGTTTTCTATAACTGGTTTATTGACATCCTTAATCACCATCAAATGAAGATAATCAAAACACTCCTGGAATAATATGTGTCACAGACCTCATAATAGTTATTGGCATATCTGATCCATTAGAGCTTCAACAACTCTTTAATAAGAGGTAGGAAAAAGGTTATGCAGTAATTTGATTGCACTAAGTCAAATTATGATTTCTTTTACTTGCATATGGACTTAGTGACACTAGTAGATTTAGGATATGTATTTGCCACCTTCATGAATGTAGTTAGAGTCTCGAGATTTTGAAAAGCTCTCAATAAGTATAAGTGGGATGTTGGTTCAAACTGTAAAACATGTGAAGTATCTTTGAAAACCATCCAAGAAAAAAGAATGAGTCTACCTTACGCCTAGCATTCTGATCAAATAAAAAATTATCATAGCTAATGAGAACAAGAATGTTAGTTTCTTGTATATGAATGACTTATTCAAAATGACTTTTTATTTTCTCAGGTGATGTCTGAGAGCCTCTCAGGAAATGATCGACTTGGAAAATAACACCATAACCTTTCAAGGATGAGATTGACTTAGTCTTCTTAGTGCAATTATATAATTTACCTTAGAAAGGATCGTCAAGATCTTCCTAGTGTGATTTCATAATTTACCTTGAAAATGATTGACTCGATCACCCTAGTGAGATTGTACAACTCTCCAAGGATGAGATAGACACCACAACCTTCCAAGGATGAGATTGACTTTGTCTCTTTAATGTGATTGCACAATTGATCTTGAAAGGGATAACCACGATCTCCCTAGTGCGATTGCATAATTTACCTTAGAAGAGGTCAACTTAGTCATCTTAGTAAGATTGCATAACTCTCCAATAATAGGATAGACACCATAACCTTCCAAGGATGAGATTAAGTTAGTCTTCCTAATGTGATTGCACAATTTACCTTGGAAGGGATCGTCATGGTCTTTTTAGTGTGATTGCACAACTCTTTAAGGATTGGATAGACACCATAACCTTGCAATGATGGGATTGACTTAGTATTTCTAGTGTGATTGCACAATTTACCTTGAAAAAGAACCTCACGGTCTCCCTGATATGATTGTACAATTTACCTTGGAATGGATTGACTTAGTCACCCTAGTGTGACTAATGCGACTGCATAACTCTTTAAGAATGGGATAGACACCACAACCTTCTAAGGATGAGATTAACGTAGTCTTTCTAGTACGATTGTAGATTTTACCGTAGAAGAAATCATCACGGGCTCCCTAGTGCTATTACACAATTTACTTTGGAAGGAATTGACTAAGTTACCCTAGTGCGATTGCACAACTCTATAAGGATGAGATATACACCACAACCTTCCAATAATAGTATTAACTTAGTCTTCCTAGTGTGATTGCACAATTTACCTTAAAAAAGATTGACATAGTCACCCTAATACAATTACATAACTCTCTAAAGATGGGATAGACACTATAACCTTCCACTGATGGTATTGACATAGTCTTCTTAGTATAATTGCACAATTTACCTTAGAAGTGATCGTCACAGTCTCTCTAATGCAATTGCACAACTATTCAAGGATGAGATAGATATGACAACTCTTTTTGGAAAGGATGGATCTGAAGCTCCCTAGTGTGATAGCACAACTTTCTTTGGAAGGGATGGATTTGAAACCTCCTTAGTGCGATTTCACAACTCTCCTTTGGTCCATCCCTATCGCCCCTTATAAGTTTTTCTAAGTATAGGCGTCGATATGGATCCATCCCCTTCGCTCTTTAGAAATTTTTCTAAATAGAAGCGTAGACATGAGTTCTTCCCCTTTACCTCTTAAAAGTTTTTCTAAGTATAAACATTGACATGGGCATATCCCCTCTGCTCCTTAGAAATTTTTCACAATATGAGCTTAGAAGTAAGATCATCCCCTCCACCATTTAATTTTTTTTTCTAAGTAGGGGTATGATATGAGTCTGTCCACTATGCCCCTTATCATTGTTTTTAAGTACGGGTTCCTCCTTCATGAGTTTTTTAATCTATTAGAAAAGTTTTCGCAGTATAGGTTCCTCTTAACATGCTTAGAAATTCTTTTTCAACCAAAGTGTATGCCCCTAGACATGGGCTTTCTAGTATATTACTAGGGGTTTCCACCCCTTTTCTCATACAAAGAAAATTTAACAAAATCATCATACAATATATTTTACAAAGTGGTTGCGTATAAAATATCACAAAAACTTGGGGGCTACTAATAAACTTAAATATAACGGGCCTAAAAACCCCTTAAAGGCCCAAAAACCCATAGTCTCGTGCAACATGCTTGGGCCTAGCATTGGGGAAAGCCCACCCCTCATGGTGTAACATCCTTTAATTTAATTACATGATATTCCATATATAAATATTATATTATTGTTAAAAGTGCGAGAAATTGTTTTTTAGATTTCGGCAGAGTTTCCCTTAATTATTTCATTATTAAGTTATCTACTCAATCAAATTTTCACAACTTGTAAATAAAGATTTCAACCTTTTCCATCATCCAATATGCTCACCAATATAGTGTCTCACCTTCTAGGACTCCGACATTCTTAATATCATCCGACAATAATAAATTTTTTTAGCATCCTTAATTTATGATTCAAGTAAAAAACATTTATTATTAATAATTTTCAAACGATATTATTAATATTAAATATAATTCATATATAGTTCATGGCATAATCTATCTAAAAATTTAAAACAAGTTTATGGCAAGACATTATTCAAATCATCCAAGTTTCAAACTAATTAACATTACATCATTCATGATAAGTTTCTAACATTCTAAAATCAAGTCCAAAATATAACATCTTAGGACATGTTTACATACAAAATAACCTAACAATTTGTTACATTTTAAAATCTAATACAAAAGTGAAATTCCTAAAACAACTATAGATCAATGTGTTGTTGTGAGGTATCTGAATTTGTTTCATATAAAATTAATCAAAATATAACATAAGATAAAATATGCAAAAATTATTTAATTTAACTTAATTAAATCAACCTTTGATAAACTTTCAATCTCTTGGTTACAAATAAATTTTATTCCTCTCTTGAACACCTTTTCATTATCAAATGAGCTTTTATCTACGACCACAACTAAGCATAGACTTTACATTCAGGTTAGTTATCCTTATTTTTCCAATTCAAGCGCTAGTCACTAAACCAGGATATCTAGCTTGACATGCCCAAATCGGATGCCAACCCTAATTCGAGATAACTAGTTCCACTTGCACAAATCAGGCGCTGGTCTCTATACCGAGATAACCAGCTCGACATGCCCAAACCAAATGCTAGTCTATAATCCAGGATAATTAGCTTAACTTGTCCAAACCAAGCATTAGTTCCTATACCAGGATAACTGGCTCCACATTCCCAAACTGGGCGCTAGTCCCTAAATTAGAATAACTAGCTCGAAATATTATTTGACAACATGAATTTTAAATGAAACGAGATTTCAATAACATGCTTAACTTTGAATAAATATTTATAAAAATGTTATGGTGTTTAACACCAACTTGGAACTTGTGCTCTGCTAGTTGTCCCCTTCTAATATATGGTACTTATAGTCTCTCATATGCCAACATATACATTATATAAATTTCAAATCTCCATCAACACATAATCCATATATTTTCATTTCACCATCTTAACTAAGTTATCAATACAATGATAAGAACTTATAAATCTCCTTTTTTGTTTACCAAAATTATGTATAAATATAGGAATAATATTCCATTTCTAACTTCCTTGAAATTAACCATTTATTCATCCATCACTAATTAAATTAACAAGTTAATAACTACATTCCATGGTAAATTAACCATCCTAATTAATTTTTGTTTGTTTGTCTTAGATGAAATCTCTCATTCCTTAAGCATGGGTATTGTTTTTCTTTCAATTGATCTATTGATCTAATCACTTTATCATGCATTATTAATTCAATTAACACAATTGCATTAAATAATCCAAACACTATTTTCCTCCTATTTGGCTGAAACCCTTGTCTAAAAGGAAAGAATAATTTTTTCTTCAATTCCTTCAAATTGAATTGTTACCTAATAATTTTTGAAATAAATTAACATAATTCAACATTCAAGACATATAATCTAACACCTAAGTATACACTTTCAAACATCCCTACACACTAAAATTTTCAATTTAACACTACACACTAACTATCTAAAACAATTATTTTGGAGAAATTTCTTACCTCTCTACTCAAAGAAAAAGGAAGGTTGAAAGCTTGGAAAAATACCTTTATCCTCTCTTTTCTTCCTCCCCTCCAATAATCCCTTAACCTAAAATTTCAAGGGTTTAGACCTTGAATTTACTAATTTTTCTTGTCTAAATCTCTTTCTAACATACTTCGATTACTTAGGGAACGTTTGGGAACGCGGTTCAACCCGCGTTCCCAAAAAAATTGATTTTGTTTTTTTGCTAAAATTTAATATGATTTGTACGTTTTGGATCGTTTTGATGTGCTGATGTCAAAAATAATTTTTTAAAAATGAAAAAACATCATTGGCATGCATTTTGACACGAAAAGTTATTTGAAAAGCACCCGCAACCACACTGTCAAACAAGCTCTTAATTTATCTCTCTTTTGTGTTTTTAGGGTGGATTTATTTGGTTTTCCTCGTAATATTTCTCTCCTCTATTTCTTCTTTTTTGGCCGGCACTAGAGTGTTCTTGAAGAACACTATCCATGGTTAATATAACTACAAATTTTCCTTACTTACTCCTATGGTCCTATATTTTTTTATTTGCAAATAGGACCCCACACTTTTCTTTTAGCTTAATTAGTGTTATTAACTTTCCACTCTTTTAATTTCATCCCTTTACTTAATCAAGCTTTCTTAATTAAAATTTTATTCATTGACATTAAATGAGTAAATTTCTAGAACTTTCACAACTTAAGGTAGTCAACCAAAAATGTATATTCGTACCACAAAATTTTTTTATTTTAAAAAAACAAGGGTTTACATATGGACTCAACCCAATGGAATAGCCTAACCCTTACATATTCAGCCTTGGGGAAGAACCCAATGCCACGGGCTCGGCTTAAGAGAAGAGCCTAGTTCCCATGGGCTCAACCTATGGAAGAGCCCAACTCTCATGGGCTCAACCTTGGAAAAAAGCCTAATGACATGGGTTCAGCTTGTGGGAATAGCTCAACCCCTACAAGCAAAGCTATAATATTTTAGATCCTTCTCTCTCTACACCTTTAGATATATAAAAGTACTCTAAGAGCCTACCACATTTACATCGACATTAATGTTGTATATGAGATAGTATATAAAAGTCATCTAAGGGCTTACCATATTTCCATCAACATTAATATTTGTGTATGAGATATTTATCCCTTATTAATGCATATGTCAAAGATATTTTTCCTCACTAAAACTATTAGTGCAAAATTAGACTTTAGTCCCTCATTTCCATAAAGAGACAAGACTCATGAGCTATAAATACACCATGAATCCTTCAAACTTCAAGTTCATAATCTTTATTTTGTAGTGCATATATATTTTCAGAGTATCTCTCTCTAAAATATCATTGTCTTATCTCTCTAAAAAAATACTTATTTATGCATTTAAGAGTCCTCAAATCTATCAAATGAAGTATTTTGCAGGTACTAGTCACTTTGACCTACCAGGCACCAAGTACTAACTATCAGCTATCATGGATAGGGTACTAGAATCAAGAGATTAACTGATTATTTAACACATAAGCCTTGCTTCTAAACTTCTTAGATTTCTTAGGACATCAACCCATCAAATTAAGACATCTTTGAATAACATTATCAATTCTCTTCATGGTTGCATTGTATATTGATGGGATCACTAGAAAATAAAATAATTGATCAAGATCGCTCGAGTCATTCACTATATTGATTGAAATCCGGTTGTCATGCATTCGCTTGCTAACTTTCTTATTCTATTCTCAAACCATTTCAAAAAGCATTAATTTTATTAAAACGATCCTTCATAAATTTTCTTATGTATAAGAAACATTGAAGAAAAAAATTACAAAATAACAACAAATACTTGTTACAAGAACCTGGAGGCCACTTCACTCTCGGAAGAATCAAAGGAGTAAACATACACCAATGAGTTAAAAATTAGGAATAAATTAATAGATATCATAATTAGAAGGAAGAGATAAATAAATAATAGAAGTGGAAATAAAGAAGATCAAGGAGCTCTTAACCATAGGATGGAAATTATTTACGTACCACCCAAATAATATTATATGCATCAATAATTCAAAATCATAATTGCAAATAAAAGCAAACCCAAACGTAAATCCCAACCCAAACCCGAAACCAAACCAAACAAAATGGGATGGTCCCATAATTATCGTTTTCCTTTCTTTTCTACAACAAATCAATTTGTATCGATGGCTCCATCTTCATTTGCTGTCCATACACTGTACTCCAATATCTCAATCTTAATCAAGCTAAAAAATAAAATTAATCAAATAAAAAAAACATCACCACCCCAAAAAAGAAACTCGGGGCTACAACAGCCAATCTCCCACCGCCCATTTTATTGACCCCGTTATCATTATCTGCCGTTTGATCATCCGATTCATCTGACGGCGCATCAGCATTAGGTCCATCCGCCACATCCTTCTCCCCCTTAGGCGCCGGTGCTTTTTTCTCCGGAGCCGCCTTAAACAACTCCCTGGGCAACAAGACTTTATTAATCTTATACACCACCAACGGCTCCTCATCTTTTACCGTCCCCGTTATCGTCGCGGTCGTAACTTTCGTCTCCAACGTCACCACCTCCCCATCATTTTGGACTGTGAAATCGTACTTGTTGGCACCGTTTGTGGCCAACGTGTTCATAATCCCGTTGCTGGTTTTTAGCATTTGGAGTGACTGGTAAATTGGGATACCGTGATATAACAGTAACGACACTTTTTGAGGAGCTGTCAAGTTCTTGTACTTGGGCATGAAGCCATTGATAACGGGGTCGGTGGGGCAAAATACAGTTAATCCTCCGTCAACGTTTTCCTCGAATGTGGTGTGTGCCCCAGAAGCTATCAACAAGTCGGAGAACGCTTTACAACCTTGATTCGACAAAATGGCTGTTACATTCAGTGTTGGCGCCGCCGTCGGTGCTTCTGCTTCTGCTGAATTCAGAGGCTGTTGTGTGCATATATAGTTAAATTAATATTATATTGTCGTCTCGAAATTTATTTAATACTCCATATTAGCTAGATAGGTAAGTACCACAAACCTGACTGATTTGTAAAATGGATATGTTATATGGAATCTCTTCGAGAGACTTGACATAAACAGCATTAAGCTTTCCATCGTTATCTTCAGCGCCAAATGCCACTTTACCACCGTTAAGATCAGTAATATTGACATAACCTGAGGCGCCAGGGGCTGAACCAGTGGCTTGGAACATGGTGGCAGTCAATTCAGTACCATTAGTAATCTGGTGGAGTTTCCTGGTACCAAAGTAATCAACAAGAACGTGTAAAGAGAGAACATTCCTTAGAGTGTAAACAGAGAGCTGCTTGGATATTAAAGATGACATGGCAGCATTGTCGAGAGCGAGGACAGTAATGGTCTGGCGGCGATTGATTTCTGCGGCGAGGTGGGTGACTGTGAGGTAGTGGTTGAAGGTGGAGAATTGAGGGTGTTTGGCTAGTATGCGTGTGATGTTGTGTGCATTTACAGTTGTGGTGGAGGCAAGGAGGACTAGAGATATGGCGAGAGTGAGGAGAGGTAGTGGGCGTGGCATTGTGGTGGTGGAGAGGAGTGGACTGTGGAGGAGGGATGGGAAGGAAACAAGAAAGTGCTTTGATTTTAAGTAGGGATTTAGAGGTGGGTGGTGGAATTTTTAATTTTATTTTTTGGGCGTTTTCTAACATGCCAGATTGGCATGTGGTTGGGATAAGGGCCCACATTCTTGGAAGTAGGTCCCTTAGAAAAATACCTTAACGGGCATTATGGCATTATGCCGTTACGCCGTGCAAACATTATTTTGGAAAAGCGATTAAAATTATATTTTTTAAATTTAAATTTAATTTTTTTAAAATTATTTTAATATTCTGATATCAAAAATATATTTTTTAAAAATAAAAAAAATATTATTTAATATATTTTTAAATAAAAAATATTTTAAACTATAATTATTATCACGCTTTCAATACCTAAATATTGGGTGTAATCTTCGATAATTAATCTCACAGGTTTCCCTCTCCCTTCTCCTTGCAGCATTGTTCTTTTCTTTTTATTTAATGCATGGTGATTCGCCCATTTCTCCTACTCTTTATTAACTATTAATTATTCTACAAATTAATTAAGATTTTTATCTAGAAGATTACTATTATAATTATAAACTAGATGAATGGCTTGCCAGTGGGAGCCACAAGTGTCGGTAGCAAAGTACAAAAAGGAGGAGAGCCAAGCTGGCAATTAATTGGCGTATCGTAACGGGCCACGTGGGCAGTGAAAGTTTGGCAGTGACACTTCAGCAGATACCTCTTTAGTGGTCTCCACCGACAATTGGTCTCTGGAATTCAAATAATCTTGACGGTTAGGATTTTCTTTTCAACACTCATCGCTGTGTTTTTGTTGTTTCTCTTCTTCAATATTCCTCTAATCATAGAGGGTATAGTTTTCGGACCCGGCATGTGGCCAACCGGTTCAAGATTCAGATTTTAGATTTTAATTGGGTTATTAAATTATTTGGATTAATTTTTTTAATCAAAACGACGTCGTTTTAATAAAAAAAACGCAAAAGTCAACGGGTTGTAATAGAGTTTTTGACCGGATCTTGCCGGGTCACCGGGTCAACCAGGTCACACTAGGTTTTTCCTTTCTCTATTTTTTTCAACCCGATCCAGTTCCAGCCCCAGGTCATTAGGTCCCGGGTCGACCCACCGGGTTTCAAAACTATGATAGAAAGGCTGGTTGCCATTTTTTTTTTTTTATCATCCTTTTATAGTTTACTAGATAGTTTCATTATCAAGATCATTGAATGAATATTTTAATTTTAATTAATATATAAATTATAAATTTATTTTTAAATGTTTCTTATAATAATAATAATAAAAAAAACAGATGGTTTTTATCTTTATATAAAAAAGGTTTATGAATTCTGTCTTCTAATTTATGATTTCATAAAAAATTGTACCTTTTTGTTTAATTCTATTCGTTTGACTGCCACATGTCGATCAGTCATTTGTTAAACTACCAGAAAATGATACACGTAATTGTAGAAAAGAGATCAGAAGAAAACAAAATACAAAAAAGAAAAAAAGAAAACGTTTTCTTAAATTATCACATAAAAACCAATTTAATTTCTTCCTTTATAATTCAATAAATTCTTTTTTAATTTTGTTTCCTTTTTCTAAAATATTTTTGCTGTAACTTCCGCACCAATCTCAAAACTGAGAAGTCTTTGAGTTTATGGTCTTCTTTAACCCTCGAAAATGCTCAAACATACTAGTAGCTTTCTGACCTACGCATATTTCTGTATTTATCGAGCCAAATAGTGACATACTGTCCAAAAAAATTTTTTTAAGAAAAATATATGACTAAATTATAGACCCGACTAAGTCAAATAAGTTAATTTTATTTAATTAGATGATAAAAAAAATAGATAACGATAATAAATGGATAAAATTAGAAAACAAAAACAATCAAGATAACTTGGAAAAAATAATGTAATTCAATTATCAACCAATTAAACATGGAAGGATGAAATTGGATAAAAA
>Ga0307517_10012166_pt1 | contig 11846 bp, 10 predicted proteins | sample 23_EM_MG_FD_194515 | JGI IMG/M metagenome (GOLD analysis project Ga0307517, IMG submission 194515) | Populus trichocarpa ectomycorrhiza microbial communities from riparian zone in the Pacific Northwest, United States - 23_EM | ecosystem: Host-associated > Plants > Roots > Unclassified | place... | reverse complement strand
TTTCTCATGAAATGCTGAATTTTACGGGGGAAAAAATGAAAATCATTGCCTATATCTACTTAAAAGAGAATAGGAAAGAAAAACTTCCAGCAGCAAACCTTAAGGTTGAGGAGTTCAGGTTAGATAACCCGGATCTCATACAACCCAGCTGGTAAGTAACTCACCCTTCCAATTTCCAAACCTCGGATTAGTAACAATACTGAAATCAACAGCCATGTACACTTTTGTTTTTATGGCGGGCAGTTTTCCCAACATGAACAGTGCCAAGTACCAGTTTTTTCCAAAACATCTTTTTGATGCTTTTCCCATGCAGTGGGAAAACAGAACACACATTAATTTACAAGACAAGCTGCATACTCATCCAGGACTCCAAAGTATGAACTCCCTACATTTAAGGAAAACTCAAATAGAAAACAAATTTGTTGTGCCCCAATAAATAGTTCTCACTTGAATTTCAACAGCCAGCATGGATTCAGGAAATGCCCGTGTAACTTGGGTAACAATAAAATTTGGTATCATACAAATTATAATATCTAGGAAAAGAAAAACATTACAAAACTACAGGTGGCATTTTTAAGCAAACCAAGTCAAACACATCAGCCATGAATCAAGCTTGTAAAGAATAATGAGTTTGATAAATGCATTCAGAAGAGTTTTTAGCTGACAAAGCATCAAATTGATGTTTTTTTTTTTTTTTTTGAAAAACATCAAAATAACCCAAGAACGCATCAAGTTGACGCTTTTTTCAGACTGAAGGCACTTAACAAATGCACCTTCAATATCAATAACACCCCCACAGTGGGCTAGGTATTTTTTTTACGAACCAAGATGATTTTCTTAATAATGGTTATTTTGCTCACAAGCATCACTCTAAACAGCTTTAGCTGATAATTGATGAAGTAAATCTTGAATTGATAATTTTCAGCAAATAAGGCATCCCAACAACAACAAAAAAAACATTTCTGGTTAATAAAAATGGAACTAGGTTTAATAGTGTAAAACAGTTGCATACAAATATCAAATCAGAAGCAGTTATAGATGGGAAGAAACAATTCCAGTTAATTCAAAATCAACAGGTAGGACATGACGAAAGGTTAAACAAAACATGTGCAATAAACAATCTAATCAGTAACTAGCTTAATCTTGGACATAATGGCCCGAGAATTGAAGTTAATACAATATTATCACGCATTGATACTAATGGCCTCCAAGCTCCTCTCTCTCTCTCTCTGTTTTTTTTTTAATTATTTGTGGTGGGATGCTATAAGACCACTAGATATCCATTCTAGACCCTCATGTGTCTCCTCCTGTTAAATGGGAAAAGTATAAATGAATTGACAGAAAATTGAAAGGACCAACACCATCCAAGAGAGAGGAGGTAGATAAAGCAATGGGGAAGAACTTAGCTGTTGGGGTTTAAGTTACTATCCACTTTAGTTGAATAAACTGTCCCCGAATACAAAACAACAACAACAACAACAACAACAACAACAAAACGAGCAAATGAAGAAACAAACACTCATCCAATTAGACTATTAGACGCAAAAGACAGCAGGCAAGAAATCATTTTCTGCAAACCTTCTACATATTCACAACAAACTACACCTGACTGATTAACCAAAGAGACTTTCCAGTGTGACAGATAAGACTTTGCGCCCTACAAGGTCTTCTATTGAAAAATCAGTAGGAATATGGCATAGGGTTACTTGTATCATACCAACGAGACCTAGAACGACTAATGGCATTGACTGCGGACCCAAAAAGTCTTCGATCACTATCATTACTGTTGCCATTGGAATTTGAACCATATCCATTAGAAAGGTTTGTTACACCAGGAGGAGCTAGCAGTGAAGAAAGATGAAAACTTGCTCAGCAAATAACGAAAGAAACAAAAATAACAAACTTTCACATAAGACAATAGGAGACAGAAAAATAAAGTAAGCCACATTACCTAGAGAATCATTTGCAGGGTAAGCTGAAACCCTGCTAGGTGCCGACAACCTCATGGAATGATTAGGGATTTCTAAATTATTAATCAGTACAGGGTGAGATGGCCTTTGTCTGTTAGAAGAATTGGGAACAGGCACAACCCCATTGAGATTATTTTGCGCAAGTTTATCCTGTCCAGATATCTGTTCAATAAAATCACCATTTATCAATAACCAACCCCAAAATAACATAAGCAAGCAAGCAGGCCAAGGCTCCAGCCTCCATGAGGTTGATAGATAAATAGTATAACCTTCAATATTTTCAAACCCCATCTTTTCTTCAAAAAATCTCAACAATTACAATCACATGGAGAGGAGAATAACAGTTAAAGACACAGAAATGATGATCAGCAAGACAAGATTTTGGTCTACAGCTTGAGGAAGACAAGGAAGAAGGAAAAGGAAGACAAGTACACACCGCGAATTTCAAGGTGCGATTGTAGAGAGTGACAAGGCCGGAGAATAGCTTGACAGCATAATCGGCAATTTCTTCAGTTTCATATTCGGCAAAAGCATAGCCTTTGGGCTTATCAGTTTCTCTATCTCGAGGAATGTGTAAATCCACGACACGGCCTGCTTGAATTAGAATGTCATACAAAACCCTGTCGCTAACTCTCTCGTCTAAATTACCTGTACAAATAGTAATTAAGGATCTAATTAAGACATAATCCAATGGTTTATCACATGATTGAAGCAACAATAGCAGAGAACTCACCGATGTAAATACTGCAGCTCGAGGGACCAGACATGGCGCTCTCTTCTCCTTGTTGTGGTTTTGGATCTGAGCAAGATATCTTTTCAAGTTTAGCTTCTCCTGGAGTGGCTATAGCCGCCTTATTTTAATTTTTTTTTTAGTAATATGAAGACAACATTGTCCTTCTATCTTTTATATTATTTATCTTAACCCTTAAATTGCCTTCAATTTCCGACGTCGATTTATTTCCAATTATTATTTTCTTCACTTAAAACAAGAGAGTTTAAAAAACAATTCTAAGATAATTTTATGTTATATATATATCAAATAAAAAATAATTTAAAAAATTAATTTTACCAAACTTCCAAATAATTACTACTGCTCAACCACGAATATCAACAAACAAATGCTTCATTGGTAATTAGTTCTATTTATTTTTGTATTTTAAAAGTATTTTAAAAAAATTTAAAATTTTTTTATTATTTTTACTTCAAATTAATATTTTTTGTATTTTTAGATCATTTTGATGCGTTGATATCAAAAATAATTTTTAAAAAATAAAAAAATATTATTTTAATATATTTATAAATAAAAAACACTTTAAAAAATAATCACAATTGCAATCTTAAATATATAGTAAAAATACAAACTTTATTATCACTACAATACGAATAGAGAAATACAAAAGAGTAGCCCTAGCTAATAGACCATGCTTTGCTAAGGTCAAATGAATTCTTCTTAACATAAATCAATAACAAAGAGTATAGGGTTGTCATTACATTTTTCAAGCATCAAATAAACTTTTAATTTTTAAGTAAAAACTTGTGTGTTAATTTAATAAAATAAATTAAAAATTATATATACTAATAAATATTAGAAAAACATTATTGATGTTAATTAATATTAAATAAGGAAGCTGAAAGATAAATGCAAATTAAAATATTTTATCTTGTTCTATGAGAAATTCTTTAAATTTTTTTATTTAATTATATAACAATAAATATATTTTTTGTAAAAAAAGTAACAATTTAAATTCAATTTAAACAAAATGATTTGCTACTAAGATTCCTCCTTTCCTAATTTTTTTTCTATAGAGAAATATAATTTTTTTTGTTTTATGTTCTTTATTTAATAAAAAAATCAGAATAAATATAAAAAATTGAATGGTATGAAATAAGGGTAAGAAAAGCATCTCTCTAATTAAGAATCTATTTGTTTTTGTTTTTGTGTTTCAAAACTACTTTTTTAAAAAAATTATTTTATTTTATTTTCTTCTTTGCTTCAAATTTTTTTTTTTTATGTTTTCATATCATTTTGACATGCTGATATCAAAAATAAATTTTAAAACAATATATTATTTTGATGTATTTTTAAATTATAAGCACTTTAAAAAGTAACAACTACCACAATATCAAACGTGCAATAAAACCATTTTATCTTACCAACACATTCCTTTTTTACTAGGCATTTTTTTACCAAAATTATGATAATCTTGATGAGAATGTATTAAAAATAATAGAATATACACAGTTTGTGGGTTTGTGCAAGAATTGTTTTGGGAGTGTCACCAAGATACGAATACGACCTAGTTAAAATCCTATTTTATTTTAAAAAAATTCAAGACAACTTCATTTTAATCATTTCTTTTTACACACTAAAACGATGATATTTTAGATCGAATCAGGTCAACTCAGGTTAACCCACCAAAATCACGACCTAGGTCATAGACCTAGTTAGGTTTAATAGCTTTTTTTAATCCATTTTTTATTTAGTTGTACGACAATAAAAATTAACATGCGTATGAAAGCTACCGAATAATGTTTTAGAAAAAAATTATCATCATGAAGAGTTGTAAAAAATAAGTGTTTGTTTATGTTATAAAAAAATGTTATAACCTTATTTGAAAAAAAAATCAAATTGTATCTAATCAAATAATATTCAGAAAAAATTCTGATTAATTTATTCTAATGAATTTAAATTAAAATGAAAAGAAAAAATATAGAAAAAAGTTAGGTTTTTGGGTCTAGGTTGGCCAAAGTGTTTAGCCCATGAAATAGAAGGCGAGATGTGTGAGCTTGTAATGACAACCCCTTATGCCTTACCATCATTTTTTATATATATATATAAAATAGATGGATGAGGTGTTGTCCATTAATATTTCTTAATGGTAAGAGAGTTACATATAGGCTTAGTCCACAATATAAAACTATCTAAAATAAATAAAGTCTAATTAATAAAACTCAGCTAAAAGTTCAAATAATTTTTTTAAAAAAATCTAAAGCTCAATCTCTCAATAGGTTGGGATACTCTCCATCATCTATGATTATATGCATGCATAAATCATGTATTAGGTCCAGTATCCCCACCAACTCTTTTAGGGTTAGAGAAACTCAACCTCGTTGAGTGTAATTTAAGACGGCTTTGATAATGCTCCCAAAGATTATGATTAAGTTGTTGTGATGTCTTTTTAATAATCCAAGTATATTCTAAATCTAGTCGTTTAGCTCATAAACTAGAATTCATTGAATCTCATCATCCCTGATAAAAACAACTTGTGCATCTAAAGTAGCATTAATATGTTTCTTTTGTGCCAATAATAAGGATAATAAGGTAAGGATGTCAAAAGGATCATCATAGATAGGATGTTGCAATTTATATATAACCAGGTCCTTTGTATTAAAAATAGAGATAATACTAAAGTCTAATGGTAGTTTAATAACATAAATATTTGATTTAATAATTTGTAACCCTTTATATAGTATAACATTACTCGCATGCAATTGTTGATTGGTTTCAAAAGGATACCGTTCAGATCTAATATCATCATGAAATGATTTTCAATATTAAATGCATTATGACACTTAGTTTGAACTTTATATTATTCATTATTTGTTTAAATTCATTTTATAATCTCAACATAAAAAACATGAACTTTACATACAAAAGACTCAGCTGACTCAGACATGCTTGTATTAGGAGACATGAGAAGAAACCACTAATGAAACTAAATACGTAGTAAGACTCATATATAGAAGGATTCAGTACATGTATCAATGATTTAACTTTTTCAACTTCTCCACATATTCTTCCACATTCTTTTCTTGCACTAATTTGTTAAATTCTTCCACAATATCATCCATGCTGACAAACCTTTTACGTATAGCCTGTGAAAATTCCTCCTAACTAGACAAATAATCATTTTTGTTTATAAATCATTCAAACCAGAGTTTTGCCTTTCCATCTAAGTATAATGATGCTAGTTTTACCCATTATTGGGCAGGAATAAAGGTAAGCTTGAAATACTTCATACACTTCCTCAACCAGCATCTTGGATTGTCTCCTACAAATATTCGCAGATCCACCATTAACAATGCTATATTATACCCAGTTTTATAGTGACCATGGCTCCTATACTTGAATAATATTCCATCTGAACTAGTGTTGACTCTCATTTTTCTTTCATTAAACCAATTAGCCATATATCCTTTTGTACTTACATTAGTCTTTTTTTTTTATTTCGTCTGATTGGCCAAAAACACTTGAAATTGGTTTGTTAATGCCTTAATCTGTAGATTTATCTATTTGCCTTACTTTAAACATTATTCTTTGTTCTTAGTCATGGAATCCCCTAGTTCTTGATGAATTTCTTGTATTTGATCTTTAAGTCTATAACAATACTCCTCCACAACTTTTATTTTATTACTTTCCACCATTTTCAATGATTTCTTATCAGAGTTTGATCCTTAGAACTGGCTATGATACCAAATGTTAAGGTTTAACCTTAACAAGTAGTTACAAAAAAGAAAATAGAGAGAGAAAAAAACAATAGACTATAATTGTTTACCCCTTAGTAAATGATTACAATCCCTTATATACACTTCTTATTCCTTATAATTCCTCCTATTAACTAACTGTAACAACCTTTTGTATATCAAAGGGACAATGGATTCAGCAGTGGGGGCCTGCAAACCTGAAAGAGGCACAAAACTAACAGATGGGTCAGTTAAGCAAGATCCACATGAACGTGGTACAGGATCGAGTCGTGTTGGTAGTTCAGCCACCGGAATGGAAGCGGACTCAAGGAATGCACTAACAAGGGAGTTAAGTAGGGGCCTAGAGCAAGAGGTTTCTTGAAAAGGATAAATAAGTTCATAAAAAATAGCATGCCTGGAAATAAATACATGATTAGTAGAACAATCAAGACAATAAAAGTCGTGATGAGACATACTGTAGCCAAGAAAGACACATGGACGACTACGAGGACTTAATTTGTGAGGAGCATAGTCACGTAAGTATGAAAATACAAGGCAACCAAAAGGATGAAAATTGGAATAAGTGGGAGATTTATTGTACAGAATCTCAAAAGGAGACAAGCCATCAAAAGTTGGTGTGGGCAACTGGTTAATGATGAAAGCGGTTGTGCTAAAGGCATCAACCCAGAATCGCAAAGGAACATGTGAGTGAAAAAGCATTGTTAAACCAGTTTCAGTTATATCTTGATGTTTTCGCTCGTCCTGGCCATTTTGGGCTGGTGTATAAGGGCAAGACATTTGATAATGAATGCCACCGTTTAGTAAATGATCCTGAAAAAGATGATTTGTAAATTCAGTGCCTCCATCGCTTTGAAATGCTTTGATTTTAAGTGAAAACTGATTTTCTACAAATTTCTGAAATTGAAGAAAAATGCGAAAAAAGTTTGATTTAAATTTTAAAGGATAGAGCCACGTAAATCGGAAATGATCATCAATAAAAATAACATAATATTTACAACCTAAATTGGATGAAACGAGAGATGGACCCCATAATCACAATGAATAAGATCCAAAACATGAGATGCCCGTTTGTCATTATGTTGAAATGGCAGTCTATGACTTTTTGCGAGTTGACAACTAGAGCAAATAGTGGGAGTAGGCAGCAAAGAGGTCACACATAATTGACGCTTTTTATTTAAAAGAGAAATAATAGAGTGAGATACATGGCCCAAACGCGCATGCCAAACATCAAATGAAGCTCGAGGACAATTATTGGAAAAAACAGAAAGTAAAGAGTGATGTCTACGCTCAAGCACATAAAGATCATTTTCACGCCGCCCGGTTGCCACCACTTTTCTTGTGACTAGATTCTGTATAATAAAGCGGTTATTAGTAAAAGTGATAGAGAAAGGGAAACCAGAGATAAGTTTGCTAATGGAAATCAAATTTTTGGTTAAGCCAGGCACGACTACAACATCCTTTAAAGTAAGGGAAGAGGTGGGAGAAAGGATACCAGTATGAGAAATGGGAAGAGTGGCACCATTACCGACAACAACACAATCCTTATTAGTGTACGTATCAGACTTGTCCAACTGAGCAACATCATTAGTCATGTGTGCAGTAGTGCCAGTGTCAGTATATCAATCAGAGGCCTGAGTAAAAGACTCTACAAGGTTGGCAGATTTTAAGGAATGAGAGTAGCGGTCATGACAAGAAGTAGCATAATGACCTTCCTCACGACAAATCTGACAGCGAATAGTGCGGTTGCGTTGAAAACGACCATTTCCACGGCTACAACCCCCACGAGAAGCACAATTACCGCCATGAGCAGAGACAAATTATTACTATGATAGGCAGTGAAGGCAGCAGAAATGGATCCCGTGGGAGGCAGCTCCAATGATTTAATAAAATTTTCATAACTCTCCGCCATGGGAACAATCTCCGTAAAAGAAGGGAGAGATGAAAGAGATAACTGTGTAGTAGAAAAGATGGAGAAAGTAGAGCCAAGTCAACATAAATACAAGTGTATTTTGTCGAGATCATCTACGAGGCGACTCATGGCAGGAAGCTGGTCACAAACGAATTTGAACTCACGAGAATATTCAACAACAAATCGAGTGTCTTTCTTCACGTGTTGCAATTCATCTTTGAAATGTAACTCCTGGGATTTGGAACGATGATTGAAGGTTGTCTTTAGAGTGGACCAGACGTCATGTGAAGAGGTTAGGCCAACAACAGCAGACATGGCTTCTTCAGTCAAAGAAGTATGGAGAAGGCTTAGTACAAGTTGATCGGTCTGCTGCCATTTAGCAAATGCTGGATTGATAGTGGCAGAGTCATCAGAATCGATAGTTGCAGAAGAAGGTTTAATGAAGCCATCAACATATCCAAGAAGATGTTGACACTGTAGTAATGGCAGCACTTGGCTACGCTAGAGGAGAAAGTTGGCAGAAGATAACTTGATGGTCAAGAGATGGACCATGATGTTGAAGGATAGAGTAGAGGACGGAGTTTCAGAGGCCATTTGGATCGAGGGAGGTGAATTCTTAGAGGTGCTCTAATACCATGACAAGGTTTGTAAAACCACTATGCCTTTGTTTGGTGGTGCACATCTTATGTATAGTCCCTTTAGCAATATTACAGCAAGGTAATTAATATACAGAGTCAACGTATCCATCTATATATAGCTACTGTCTATAATCAAGGGATTGCCTAGAATCATGTGATTGAGTTTTGATAAAAAGTACATCATGATTTGAGGAGAATCTTGGGGATTCCTTCTATATGCGTAATAATAACTATAAACAAAGACAATTTTGAGTTTATCACATTCCTTATTGAGGATCAATAACTGAAGTTAAGAAAAAGAAAAGGCTAAAGAAAGAGAAAAGAAAGTTGAAGAAGAGAAGAGAAGAGAAAGAGGTTAAAAAAGTTTGTAACTTTACAATTTTTATTCAATCATCAATAATTGAACGTAATATCTAGAAAGTTACATATAAATAATAAACTCTAAAACAACCAACTATTGAGTTTAGTTCACTAAATAAAATTGTCCAAAATAAATAAAGCATAGTTAATAAAACTCAACAAAAAGTTCAAATAAAGTAACCCAAAAAAGTAAGCTAAAGCCCAATCTCTTAATAAGTTAAGGTACCCTCTATTGTTTATGATCATATGCATGCATAAACCATGTATTAGGTCCAGTGTCCCAACCAACTCTTTTAGGGTTAAAGACATTCGACCCCATCGAGTGTAGTTCAAGGAGGATTTGATGATGCTCTCAATGATTATGATCAAACTGTTGTGATGTCTTTTTAGTAATCCAAGTATAGTCTAAATTTGATCATCTATCTCATAAATTGGGATTTGTTAAATCTTACCATCCCAAGTAAAAACAACTTATGCATCTAAATTAACATTAATATGTTCATTTTGGCCAATCATATGGATAATAAGGTAGGGGTATCAAAAGGATCATCATGGATAAGATGTTGCAATTTATATATAATTAAGTCATTTGTATTATAAGTAGAGGTAATACCAAAGTTTAATGATAATTTAATGACATAAGTATTTAACTCAACCATTTATAATATGTTATATGGTATAACATTACTCGTATGCTGTAAACCCTTGCATAAATACATGACCAGAAGTAATGAGACCTCGATGAGTAATGAAAACTTGAGATGAAAATAAATGGATAAATAATGAAAATAATAATAAATGTGAAAATAGATAGTACATATGATCTATGATGATAAAAGAAACTAAGATAAGTTAAAAAGAAATTTGGAGAACAAGATTTGATTGGCAAACATTATATGAAATATTATGCTAAGTGGATTTTTCCGGTGGATATGGTATAAAGGTAAGAAGTTATTTATTGATTGATATAAATAAACTTACAAATATGTACGAATTGGGATCAACATGAAATGAACAAGATAATGGTAGAATTGGGTGGGAAGGAGAAAAGGGAAAAAAAGGCCTTATAGCCAAGAAATAGTATAATTAATTATGATTGGATGAAAATGAATAAAAGAATAACCAAGAAAATCCAAGTTATTGTTAGGTATAGGTAAAATTTAAATTTAAAGGGTGAAATTTAACAAAGATGGGAGAATGTAAGCACCTTCATGATGGCTAGGGTGCTTAAGGCGTGTTTGGTTAAGGTGACTTTGTAGGAAATGTGGCTGCACAAAAGTTATCTAGATCGTTATTGATGATGAAAATGATGTCTCTCTATAATTTCTAGGGTTTAGAAATTGTGTTGAGTTTTTTTTTAGTTTGAACAAGCCCATGGATTGTTGAACTGTAAAACCAGTTAAAAGCATTGCTCTGATACCAAAGCTGACGCAGAACAAAAGAGATTTAAGAAAAGAAGTAAGAAAAAAAGGCAAAGAAAGAGAAGAGAAAGTTGAAGAAGAGAAGATAAATGGTTTGAAAAAGTTTGCAACTCGGTAATTTTTTATTCAAATCATCAAATTGAACGCAGTGTCTGTAAAGTTACATATAAATAATAAACCCTAAAACAACCAACTATTAGACGCAACCTATAAAACAAAACTGCCAACATAAATAAAGTCTAATTAATAAATAAATTTGTTTAACATAAATAAAATTTAATTAATAAAACTCAACCAAAAATTCAAACAAATTAAATACAAACACATAAGTCAAAGCTCAATATCTCAAGAGGTTGTATTACCCTTTATCATCTATAATCATATGCGTGCATAAATTGTGTTTAAGGTCCAGTATCCCCACCATGGCTTATCTTTTTTTTTTTTTTAAGAAAGAAAACTTTTAGAAACCCATTCTAAAGAATTTTTTTCACAATCATGGAAAACATTAAAGAAAACAAAATAAATGCAAAGATATTTTTCTTTAACAAAAAAACATATGTATGAAATTAGCCAAAATGAAAAACTTCACGGACAATAAAACATGGTTTGGCATATTAAAACAACTTAGTTAGTGTGTGTTTGGTCTTATAGTATAATGTACTTTTCAAAAATATTTTTTATATAAAAACGGTTTGAAATGATTTTTTAAATTTGTTTTAATTTTTAATATTAACATATCAAAATCATTAAAAAATACTAAAAACTTATTAATTTAATATTTTTTCTAGAAAAATACACTTTATTAAAACACTTAAAAATAAAAGGTACCACACTCTATTATTATTGTTCCTCATTCTCGTGCTCGTAAATCCAAATTATAAACAAAAAGTGCATTAGAGTCTATTTAGTAATGTGATAGAGATTATTTTTTAAAATGATTTTTGCTTCGAAATATATTAGAATAATATTTTTTTATTTTTTAAAATTTATTTTTGATATCAAACATATTAAAATAATATAAAAAATTAAAATGAAGAAAAAAAAAGTATTTTATTTTTTAGAA
>Ga0307517_10012165_pt1 | contig 11848 bp, 10 predicted proteins | sample 23_EM_MG_FD_194515 | JGI IMG/M metagenome (GOLD analysis project Ga0307517, IMG submission 194515) | Populus trichocarpa ectomycorrhiza microbial communities from riparian zone in the Pacific Northwest, United States - 23_EM | ecosystem: Host-associated > Plants > Roots > Unclassified | place... | reverse complement strand
TCCAAGGACATGATATATGTATGGTCTGCGTTAATATGGCTTCTTGAGCAAATTATTTTTAAGGAAGCAAGTCCTTCATACATGGAAATGGAATTATAATACAGTTTATAAAATGGAATAAGGATTTTTCTGGGAGAAGAAGAAGAAGAAGGAGGAGGAGAAGAAGAAGAAGGAGGAGGAGGAGATATATGACGCATGAATTAGATCTTGGATTTGTCAACCTCAAATATGACTTATAAAAGCAATATATTTGGACATGTTTTTGTAAGGGTTGTTTTTTAAATTATTGTTTTGCTTGGAAATACATTACAATAATATTTTTATTTTTTAAAAAATTATTTTTAATATCAGTAAATCAAAATAATTTAAAAATATAAAAAAATTAAAGTAAAGAAATTAAAAAATATATATTATTTTTAAAACATATAAATAAACAATCCTTTTAAAATTCAAATCAGACTGTTTTTCTTTAATTTTTGTAGAGGGTCCATCCTTGGAATTTATTTTCCTACAAGAGAAGGCGTCCCTTCCCTCCACAGTCATTCTTTATTGCCTTCCTTGCGAGAAAATCTTCTATGAAAAGCTCAAAAAAGAGCCCAACGTCGCATCCAATGTAATAATAGGTGGCAGTTTAGTGGTAAAAACTTGGGATTAAAATGTTTATTTTTTCTGTGGTCTCATATTCGAGTCCTGTGGTTGCTCTTATGATGGCCATTGGAGGCTTACATGGTCGTTAACTTCACGATCCGTGAAATTAATCAAAATATATACAAACTAGTACGAACACTCATGTTAAACTAAAAAAAAAATCTCAGCATGAGAAATTATGTTTTTGGAATTCAAACACAACTTGGTCTTATTTTCTGTACTCCTTCCAATCAATCACTTTTGTAAGACATGTGTTTTTTATGTTTTTAGAATTTAAACACAACTTGGTCTTATTTTCTGTACACCTTTCCAATCAATCAGCATGAGAAATTATGTTTTTAATGTCCTTTGGTAACGCTTTCCACATCTTCAAGGCTTTGGCTTTGAAATGTCTTTTACAAGGCATGTTTAACTGCTACCACGCACGATGAAACCAGGTACTACTACACATTTACGTGAAAAAAACTAGGATTTAATGAAAAACATAAAAACAAAACAATTGAAATTAAAAAAGAAAAAGGGGGAGCAAAAATTGAAAAGGAAAAAAGAAAAAAAAAACTGGGAGCTCAATACTTGGGACTCACACATCTAATATCAAAATTCACCATAAAACCATTGGTGTGAAGATCGGATGAGAGAGTTTTGCTTTCTCCCTGGTCCATGACTGTTGACAATAGTGGATTGTCGTTTTAGGTGCGAGTTTTGGACTTATCTTTTTTTCTCAAGCGTTTAAGGCCCAAACAAGAATTCTCCCTATTTCTTAGATTGTGAACCCAACACTTCTTACTCCTAAGTATTCAATCCATAGTTTTGAAACCCGGCCCGGTCTGGCAGGTCAACCCGGCCCGGGTTTAAGAAAAAATAGGAAAGTCAAAACCCGGGGTGACTCGGTCAAAAACCTGGTTGCAACTCATTGATTTTTTTTTTTACTAAAACGACATTGTTTTGATTTTTTAAAAAAATCAGAATTGACCCGGGTGACCCGGTGACTCGGTCAAAACCCGGAACCCGGGCTTTAGACCGGGACGGGTTTAAAAACTATGATTGAATCCCAATTTCTTCTTACTTCTTTCTTCTTTCTCTTTTCTTTTTCATTTTTTTCTTCATTTTCTTATATTTTTTAATTAGAATTCACTTGTTGCCACTTGTCACAAGATTAATAAACTCCTCCTTACACAACATACTAAATTAATAACATATACTTAAATTGAATAAAAACAAAATATCAATACCTCAAACATGTAAAATTGAGATACTCAAATAAAAAAAAAATAGTACAAAAATAGAAACCAAGCATGCACTTTTATTTATTGTAGTGTGTTAGAACTTAAATATAAAATATTTTAAACCGAACCTTTTTTATATCAAGTATGGAAGTGATTAAAAGAGAAAGGATTACTTTTGTTTGTATTGACAATGCCTAAATATTATCTCAGCATTCAAAAACAATAAATAAATAAATAAATAAATACATCCATAAAATTATGCATTGCTGGCTGCAGCAGATGTCAACTTTCATTTTAAGTGAGGTAAAGGTTTGTTTGTTTGCACAACTTTTAAGTTATAACTTTTGACTTTGAATCATAATTCAAAAGTTGTTTTTCATAAATAATATATTATAAAAATATGTTGAAAAAACGTCGAGTTAGAAATATATTTGGTAAAAATAACTCAAAGCAACCTTTTTAAAGAATGAATATAATATAGAATTTTAACTTTTTACTAAAATAAAATTTTAACTTGATTTTGCAACAATTTTTTTATTTAAGTTAAAAGTTAATTTTAACCAAACATTCTTAGAACTTTTTTTAAGTGGGTGTGTCTTTTATATATATATATATATCACCTTTTTTTTTTAAGACATAGAATCCTATTTACATATTTATAATTTATTAAGGTGGAGTAAATAGATATTAAAAATATCATAGTAAATAGAAAAAAAAATACACAACAGGATGATTTTACATGGTTCAACCATAATTAACAAAAATGATAAATATTTTTATTATAGTTGAACAAATACAGTTCTAGAAAATTCTTGCCAAGCACATGCACCAAACCCTAACACACGTAATTATAAGGAATACTTCTTAGCCCTACCGAGTAGATGGTTATCGCAGTCATAATTTTACAACTTTTCCAAAATCTCAGTCATAACCAATCACAAGCTCATAAGACTTTCATTGTTAAAACTCGTACAATTATAATTAAAATTAATGCCAACTCTCAACAAAACTCAATATTATAATGTCGAGTTCAAACCACTAAACATTAGTAATTCTAATCCTTAGCATTGGGAAATGACCAAAGAGGAGTAGTGTATTTTGTGGGATTTTCCTTTATTGAGTAAAAGAAAAAAGAGGAAAAAATTATATATATATATATATATATATATATATTAATTCTTCCTCCTCGGATGATCACAAAGGGTTCTTCATGAAAAAGAAGAGGAAAAAACATTAACCGGGCCTGAAAAATTTATCTATCATCTCAAGCTAATGAGATAAAATAGAACTCCTCCAAAAATATATACACACAAACTTGTCAACTAGTAACATAAGATATTAAAGACACTGGCCCAAGGATCAATTGCTTGTTTTTAGTGGCATCTGCAATTATTTCGACTTTCAATAGATAATCAGATGATTAAAATCCTCCAAATCTTAGTTTTATCATTCAAATCATCATCCCATCTTGATAATTAATTGTTTCTTTTTGAAGGATCGATGAACAGTATTTGGCTGTTAGCTTGCTAATTGTGATGGCAACTTGTATTGTAAATCAAGGTCGTCGCCGCTAGTCAAGACTAGAAATAGAAGAAGACAACTGGAAGAAGGCTCAAAAAGTTCTCTACTTTTTTCTAGGAAGATGACCAACCCAATGATTCGTTACAACTGTTCGCTTCTTTATTGGACTTTTACTAATTTTAAAGTGTCATTGACGATACGAAGATCAATAAAAGCTAGTTTGAGAGGTTGAGCTTGGGAAAGAAAGAAAGAAAGAAAGAAATAGAGGGTTACTGATCATGGTACAGAGAACAGTCTTGAAGGTTGATATTTCATGCCAGAAATGCAAGACAAAGGTGCTCAAAGCTGTGTCTACACTTGAAGGTAAGCCCTACGTACATTTTGTTCTCCATTACTTTTATCATGTCTCCCTCCTCCTTGGATTGATTGATGCTCGTCCATTCACTGCATCATCCGAATCAAGAACTGACCCGTTGATTAGATTTGACATGACAACGCATTCAAGATATGCTATACACTGACAACTCGTCCTCGCTCAATGAATACAAAACACGCATGCTTTAGCACATGGTGCAATCCAATAAATCAGTTCTAGTGCTGGATTATTAAAGTGGTACAAGAATGGAGATGACTAAATCTTCAATCCTATGTTCTACACTACACTACCATATTGGTTTTAAGAGATTGGATAGTTAGTTTTGGAGAATTTGATTGCAAATTAGTGGATAATTTCACACACAATATAGATTATTTGTGTTAGAAAAAAAAATTATATCTTGATATATCATTTAATAATTTAAATTTTTTAATTGAATTAATTTTCTGATATAACATTAGAATCTTGATGATTAATGGTCACGAGTTTGAATTTTATTATTTTTATTTATTTGATAAAAATTAAACATATAAATATATATGAATTTCAAGTTTAAAAGATTTTTTTGTTTGGAAAAATATCTTAGAAAAAATAATATAAATTATATAGTAAAATTTTATTTAATAACCGCAGCTTTTGACCGAGATGGTCATGACAATACTAACGTCTCTTCTTCCTCCGACATCCTATTAATAGTCTTCAAATTCGACGTTATATGCAGGTGTAGATACGATCGAGGCTGACCAAGGAAAGGGAACATTAACAGTAACAGGAAATGCAGACCCATATGAGATAATACTGCGTACAAGAAAAACAGGGAAGCATGCAGAGGTAGTGAGCATTGGGCCACCTCCGGCGCCACCAAAACAGGATGGGCAAAAGAAGGCAGAAGAGAAAAAGCCTCAAGAGAAGAAGACTGAACAGAAGGCCCTGATCTATGATCCATGCGCATGCCCTCAGTGTCAGCCAGTGCTTCTCATGCCAATGCCGGTGGGTCGGTGTGATGAGCCCAACCCATCATGCTCCATCATGTGATCATTGATATGTCAACACAATTTATTATTGCCAAAGTTTTTTTTTATATGTTATGAAGATGTGGCACCATGTCATGTCATGTCATGTCATGTCATGTCATGTGGAGGCTTATTTCCCCTTTGCAAGGAAGATTTGCCTGGATCTCAACATAGAACATTGATGCCCGTCATTACAAAAAAAAAAAAAAAAAATCTTGTCCATCTCATTCAGCCAATCCTATGCAATCTATATTTTATATTTTGCCAATAAAAATATCATGAGTATGCTTGACCTTGTTGATGCGCAGAGTATTTTTTTTTAATATTAATATATTAAAAAAATATTATTTTAATTTTTTTTTAAATACTCTTAAGAAAAACATTACAAAAATAGAAATATCATGCGGTGCATTAAATTATTCGAACGCTACCAAAATGATTCTCACAGCACGAATTTGATTTTATTGTTTTTTTTTATTAAAGAAAAATGGACTGCAAGCAATGTTTAATGGAAAAAAAACAGAAAGAAGAAAAGACAGCAGTCACAGCACACAGAGAACAGCAGGAAAAATGAAGCCATATCAATGGTTACGTGGCGGCATCCAATAGTTCGTTGTCGCTGCTTTCCCACGCAATTTGGAAGCCGTTATATCGCACCCTTTCACAAAATTAAGATCTCTCACTCTAACTCAACAATAATTTTGAGTCTTTAACCCTCCAAAAAAACGAAATGGCCCCTCTCCGCAAACCTCCTCGAGTTTTCTGTATTGGAACAGCTGATACTAAGCTTGACGAGCTCCTATTCCTCTCTGATTCAGTCAGATTCAATCTCAATTCTGCTTCTAAGGTACCTCACAGTTTAACTCACTTTTATGATCAATAGAAATTCTTCAGCAATGAAAGATACTGAGAAATCTTGGATTTTGATTTCTGGGTTTTCTTGTTGATTATAATGAAATGAGAGATGTTGCACTAGCTTAACAAAACGTGGGGCTTGCTTGGAATGTGTGGTCTCACCTATTTGATGTACCTTAGTCTCCACTTCTGTGATTAGTTAATGTAGTGCTGAATTGATATCATGTAGACAATATTAGCATGGCCCTGTGCACGGATTATGCAATTGGGGACGAACCAAGGCGTGGGTCAACTATTTTGTTGGTTTGGTTACATTGACAGTCGTTGTTTTTCGGAGGTCTTGGTGCTTCATAGTTAGTGAATGATTACTGAAATTTTTATCGGTGATTGCAGGTACAGGTAGTTGTTGTTGATGTTTCGGTTGGTAGCAAAGAGATTGAGAGTGTTGGAGACTTTGAGTTTGTGTCCAGAAAGGATCTTCTAGCTCCCTATCCTGGTCCAGCTGAAACAACACAAAATGTGCTTCCAGATGATAGAGGCCAAGCTATTGCTGTAATGAGTAGAGCTCTTAAGAATTTCTTAGAAAAAGCTCAAGTGGACGGTGCTCTTGCTGGATCTGTTGGTCTTGGAGGCAGTGGGGGCACATCTTTAATATCATCTGCTTTAAGGTCTCTTCCTATTGGATTGCCGAAAGTCATTGTATCTACTGTTGCTAGTGGTCAAACTGAACCTTACATTGGATCATCGGATTTGATACTCTTTCCATCTGTCGTCGATGTCTGTGGGATTAATAGTGTGAGTAGGGTTGTGTTATCGAATGCCGGTGCTGCTTTTGCTGGAATGGTGAATGGGAGGCTTGGGAGATCTAATGTTTATTCTAGTGATAATGAGAGGTTAACTGTTGGTTTAACCATGTTTGGAGTTACAACTCCGTGTGTGAATGCTGTGAAGGAAAGATTGGTAAAAGAAGGTTACGAGACCCTGGTTTTCCATGCCACTGGGACTGGGGGCAAGGCCATGGAATCACTTGTTAGAGAAGGACATATACAGGTATCTCTTCAAAATTCACTTGGTGTAGTCCAGTTCAGGATAGATTTGTACTTACTGTCACATGATTTTGGTTTTGTCTTTTGGTGATGTTGAATCTCTTGCAATTATTGTTTACCTTTTGGTTTTATTTAGGGTGTTCTAGACATTACGACCACTGAGGTTGCAGATTATGTAGTTGGAGGTGTTATGGCTTGCGATAGTTCCCGTTTTGATGCGATCATAGAGAAGAAGATTCCTTTAGTGTTGAGTGTAGGAGCCTTGGACATGGTCAACTTTGGTGCTAAGAATACCATACCTTCTAATTTTCAGCAAAGAAAGATTTATGTCCACAATGAGCAGGTAATAAGTTGCCATTAACCTAGGCTTTCTCCTTTCACATGTTATTCTTGCATATATTTTAGTATTGAATACCTAACATCTCAATCACAAGATGCTAGAGAAGATTGTGCTGAAGTTTTGTTTGATTGGTTTTATTGCTTGACTCAATTCAATTAAGTGTTAATCCTGAACTAGCTGGCATCAGTCACTCAAATTATTTTCCTTCATTTTTCCTGTCAACTATCTTACTTTCCATGAAATGTCTTAAAAACGATGAATTCTTTCTAATAATTTCTGTCTTTCTAATAATTTCTATCTGCAACTGTTTTCTTTTGCTTCTGCAACTTTTACCTCAAGTTTGTTACTGCTATTTCAAGAGTTTGTTTGCTGAGCTTCTTGTGGATCAATGTCAATCCCCTTCTCTGCATCATTTACTAAAGCCGTAACCTCATTATTGCCTATCCTAGCAAAACTGATCATCAGAACCATTGTTAACCATTGGTAATTAAAGTACATTCTCAAAATACTGATATCAATGACTGTGGCAATAGGTGCATGATTTGGTAGTGCATCAAATATGCCTAGATAATAGGATTTCTCTTACTTCTGAATCCCAAACAATTCGATTTGGGATCAATACCCAAAGACTGAAGATCATATCTTCAAGTTGTTTTCCATTTCTATGTTTGTAGCCTACAGTAGCTTCATTAACATTACCTACCAAGTAAAGGGCTTGTTTAGGAATATTACTAATTTCATGCCACAATATAAATGGCAAATGAGAGTAACCCAATCTGTGGCCTTTCACTCAGTACAGGTTTTCTGATGTCTTTTCCATTTGTATTGTCAATTTCAGGTCTCAATCATGCGAACCACAGTTGATGAGAATAAGAAGTTTGCTGGTTTTATAGCCGATAAGCTCAACAAATCATCATCAAAGGTCCGTGTATGCCTGCCACTAAAGGGTATCTCAGCTTTGGATTCCCCTGACAAACCCTTTCATGATCCTGAGGCTACTGATACTCTACTAACTGAACTACAGAAGCTTATACTAACAACAGAAGATCGGCAGGTACTGTTGTTGCTTATTAATGATGCATGTTGGTTCCAACCTTCTATTAACGCTTCAGTTTCTTGTCCATTCTTATCTCATTTGCTGTCCATCATGATTTACCTGATAAATTTCAGTTTGTTGTAACAGGTAAAGGTGTATCCTTATCACATCAATGACCCTGAGTTTGCAGATGCATTGGTTGACACTTTCTTAGAGATTAGTTTGGGTAAGCCTAAGTGTTCCACTCATCTCCAAAATCCTGTTTCTGAACCCAATCTGGAGCTTCAGGACGTTTCCAATCTGAATTCGTCAAGCTGTGAGACCATTTGTTACAGCCCAAGCAACTATCCAGACGCAAGACCAGGTTATAGTCAAAAACATTTCATGTTGGATTTTATCAGTCATTAATGAAATGAGAAATTACACCTTGTCTAAACGATGCATTATTGAATTGTTTGGAAAGTTTTGATTGCAAGTTAGCAACAGGTACCTTCATTTTGTAACTCAAAGAAACTTCCATAAACGTTATTATGGATGCATATAGATTATGAATAGTGGAAAATTTGTATAAATTCTAACCAATAACGAACTAATACTGTGACAGAGACTTTACAGAAGACGCAGGCAATATTGCAGCATCTCAAAGATCAAATAGATAAAGGATTTCCCATAATTGGAGCTGGTGCAGGGACCGGTATATCAGCAAAGTTTGAAGAAGCAGGTGGTGTTGATTTAATAGTACTGTACAACTCAGGACGCTTTCGCATGGCAGGAAGGGGCTCTTTAGCTGGTTTATTGCCTTTTGCTGATGCAAATGCTATAGTAATTGACATGGCCAATGAAGTCTTACCAGTAAGTTTCTAAATGTTTCTTAAAGAGAAGTGAAACCAAATTTTCATTTCACCTGTCTGAATTATAGAGGTGCTGCCTTTTGTTGACTGCCATTGTTTAAGCTTAGAAAATGGTAACTAAGTATGAACTCATTTTGAAACTTCGTTGGAGAAGGCATTTAGGAAATCAAAATTTGATGTGTGATGGTTATAGATAAGAGAGGGTGACAAACAGCCTCTCTGTTATTTCATGTTTCGTATATCATCAAACCTGGATTTCTGTTTAGAGCTGGGGTCTGAATAAGCAGAATGTCCTATGTTGAAGTTACTACTATAGCAGTTCTTACAAATTAAGGTGGACTACAGAACATGTAATCAAGTTTGACCTCTCTGCTGAAAATGGTGCTACCCCCTCTCATGTAATCTGTCTCAGTAGGCATCTAAGTTGGCAATGCATTGTTTTTATGATTTTATTTTTTATCAAGGTTATTGTTGCCAACTTTAAACCTAACTAAAAGAATTTATAGGTTGTCAAGGAGGTGCCGGTTCTTGCTGGAGTATGTGGAACTGATCCTTTCCGCCGAATGGATTACTTCTTAAAGCAGGTGGAATCAATTGGGTTCTGTGGGGTGCAAAATTTTCCAACTGTTGGGCTTTTTGATGGTAATTTTAGACAAAATCTTGAAGAGACAGGAATGGGATATGGGTATGACTCAGACTATGTCACCGAGAGAGTCCCATACTAAGTTTTTATCAGATTCTTCTCTTATTAGTCTATCTATTGAATCTAATTGCCATGTTTTTTCAACTCTACTAATGGCCAGATTGGAGGTCCAGATGATTGAAAAGGCACATAAAATGGGTCTCTTGACAACTCCATATGCTTTTAATGAAAGTGAAGCCAGGGAAATGGCAAAAGTTGGTGCTGATATTATTGTTGCTCATATGGGGCTGACTACATCTGGGTCTATTGGTGCAAAAACAGCTGTCTCATTAGATGAAAGTGTGTTTCAGGTGCAAGCTATTGCAGATGCTGCACATAAGATCAACCCCAATGTCATTGTGCTGTGTCATGGAGGTACTCTTTGCTGGTGGTTTTAAACTCGTGATATGTTATTTTTAGAGTTTACTGAATGTTTCATTTTACTTGTAAGGTAACCCCAACGTTGACTTATAGGCTTATAAAGATCTCTTGATGGCTTTGCAGGCCCCATTTCTGGACCCAAAGAAGCAGAATTTATATTGAATAGAACCAAGGGAGTTCATGGATTCTATGGTGCATCAAGCATGGAGAGACTGCCAGTTGAACAAGCCATTACCAGCACAATGAAACAGTACAAATCAATTTCCATCAAATGAATGCCAAGGCAGGATGTCTATTGTAGGTCATTATCATGTCCTCCTTCAGTGTTACCCTTTCTGTCCCTGCCTGGAGAATGAGAAGAAATATGTGTAGCCTGATATGAACCTGATATGAAGTTCAAAATCTGCTCTTCCTTTTCCGCTATGTACGAGTCGTGTAGAATTGCATGACTTTCTACTCTTCTTTAAAACATGTGCATATGCTGAAATGTAATGCAAGATATTGATGAGCTTGGAGTTTTCTTTGGCTAGGCATTTTATTTTGATTAAAAGCAAGGACCCCAGACCATTTTACCAGGTCATTCCTTTCTCCTCTCTCTTAATTTCGTGCTAATAATAGTGCAAGTTGTGCTTCAATCCTCTTCTCAACAAATCTTTTTGCTAGGATTGATTAACAGTCACAGGCGAAGCAGAAATACTACACAAACTTGTAACATTTGAACCACAACACAGCGAACCATATCAGATTTTTGAAGTGCTTTCTGCTGTTTGGTGATAAGAGTATCGAAAAATGAAAGAAAAAAAGAACCCCATTTAAGATACTGATACTGAGATTTCTCATATTCGGTCACCAGATTGGTGTTTCATATTTTGGTGGCAAATTGTCATACCATTTGATGTGTGACATTCATTTGCTGTCACCACTAGAAGCCAACAATTCAAGCGTGCTAGTTCTTCGATTCTTTAATTCAATTCTTTGTTTGATATCAATTTAGACAGGTATACTCGATGTGATGTAACAACAACCACCTTTTAAAGCTATTAGTCCATATTAAACTTTGTATTGGCAGCGGGAGCCTTGACATGTTCTTCTTTGGAAGTTAGTGTTTGCTAGTGCGGTGTTGTGGTGATTCAACACCGGTTGTTTTTTTAAAACAGGATCTTTGTGATGAGGAGTAAATAAAATAAAGAATTTTTGTTTTTTTTATGAAATCAAAGTTTCCATTTAATATTTTTATCTCTAGAAACCCTATCTAATCTAAAATTCTGAATAAAAAAAATTAGTTGTGTATAGGAAAAACATATTATTCCTAGTATACTTTACTTAAAATAATCTATATTGTTTATTTATCTAATGTAAATTAAAATATAATTATGTTTTCTAACCGTTAATCAATTTAATACATGGTTAAAGTAGGGCGCACTTTGTGGATGCTGTCTTTCCTTATTAGCCTCTGCCCAAACTTAAAGAGGGGAGGCATTAAGATTTACTGGGATTGAGCTAAGAAAAATGCTTTTATGTGTGCACAGTATGGGTTGTAGAATTTCATGACTTGTACACAACATTCCCTGGAATGTAACGAGTGGTGCTAACGATATGCAATCTCGAGTTCTCGAATGGTAAGTAATTAGTCATGCTAGCTTATTATAGCTATTAATCGTCTTGTGATATTTGTTTTTTTTTTTGAATTCATATAAAATATTTGTTATGTATACCTCGACTAATCCCATAATTCTTTTTAAAATGATATGTTTTTTTTTTTTTTTTGATTATCGTGGGTGTCCGGGCCAGCTTGCGCGCACCTCGACTAATCTCACGGGCCCTGAAGTTAACGACCATGTAAGCCTCCAGTGGCCATCATATGAGCGACCAC
>Ga0307517_10012164_pt1 | contig 11848 bp, 6 predicted proteins | sample 23_EM_MG_FD_194515 | JGI IMG/M metagenome (GOLD analysis project Ga0307517, IMG submission 194515) | Populus trichocarpa ectomycorrhiza microbial communities from riparian zone in the Pacific Northwest, United States - 23_EM | ecosystem: Host-associated > Plants > Roots > Unclassified | place... | reverse complement strand
TTTTTTTTATTTTTTAGATTTGATCTCTATTATTTTGATTATTATTTATTTTATTTGAGATAATTTATGAAATTATATTTTTTTTCAATTTCATTCTCATTCAACTTTTTAATTTGTAAGATTTGTTTCTCATTATTTTAATAAACTTGAGAAAAATAAAACATTAATAAGTTATTTTCCAGCTCATTAATTTTCCATGACATAACCAAACACTGGAAATTGTTTTCCAACTTATTTTCCATTACACTACCAAACATCAGAAAATAATTCACTTTCCCGGAATTCACTTTTCAAAAAGAAACTACTTTCCTACAAACAAACATGGCCTTAATGAAAGCTTCATGTATGTCTGTACAATGACAATAATGTCCCGAGATAAAAGGATTAGTGAGGGAGTTCCATTTGTGTTACGGTGAACCATATTGTTCTAACCTTTTTTTTATTTAATTGTTTTAGTTCTTCATTAGTAATTGACCGATTTATTTTTATATATTGGATAATATTCTTAGACATGTTCATCCTTATATATTTATTATTTTCTCCCATATACTTTTTTTCTTATTATTTTTTTTATAAAATACCCCTCAAACTATAAAAACATAAAAAAAGGGGATGAAACTTAACTATAAAAAATTAAAGAAACTTGAAAACTTTAGGGAAAAAACTTATAAAACATAATAACAATAAAAAGAAAAAAGAAAAAAAATAAAAGTACCCAATAAAACCTAAAGGTTAAAAAGATGTTTTTTCTATATTTTCTATGAATTATTTTAAATTTTTTGAAATGTTCAAAGTTTTTGTCTTTCTGAATTTTTTAGTTTTTTTAGTATTTTTTTTCTTAGATTCGGTTATTTTTTTTATAAAAAAATCTGATTTTTATATTTTTAAAATTAACTTTTCCTTTAATAGTATAACAGACATTTTATGTCCAAAAATAACAAAACAGCATGACAAGAAAATATGAATATATAAGGATATATGAAAGGAAGAAAATTCTTAAAAATCACACGGAGAAGGATCGATGAATATAATGTCCTTAAATCATATCTCTCTCATTTTCTAAATTGAAATTCACTTGCCAATAATTATTCTTCTAACTTGAATTTTGATTTTCAATTATGTAATTTTCTTTTTTTTCTTTATTTTTTCCTAAGAATATATTTAGAAAGTTTGTTTTCGTGTTAATAATTGTAATGTGTTAATATATATATATATATATATATATATATATATTAACTATTGAGTTGGACTAGAGAGCCCTATCTGCCCACTCAGTGATGGAATCGGGATGGCTCGAGACACTGGGAGAAGGTGATGAGTGCTGGTTGGAAGACAGCTAGAATGGGGTCCATACCATGAGCACTAACAATCTGGCAACAGCCACTTGTCATGATATGATTGGGTGGCGCGGAGGGAAGCAAAACGCGTAGAATGGTTCTCCTATTTTAGGAGACGGTGACTTGCCAGCACGTATGGTATTTATTTCATTTTAATCAGCATTGAATGACAAAACATAGGTTCTCACTGTCCCCGTAAAGGATTTATTTACCTTCTCTTGCCCCCGAAAGCAGAAAGCACGACGTTCTTTTTTCTTTTTTTCTTCGATATAAATTCAAGAAAGTTAACAACCGTGAGGACTCCTATTAGGTCACATAGATAAAGCACAGAGAAATAAAGAACGAAAAATGATAAAGTTTGGAAAAACCTCAAATTAAAATTAGCCTTTCCATGACAACTAGTGCAATGGATTTTAGAAGATTTTTTTTTTTAGTTGGATTGTATTGGTGTTTCACGAACCCTTCAACATCAAGTCTTTTTTTTATTAGGAGGAGAAAACTCTCCAATATTTATATTAGTGAACTATGAGAAGTGAATAATATATAACAAAAAGAATGAAAACATAAAAGAGTGCATGTTGTGTTTGTTGTGTGTGGTGTTACATTGTGGCTTGTTATTGTTACTTGGTAATATCGGATATTTATACACCTTGGTTACATGAAATTGCTTCGAGGAGAGTGGATTTGTAGATATATCATGCGAGAGTAATCATGAAGAATAATTACTTTTACCGCGCAGGCAACATATAAAATGAGTCATTGGTTGTTGCATCACATTATTAACTGGTGAGATAAGGTAGCATCATAGTAGCCATTGGTGAGACATGTTGACGCCCACACTAATATCTCTATAATAGAGAATTATGTATGTGTTGTGTAACACTAGTAAGTGGTTGTGTGGCGTCGTACTAATAAGGTGTGTGCCCATGACTTTCATAACTTTTACAATAGAGAATTAGGTGTGCTTCATATAACATCAGTGAGTGGTTGCGCAATGTTGTGTTGATAAGGCATGCACTCATAACTTGTGCCAACTTAGATGTTTTAAGTGCTTGGGTGGCAATAATACGTGCATGATAATATTTTATCGTTTTTCATTTCTTCTTCCCTCCCAACCTTGCATGATGTCCATTCAAATAAAACTGAGAACTGAATTGAAGGAAAAAAGAGAATAATTGGTTGGCGAGTGTATTATAGGTGTCTACATATAAGCGAGCCCCATTAAGTTATGGTGGTGCATTTGAGATTGTCCTATCTCTGACAATGACATTCTTTGATGTTATTGGATTTGTCTCGATGAGAGCTTTCTCATAGTACAACATGTTACATCATCGAAGTCACAATGCTGCTTCAATGACTTATCTTTCCTTTCTCTTATTTTTTTTATTTTTTCTTTTATTTCAATTAACGAGCTGGTCTTTTTCTCTCCTCTTGTTGTCCGATCTTCTTCTTTTCTTTTTTTTTGGACTGAAGACTAGCCCAACTATTTGGTCTTCCTTTTTTATTTTAATTTGGCCTCTGGCCCCACCAATTTGGCTAGATATGTTGTTATTCGATCTTAGTTGTTGAGCCTCTAGCCCAATAGCTTCATCAAATAGGTATTTATTTAGAGTATTAGGCCTTTTGGGCATCATAATCCATATATCATTGATATTAAAGAGAAATTATTGCTTAAGTCTTATTAAAAATAAGCATCGAGTATGTCTTAAATAAATAAAAAATAATCAAACATCGAATGTGATCGAGATTTTAGTGTTAATGCTTTGCATTTTGGTGACAATTTATTCTAGAAGTTTCTACGATAATCGATGTATAATAACACATTAAAAATCAATATTCTAAATGGTTAGTTTCCTATTTATCATAGGTTATTATTTAGTTATACAATTCTAATTGCATTAATTATTCAATTAGAGTTTTTTTCAATATTATCAAGTTTTGTAAAATTTATGTTTGCAACCTACATCAAACGCAAGTTTCAAATATGATGAAATGACCACAATACCCTAATATATATTGTAACAAAAACACCAAAAAACATATCATTTTTCCATCTCTCTCTTTCTCTTTGAAATATATTTGTTTTTCATTTATTTTGCATACAAAAATCCATCTCATAACAATTTTAATTAAACATATTTTTTAAAACCGCAACTAAAATTATTTTTCTTAAACCTATTTTTTAAAACCGCAACCATAAAAGCTATCATAATACTAAACACACATTTAAAGTGAATTTAGTTTTGTAGTAGCTTTTGTGGTTGTAATTTGAAAAAATTAGGTTTAGAAAAATTACTTTTAGTTGTAGTTGGTTTGATTAAAATATATGTTTGGTTAAAAATATGGTTGAAATTGTTGTTTAATAAAAAATACATTAAAGATGTTTGGTTGAAACTATAGTTGAAATTGATGTTGCTAATAAAATGATAAAAAAAAACATGTATTAATTTCTTATTTTGTAATTATATTAATGTATATTGGATTATTAATACATAGTAAATACAACAATGCAAATTACAATCCCACTTTTATTTTCCTATTAAACTTGCTACAATCCCATCAAGAACATAATCCATACAAGGCCTCTAGTTTCCATGGGTTTGTGAATACGGAACCACATCAGTTAAAAAATCATCAGGAACAAAATTGAAATAGTGATCAAATTTTATAAATTCCACATCTTCCTGTGACTTCCTTCTAATATAGTTATGTATGTATTGTCATTGATGCCACTACAATCTAAACTTGTGTTTTGTAAGGAAATGCAGACATATTCTGCTAAATTCTCCACCTTTTTTTTCACGCTCCAAATATATGTTTTATCATATAACGTATTGGTGAGTAAGCATGATTGAATACTTCTTCCTTACTTCATGGTTGTCCTCATCGATGAAATTCTGGCAAGTGATATCTCTTACCTTTATATAGACCTAAAAATTCATACTCATTTGGATATTCATAATCAAATAAGTAGTACTTCACTGCGATAACACATAATGACTTTATAATTTATTCCCTAATAGTTACAATAACATTAATTTTTCGTTATAGAATTAAATTAAATTGTTTGTTTGTTATTATCTTCTAGTTAGTTTGGAAATTTGATATTGGGATTGCTAATTGCCTTAAGGGAAATTCGCGTATCATTTGCACTACCTTCCTATCTAGCCTAAACAAACATGAATTGCATGTCAAAACTACATGCTACCATTACTTTTTGAATCGGCACACCTTTTATGCCAATAAATGATATTTGATTTTCTATAGATACACAAGCACACACATGTGTGCAATTGATAACTTCTATACAATTCTACATGAAAAACAAGAAGCATGAAGCATTAATTTCTAAGTAATTTGGAAAAAAACTATCCAAATTATTAATGATAAAGAAGTATATTAGAGTTACCTTGAAATGAAGTATCTAACTTGGATTCATCACAATTTCAAGTTGTATGTTTACAAACTTAAAATCTTTTGGTTTTATAACATCTAGTGCGAAAGAAGAAACTATTCTCAGAACTTCATTAAAATATCTACTAATAGTTTCTCCTGGATGTTGAAATCTTTCCTAAACTTCCCTATTTGAAGCATCTAATGTTGATGTATACAGAAACATGCCAACCTTTTCAATAGCTCTCATCTTTCTTGAAGCTTTTAACCTTCGTTGGCTTTCTAAATCAAAGAATAGACTTTAAAATATTGTTGCATCGATCCTAAATATGTTTACACATATTTCTCAATGTCCATGTAAAATTTCATTTAACCAGCGCATATTTGTGTTGTTTGAAATCATACAAGGTTCTTTATATATATAATTATTATAGTTCATTGAGTGATCTTTAATTCTACATAATACTAATTTATGATGATCAAAAGCATTTTCATCATCGTTATTATCATCATCCTTTTTATTGCTACCATCACTAACACAACTTGTCAAATAACCATCTCAACCCAATAGCTTAAGCTGTTAGGTGAGGTCCTAGGATATGATTTATATTATTCTCTAATACACCCCCTCAAGTAAAAGCCCTTTGGGCTTGAAACTTGCACAGACCCACATTACCTTGTGCTTAATTTTTATCAAATAAATAGGGACGGTGAGATTCGAACTCGTGACCGCTTGGTCATCAAGGCTCTGATACTATGTCAAAAAACCATCTCAACCCAATAGCTTAAGCTGTTAGGTGAGGTTCCAGGATATGATTTATATTATTCTCTAACACAACCAATGCTACCGCCACCACCACCACAATTAACATAATCAACAAAATGATTTATTACATTATCATAATCTCCATAAAAAAAAGCATTAAACCGTTCAGCATCCATATCTATAATGAGATATCATTTCTTGTATTTATGAGTAGAATAAATTATAAGAGACTATTAGTTCTACAAAAAATTTAAATAGGGAAAATAACTAACAAGAAACTAATTTATTGTTTTGTGGAAAAGTTTATTAAAATTATGATAATAATTGAACATAATTGTTTATTATGTTCTGAAGTTGTAAGATGTGTTTTTTATTTTTATTTTTTTAATAACTCCATAATTAATAATATGGGTCATAATGTTTAACATCATCATCTTAAATTTATTTTGTATTTTTTATTTGCATTTTTCTGTTGTTGATTGTGGCTTTACAAAAAGATTGTTGCATAGCAAGAAATTTAAGAAATAGAGATAATAAAAGGTTTAATAATGAACTAATTATTTTACCAGTAATGAAAATAGAAATAACATATAAAAATCTATATTACTTTTCTATTAGCATCAAGGTTTGTTTAACATTATATGAAATACACAAACACTATTATTTATGTCTAGCATAGTTTGTTATATCCTTCATTTAGTTAATCATTATTTCCTTCATATCCTATATTAGAACTTAAATGGGCTTTTTGTACCTACAAAACACTATCACTTTTCTTATCTCATTGCATTCACTATCCAATTATCACAAGAAAATACCTATCTTGTTACATTTATATACAATGTACCTTGAACTTGTATTCCTTAAAAGACAATAGTTACACTGGTTACTTTTTACTTGTAGTAAAATTATTTAACCATTGTCAGACAAACAAAATGGATGCATTTGACTTGTATTATTCCTTAACTATAATGATAGTTTCAAAGACTGGTAATTGATAAATAAAAAAATAAAAAAATAAAAAAATGTTACTTGTTAAATGTTACTTGTTTATGTCTACACAACAAGCTCTAATTAACTTTCAATTGTTTACTTATGAACGTAAAATATTAACTTTGAAAGTGACATTGCAAATACGCTTGCAATACAATATTTTATATAGGAATGGATGCATATATAAACATAGTTGAATATTAGTTGTTGAAACTGCAAAACTAACTTTCAAAGGTTACTATTCTCACCTAAAGTTCTCATCCAATACCTCTCTTCAATGTTACACCATTTCTTATTACTATCAGTGGAGGAACCATTATTCTTTGTCAAAACGCTATCAACTAGTCGATCCAAGCATGAAAATAATTATGCTTCCATTTCAAAACCCTTTTTGTTTTCACCTTGAACTGTAGAATATGGTGTTGCTGTTTTTCTTACCACTACTATGGTTGTTATTGTTGTTTGCAATGTTGAATCCAACTATCATGTTACTCATATCAACAAATTAGAAATATCATCCTCTTCTGAATCATCACTTATTTCCTCCAGATTAATATCAATATTATTAGCATTGCTCACTCCATCATCCCTGCCATCTTTATCATGCACCGTTCCTAAAGAGGGAGCCAAAACATATAGTTCAACATGCCTAAACTTGTTTGCTCCTCTGATTTCCTACATAAGAAAAAATTAAATATAATTAATTAAACTTAATGAGTTAATGAAATGCTTCAATAAGATAAATGAAATTGAAAAGATGAAGATCCTAACAAATAACCTCGAGTTTTGCTTTCCACCACTTATCAATTGCAAAAATAGTTCATAATTCACTACTCTAACAAACTTTAGTTTTAGAAATTAACTTTTTCCATATCCTCAAATACCTTTTGATATCATCCCATTTATTCTTCAATTGTGCCTTGGTCAAAGCATGGTCAGCCTGCTCTTCAAAGGCAATAACCATAAATTTCCAACCAGTTTTGTCAAAATGAGTATTTGGCCTCGTGCCCTTCTTAATAGTTTTGATGTAAATGTCATAGAAAGTATACAACACTTATTTAGTCTAAGAAGCTTTATCTTCACTTTTAGAACCTTCAATTGCTTTGTTCGATAACCTATTTCAAAACATACAATTAAGCATTTAATGTCGTAAGTGTAATCTAATCATTAACTAGAAGAGTAAACATGTTTGATTGCATTGTATAATTTAGAATTTATGAATTAAAACAATGGAATTAGTGTATAGTATGGCACATTAAATTTCTTTCAAATATAGTAGAAAAAAGAAGTCTACCTGTTTTCAAATAAAGATATGTAAGGATTGCTGTTAACAATAGTTGTAATATTGAATACGAGGCCTAATAAAGAGATAGTATGGATAAAACATTTTGTTGATTTACATAACAATTTCAATTTAATTAAGAAGTGTTAAGAATACAAATAATTCATTACAATAGCCCATGTTCTTGATCCTAGTTTTATTAGTTTTTACGTGCTAATACAAGAATTCCATTTTTATTAAAAACATTTAAGATTTAAGATTTTTAATAGAGGAGAGGTAGTTTAGTTTTGCTATAAATCAAGAGACACTATCCTTAATAATTACGGAAAAGGTACACAAAATAACACAACAAATTAAAAAACATTAAGCTAAAGACAACTACGTATACTATAGCGTGAGGGAAAAAAAACACCAATAATGAACAAAATAATTTGCCCAAAATAGCTTGAAAAAAGCATATAACAAGTAGGGGAATGTTGTCTAAAATTACCACTAGAAAACTGTTTTATACTACCTTCACTTCTATGATCAAAACCACCTTGATCTCCAAGTTGATTAACATTTGGTTTGCTTGCTGCCTGACTTGATGCATGTTTTAGTGGATGTTGATGGTGCCTTGGATTCTACGTTTCTCTCTGCTGGTTATTTGTAGGCCACGCTAAGTATGCTGATGGATGATGGCAGTTGTTGCTCCTGCCCAGTACTGTGCTCCATTTTTTGGTTGTTGTTCGCTTATGCTGGCAAGGTTATATGCTATGCTTTTATCGTGATTCTCTCCTTGTGTATGGTGAAGGCTGCGGGTTGTTGTCTGAAGTAGTCTTGGCTGGCTACTAGGTAGTACTGTTACTCTATTCTGTCTTTTTGGTTTTTTTGTTTGGTTAGGTTGGGCACCTCCTCTCTGATTAGGTTCCCCATGTAACCAATGTCTGCCTCCTCCTTTGGTTTGTAGCTCCTTTTTAGATGAGCTTGATGTAATTATTTTGTCAGGGAGCTTGTTTCCTTTTGTATATCTCTGTACATGAACCTGCTAGTCCCCTAGTTTATTTTATTTTGATCTTTTAAATATACTTACATTTTGATAAAAAAAAAATACGAAAAGGAACATCATTGTTAGAACATGAGATCTAAAGTAAACCAGTCTAAAAACCTTAAGTAAACTAAGAAATCAACAATACCCTATGTTTGAATTGATTAAAAATATAACTATGAGTTAAGGATTCATGAAGAAAAAAATTGATTACTTGTTTGAAAACCTCTTATCCGCTGTTTATATTCACTATTTGAGTTGTTCTTTTTCTTGCTTCACAACAAAAACCAATAAGGAGCAATTTTCATTCTTGCCATCATATAAAATAAAAGTTGAAAGAAAAACACAACACCACTAACACACATGTAAATATGATATAAACCTAAATATGTAATAGATCTTTGAAGAGATAACAAAGAAGAAGGTGAATTCAACATGAGAAACAAGAACAAAACATCTGAAATAAACAAAATTGAAGGGTAAAATTACTTCATGATGTTTACTTATAAAGATCTATTGAGATAAGTGATAATGGAATTGATGGGTTTGTCTTCACCCTAGAGAAAAAGAGAAAAGACAGATATATCTGATGGAAGAAAAAGAGGGTTCTTGAAAGAAGATAAGGGTATTTTGGTTTTTTTTTTAACAACGGTTCTTTCTCTTTATCTTTTTTTACAAATGTTGTTGGTGGAGAGAGAATAAACTAAGGTTTGAGCTCAGGATTTTGATCTACACATTAGAGAAGAAAAGAAATGGTGAAGATGAGGGTTTTTGAAAGAAGATGAGGGTATTTTGGTATGTTTTTTCTACAATGGTTATTTCTCTTTTTTTTCTTGTAAAAGTTATTTGTGGAGAGAGAATAAGCTGAGGTCTAACCTTAGGATTTTGGTCTACACACTAAAAAAAAAGAGAAACGACAGACAACTCTGATGGAATAGAATGGGGGTATTTTGGTTTGTTTGTTTTTTTTTTACAATGAATACCTCTTTTTTTTCTTGTAAAAGTTATCGGTGAGGAGAGAATAAAATGAGATATGACATCAGGAAAAACAAGAGCATAATGCTTCACATGAAACTATGGTTATACCTTAATTTAAATGGTACCCACACTTTAAAGGAAACTGAACAATTAATTTTTATGGTTGGATCATGATCCTCAACAACTGTCACACTACTAAACACCGTCCTATCTAATGAAATTACTAATAAAATAATCATATTGAGATTCTATATATATAAAAAAATCTTCCAACAACAACTAAAAGACTACAATAATATATGAAGTAAAATAATTTAATTTAATTTAACTATTTTATCTTTGATTTGAATAATATCATGAAAATAAAGATTATAATTATAATTATAATAAAAATTAAATAAATAAACTTTTTATGTCAACGCAAGCTGTACCTAGTTTGCATTATAAATACAGGCTAGGCATATCAGCAGCTACCTAAAACACATGTAAGTTGATCATGGTCGCAATGTTTATGTGTTGATAGTGTAAGCAATTATCTAATTGCAAACATGAACAATCAAATAAATTCATAATACCTATGATCTTAGAACTTCAAGATTTTCACATTCAAATACATATTTAAAGAAAACTTTAAAAGAAAGCGTTCTTGGATCTATAGTAAACCCCTTAAAGATTGAAATCTCGTATGCGGATCGATGAAGAAAATGGTGTTTCTCTTCTGACCCCTTGAGTGCTTTTCGGAAGTTTTTGATGGAATAAAACATACTGTTATGGGTAAGAGAAGACCAATTTTCTAAAGAGACACCTTATTTAACCATAAAAAGCTACTTCTCAAAATTGACCATAAAATTCCAGTATTAATATTGAGCTTATTATTTTATGTAACATATAGATGCATGAACATTATAAATTTTAAATTTATCAACAAACATTTACAAAATCCCTTTCCATGAAATACTTTTTTGAGGACTCAATCCGCGGCTTTGAGTGCGATCCATCTGTATATTTCTTGCCTAAACGTGGCTCCAGCGACCCACGACTTAGTATAATCAAGACAGCAGTTTATATGTCATGCAATATCAATCATGGCTGTTATGTCAACTGTCGTGTTTCCCTCACCATGTGCTGGCCGTGGGCTTTTCTTCACCAACTTGAGAGTTGAGACAGAACCTTCCCAGCTCCCTCACGCACCTCAAATGAGACACAAAATACTGACTTATTAGCGTCTGATATTTAACTGTTTGTTGCTAAACTGATATGATATCATACGATCATTGTCCAATTTGTAAAATATTGTTCTTGTCTCATGAGCTTATTTCGTGGTATAGCGATGCCGAGCCCTCGGTTTCGTCCCAGCAACATTTGACCATGGATTTCTGTCGTTTTCACATTGTTTTTTTTTTTTTTTTTAATGTAAGAATATTGACTGCGTATGAGATTACACAAGCACAGGACATTTATTGATAGTGAGATGCTCTACACGCAGAGGAAGCACCTTCGTATTGTTTGCCGACGCAGATAAATAAATGTCACGGTGCAGGATTTAAAAAGAACTAGCCAGCTAGATAACTAGTACACGAGAATCGAACATTGATCGCAAGCAAAGATTTTAGTTTCAGCATACTAAGATGTTTTTGTCTTCCTATCAACAGGTTGGCACCTTTTCTTTTATTTTTTTTTAATTTTTTTTGTCTTACTGTCAACAGGCTGGCACGTCTAACATATTATTCTATTATCAATTGAGTACCAAACCTTTTGATTTTGTCAATTTTACTCCAAATATATGAACATTGAGCAATGCACCCCTCAACCCTTGTATTATTAATGATGTCGTGGATCTTCTCTGTGCATGTATGTTACCCCCGCGGTGTCTTACTTGCTCACTGGGTTTGCAGGGTGTTCAGTGGATGCGGAAATTAGTCGTGGTGCACGTAAACTGACCTGGATACCCTTGGCTATGAAAAATAAAAAAAATAATAGTCAAATATTTAAATTTTTTTATCCAGCTCGCACGTCATTAAGTGTGTTTCCATTAAAAGCATCAAAGTAAACTCCAATCTACCATAACAAAT
>Ga0307517_10012160_pt1 | contig 11848 bp, 14 predicted proteins | sample 23_EM_MG_FD_194515 | JGI IMG/M metagenome (GOLD analysis project Ga0307517, IMG submission 194515) | Populus trichocarpa ectomycorrhiza microbial communities from riparian zone in the Pacific Northwest, United States - 23_EM | ecosystem: Host-associated > Plants > Roots > Unclassified | place... | reverse complement strand
TTGACCCGACTAGCAAACAGCCCACGGTCCAGCCCGTTGCGCTGTCGAATTTCCTCAAAACTCTGTTGGGGGATACTCTTGGCCTCCCTGACGATCGATGCAACGAACGCGACAAGTTGCTCAAGGAGGCGTCCTCGGTTTGGATGAATTTCACACACATCGACCAGCTGCCTCTGTCCATTGACGAGGTCACCGAATCCATGCTCGTCAATGCGTGGTCCACTGGCGCCGGCTTTCAGTATGCCCACAATCAACCAGTCATCGACGGCTTCCTTGTTGGCTACCGTGGATCACTCGACAAGCCATTCCAAAGCTCCAATCTTATTACCATTCCTTGGCAATCAAAGGCCAAATCTACTGCTGCTGCATCGGCGCTCGCTCTATCATTGACTTACCCTTTCATAGTCCCGCAGAACGGTGGTAGTCGTTACAAACCGTGGCATGTAGTGATTCTCATGGATCTCGCTGCATCTTCAGCCTTCGGAAAGGCTACGGACCTGTCGTGCGCAAAAGCTGTCTGTATAAAAAGGGGGGAAGAAGGGCGAGATGTTTGGAAGAGTTATGCCAAGACCGATGAGAGTGAGGGGAAACGTTACTGCCTTAATATTCGCCACCGCGCGAAGAACTACCCAGTCCTCAATGGGGATAAAAAACAATTCGACATACTATTTATGCGAGCCTTGAACTGAATTTGTTCCCTATGCGGAGATTATGGCAAATGCGAGAAGTTGTATGATACTTACTGGATTAGTGTGGCCATTGCCGCTTGCCCGGGCCGCTACTTTATCATTCAATGCAGTTTTCAGTGAGTCTATTTAAAAAAAAGATTTGCAACTACCATGAATTAACTATAAGCCAAAGAATGTGCCAGAGACAAAAATCGCCGATTCTGTGGAAATAACCGGCCGCGCCCAACATTGCAAACGGCTATAAATTCGCCGGCCAAATCCCCATAGATAACATGTGCGTCTACCGTGAAACCCCTTGTTCATCCTGGATTCTGTCTCTTGTCATTCTGGCCTCCGTACTCATCTTGAGCACTCCAGTCTCAGTATCACTTCCTTACCTGCCAACCTTCGACATGGCACACGTTCGCTTCAACACTACCGTGACTCTTAAGTTGAAAGAAGGAAATACCGATATCCAGGAGCTGCGGGTACGTACTTTTTTTTTGTTATCCATGCCAATGATTGAAATATCTTTCCATAGCTTGGTATTTGGTGAGATCTCTACGGTTCTTAATGCTTACAGGAGAAGAACATCAATCGTGTTTTCCAATGTAGGTCAGCTTGTTTCTACAACTCCTCCCGTGCTCCCACATGTTTGAAAACTGGTCAGTATATCCAGAATGCTCGAATGCTTGCTTATTATCTCCTATCACAGGTTTAGGATACACCGTTCACATGTCTAGGATTGAGGGCAATCAGACCTTAACGGCCACAATACCCTCGAGAGTGACCACTGGGCTGATCATTCACCCTGTCGGTGGGTGGACTATTACCTCTACTCCGCTTCTCTATCTTCACGAGCAGATTCAAACAGCCACGGCTGTCATATTCATCATTTTCCTGTGTAGCCTGACTACTACTCATCGGAAGATTATGGTCACTCTCGGGTACTTGGCATTACTACTATCTTGGACAGCATTCTGGATCGATATGAACCTTTTGGTCCATTTAGGGGATCAGCTGCATAATTCTCATATTGGAGGAAACGTCGCAGGCGGCACAGGTTAGTTCAGGTCGTACTTAATTCTGCCCAACATCTGATCTTTGTTTCGTTCCGACATATTTGCTCGATGTGCATAGGATTGTGGATGACCTTCTCGACTTCCATCCTCTTCATGTTTTCGGCATGTGTGGCCCGCCCCGTGAACATGGTGCCTCCTAATACGTCAGTCGCAAATCATCCACCGACCCCTGGTGTTCCGGCGCTATAGTTCAAACGTTCATGCACGTTCATGGCCAAGGCTGGTTCTTGGACTCCAAGTAATCGATAAATAGTTAATGACTGTGAATATGTATTTTGCATTTGACCCAACAATTCTGTATATTACATATTTATAAAAAAATTGATATTGAAATGCCACCAATTTGCAATCTGGCGGGGAGGGTTTCCACTCGCATCCTTTCGACATGGCAAGGTGGGTCCAGAAGCGTTTAAGTTGACAGGATGGGAAGGGCTCCCGTGGGCCGTGGTGAACCAGCGCCTCACGTTTAGTGGTCATCGGAGCAACTTGGGTTGTTCAGAACAAATCAAGCACATAAGTACGGCGTATTATGTCTATATATATGAATACTAACCGCCGCTATAAACAATGTAGGAACCTCGATGGTGACTAGGACTGTGGATTAACTTCGATTTAAGAGAAAAACTAACATCGACTTACTAAAATCCAATATTCAGAGCTCTTCAATCGATATTCTATGCACGGCGAGTCGAAGAAACCGTTGTCAACGTTCCGGAGAATCTTTATAGATTCCGCCACTATCCTTGCTTTGTCCCTCTCCTTCTCAACTTCAATAAGACGTTCTCTCCGGTGATGGAAGCATCTATATCCATTTCCTGACCGAGATTTCTAATTGTCGCCGCTGGCGTTGAAACATCGGGAAAATGTGGTTGGTTCTGAAAGCCTGCGGATCGAGACACGGCGCGTTTAGAAACGATCAAGACCTCATAGAAGAGTTGGGTCATCGGCTATCTCTACCAGACGGCGTTTCTTCAGCCGTCCCCACTTCCCGCCCTCCAGCGAAATCATAAAAGAAGCCAGTCAAGACCAAATGAAAGTGGAGGGATCGTGGGTCATTGCCTGTACGACGCGGTCTATCCGTCACCCGATACGCGAACACGCAGGCTTTGTCGCGCTCCAGTTATCCCAGAAGCACCCCCTCGTGGAGTTTTGGTCAAGTCTGCGGGATGCCCAGTTCGCTGGCCAGATAGATGCGTTGCTCCTAAATCCGAACCAGCAAGGAAGAGATGTACTCCTTTTGTGTCAACAGTAAAGATAGGCATGGCATCCGGTCCGTGCTTCTTGACTCAAGTCATCTGTATTGCAGCGCTAACAGCTCTTTCCTTGCACAGGGAACCCCGACGACAACAGGATCATAGAAGGTCCGAACAAGATAATTGATGAGTGGCGATTTGTGAAGTCTGCCGGGTTCACGAGAGTTGACGCAGTTCTGCCAAATCCAGAGAACAAGAACTAGATTTGGGTCTTCGAGGGGAAGAATTCCGGTATCTGCGCATCAGTATTTCTAGTGCCGATTTCTTATTCTGAGATTTAAACTCAAATACCCTGCAGCTGATACCATCTCATTTGGCCTAAATCCATCCCACGAAGTTGGGCGTCGGACCTTCCAGCTGGCTTCTTCAAGTTTTAGTTGCAGCCTCTGGTAAAGAAGAGTAGCATTAACTGGCGTTCTTCATTGAGCCGAAGATGTTGATGAGTGAGAAAGATCGGTTGGTGGCGTTGAGATCGGAGTTGCGGTGCGAGAGTTTCGGGAGACATTGGATGATAGCGATTTTGGTGAGGGAAAGACGGATATTACTGTGAGACCTGTAAAAGAATTTCCAGAACCCTCCTAGCAAATGTAGTTCGGGGTCAAAGACAGGGTGGCCAGGGAATTGTCGGATATATCATCACTTCGATGGCGGCATCGGACACCCCTCCTCCATCATCTCTACACCATATGGCGAGTCCTCTGATTCGTCAAACAGGGGTTGCTTCTTGTACCCGTATCCGTGATGTGGCAGGGCTTGCACAACTGGCACCTGGACCCATATCAAGCTAACCAGGCCGCAGAGTATTCGTAGTCTCCAACAATATTAAGAGAGCTCGCATGAACAAATACAGTGCTGAAATTAAAATGAATGTAGAACAAACTACGAGCCATCAAAGTGGAGACTTACTAGAGAATAAACATGGCTTACGGTACTGAAGAAAAGAGACAATGAAGACACCTGTAAGTGCAGGAGTTCAAAAGTTGATTTCTGTGTTGTGGGCGTGACTGTGACATAACAATAACGCCCTTCCCGAACGAGGACACAGACGTCGGGAACAACAAATTTCCCCATGGCTTCTGCACTGCTGCGTTCCGCAGTGCGGACGACGACTACGAGAAGGACTCCAAATCTGCTCCATTTGTCCACTCGTAATCTTTCCGGTTCATGTGCTCGACGCCAGGAACAGCAGCAAACAGTGGATCGAAAGAAAACCGGATTCGACTATCACACGGTTGAGGACCTCCATGGGATGTCTGCTGCTGAGATTTTGAGTGGGCCGGAGGAGGATTCGAAAATGAGGCATTTTACAGGTATGTCAAGTTCTTTGAATTCATGCAAGGTGATCAACTAACGTGTGGTAGTTAACTTTGGGTATGGGATTTAATACCTTTGGAAACGAAAGATTGAAACAAATTTCAAAAAAAGCCCTCAGCATCCTGCTGCCCATGGAGTACTACGAATGATTTTAGAATTGAATGGGGAGGAGATTCTACGTGCAGATCCTGTTAGTACTTGAACATATATTCTTCCATTCACCTTTCTGACGCTGGATAGCATATTGGCTTGCTGCATCGCGGCACGGAGAAGCTTATTGAATACAAGACATACATCCAGGCTTTACCCTATTTCGACCGTCTAGACTACGTCTCAATGAGTGTGTTCTCAACCGTGTCTCTCTCTCTCTCTATAAACTGACGCATATCCGGAACAAGTGACTAATGAATTGTGCTACTCTCTGGCGGTTGAGAAGCTTCTTAATATCCAAGTTCCCGACCGGGCTCAATGGGTCCGAACGTTGTTTGGTGAAATTACACGCATATTGAACCGTCAGTCGGCCGATTTCAGTTTGCGAAGATGTTGTCTAGAACTCATCAGGCTCTTACAGACCTCATGGCGGTTCTCACGCACGTTATGGACGTCGGTGGTCTCACACCCTTTTTATGGGGATTCGAAGAGCGTGAAAAGCTTATGGAGTTCTACGAGCGTGTATCCGGTGCTCGTCTTCACGCCGCCTACGTCAGACCAGGAGGTGTTGCGTTTGACCTGCCTCATGGACTATTGGAGGATATTTTCAAATGGGCAACTCAGTTTGGCAGCAGAATAGACGAAATTGAGGAAGTCGTCACTGGGAACCGAATCTGGAAAGAAAGAACGGTTGGAATAGGTCCCGTAACCGCTCAACAAGCACTTGATTATAGCTTCAGTGGTGTTATGCTTCGTGGGAGCGGCATTCCTTGGGATTTAAGGAAGGTGGCGCCTTACGACAAGTATGCAGAGGTAAGATTAAATTTTTTTTGTCTCTCGTTGTTTTGACGACAGAATGTTGCTCCATAGGTGGAGTTTGATGTCCCTGTTGGAAAGAACGGAGATTGTTACGATCGGTATCTATGTCGAGTCCAGGAGATGCGCGAGAGTTTGCGGATTATCAGTCAGTGTTTGAATAAGATGCCTACTGGGGCAATCAAGGTAGACGACCACAAGTTGGTCCCACCACCGCGGGCTATGATGAAGGAGAGCATGGAGTCCTTGATTCACCACTTCAAAGTCCGTCATTTTCCTATGCAGGGGTTCCTTCTTTGACCATTCTGCGTTATTAGATATTCAGTGAAGGTTTTTCAGTTCCTCCCGGCGAGACCTACAGTGCCATTGAGGCGCCCAAAGGCGAAATGGCCGTTTATCTCGTTTCGTGAGTGATTGTCCGTCTCCACCTATGTCATTCACGTAAATTAATTGGTCTTCGGCAGTGACGGAACAAACCGCCCATATAGATGTAGCATCCGTGCTCCCGGTTTCGCCCATCTAGCAGGTTCAGACTTTATGATGAGACGTTCGTTTATCTTTTTTTTCATTGTCGAATTGATCTGACTCGTGAATAATAACAGACGTTAGCTGCCTCTTCTCTTGAGCACGGATTTTAAACTGACTGACCCACTTCTCCTAGCATATGCTTGCCGATGCAGTAGCTATCATCGGAACAATGGTACGTAATTCCAGCTTATCAACATTAAAAGGTGGTAAATTAACGAAATCTGTCATAGGACCTTGTATTTGGGTAAGTTGGCGTTGACTTATCCTGAACGAGACACCTTGCTGATCATGAAATGTCCGATTCTTAGTGAGGTCGATCGATAGCGGTAGGGACCCTTATAGAGTTTACTTTGTTAATTTTCTTTTTTAATCAAACAAAGCTCAAAATCAAAATCAAAAGCAGTCTTTCCTTGAATTTCCGATCAAATCAGTATTATGGTTGACGACCAGAGAGTTGGCGGTAACCCCACCTCGCAACGGAGTGACGTAGAGACAGGTAAAGACTCAGGAGCTGGAGGAATCGAGACCTTTCTAGATCGAATTGGTCTTTTACGCACAAGGCTGGCGGCCCTACCTGTTCGGGATCAAGTCTCGATATTTTTCACTACTCGAGAACTCGCTACGTTTCAAGTTCATCTTCTTTCATTGGTCCTCCTTTATCTTATCTTTGATGAGAATCTATTTGGGAAATGGTGATCATTCCAACTCCACATACCTCTTTCTTTCTTTACCTAACTGTGCCTAGTGAATATCTCGGTAGGCCTTCTTGACTATGAATAACACCAACGCTGAATACAGAGTCTTTTGCTTAGAGAAACGATTTTGGACTCTTGGACCTTCAAGGAACGTCGCATGATCCGTTCCGTCGGAGCTCTCACAGCAAAAAAAAAAAAATTGTGGATCCTGATCCGGTGTAATCCTGAGAGAGAGAGGGGGAAACGTTAACCAACAGAATAACCATTGTTGGCAAAAGAAAATAAAAACACCGAGTCTCCATCAACATCCCCCGTTGAGCTGGTTCAATTGTTTGGAATGGAGAGGATAGTCGGCCGAGAAAATATTATGTAGTTTCCAAATCTTCATGTGTTGTGATGCCTCTCCGGGGTGGGTCCTCGGAGTATTTGTCGAAAAGGGACTGGAAGGAACCAAAAAGGGATGAAGCTCAGAGTCGAGAAAATCATCAAAAGGCGATATGCCATTCAATCATACAAACTTGACACTTTTTTCTTCTCTTATGTTCGAGCCCCTCGCGTGGCCTAGATTGTCATTACGGTGATATCATTCCCTATCGTTTTACCGCTTTCGGACAAGGAACTCTTGAGGCTCGACCAAATAGCGGTGTATTGTAGAACTGCATATTACAAGTAACACGTTTTTCCGAACTATTGCGATACATATATTAAATATTTCACCGGACTCGGACTCGGTCCATCCTGCCGACTCTTTTTCTGTAATGTAGCAAATTACGGAGTTTGTATGAAAAGGAAATATAAACGGAATTGTGAATCCGAAGACACGCCTGGTTACCGGGTTTCGTTATGGGTTATGGGCTTTTTTAGCTCCAAATTTCCTGATGAAATGGAAAGAGGTTCTACAGGCAATTTGCGAGGCAAAAATATTGAAACATAAAAATGAAGAAATTGGCAACGACACCATAACGACGATGGGATTGGGTCAGATGAAATAAACAAATTCTTTGATCCGTATTACTTATAATGATGTTGGTTCATAATGTTCGTCTTGCGCAATTGCAACTTGTGCAGCTTCGGCAACGGTGCCGCACTACCGGTGAATAGATTTTTATAATTTTTTTCGCAGCTACCCAGTGTTAACTTTTCAATGACGTCGTTTGAACGATAAGGAATAAACGTTTTTTGCCTTATCTGGGATGAAACAAACATGTGTATTGCAGACTTGCCTTTTATTACTTATTGTCCACGCCTTCAGGCTCGGGTCGAGGGGGACCAAGGTGAAAAATAGGCGCCCATCGAGATAAGCGGAAAATTGGAGGAATGGTATTGGACGAGTAGTCGGTAACTTTTTTCACCTGGTGTAACGTTGTTGGCATGCGTGCAAGCCGTCTAACCGGCGGATTGTTGTGCAAGGTAATGCTTCAGGTAACCTTTGAAAGAGAGGTAGTTGTTAATTGGCCGGGTATGAAGCAGCTGATATCCGTTGGGATCGCCTAAAGGAAAGGAGGCAAGTCGAGTCACTGGACCGAAATCGGAAGTGGATCTGAGCTGGTTCAGATCTTGGCAGATCTTGTACAGGAACGAGTTGTTTGTCAGATCAACGGCTCGAGCGGACCCACGGGACCATCACGTCGGGTTTGTACTTGCATTTATAAAAGCCCTGCCATGTTCTCCTTCTCTCCATCGCCTCACTCCAATTATTCGATATGCTCTCCTCTTCATCAGATTCTTTGGTCAACTTCAGCTCTCCTCAGTGCTGCCACTGCGGTTGGCGCGGTTGCCATAAACAACATTGCCCTTTCGTTTCCCCTTCGGACACCCGTTGAAAATATGTGAGTTTGCTCTTCACTACCCCGCTTCCCGACTCTCATCCACCGTCCCCTAGTCTCTGAACATCTGTGGCAAGCGATATACCATCATATACCATCATCAATCATCAGCCTCGTATCACTATTTGCTTTCGATTCCAACCTTAATCCAAAATCCCACCCATATTCTTACTCTAATCCGAGACCGCAACTACACACGGTCTAGTCAACAACACCTTCGCATTTCGCATTCGCCCCACATTTATTATTTCGTCATACAACCATCGCGCCACACTCGAAGGACGGAGAGGTGGTATGGTTATCAGTCAAGTCGCGCGTCGTACACGATCCAAAAAGTCAAATTGTATTCCAGTTCAAAGCCATCTTTTGTAACACTACCAATTCCACTTTTTTTTTTTTTGATTCGCACATACCCTGTACAGCCGTCTCCATTCTCCGACAATATAAATGTCACTCTGCACAACTTTGTCATTCTATTCACACACGGTCTTCCTTGTGCCCAAATACGTCCTTGGTAGGGAAAGACTTGATTCTTCATGTGATCGAGACCAATGACGTTTTTGCTGATGCCCGTTCTGGGAGATGAGATACCAAATGTAATCAGTGCGGGATCGACCATCAGCGCGCTCTAGCGCTCGTATGCGATCCTCCTTTGCTGTGATGCTTCATCCTTATTGTTGTCATGGCTGCATGTCATGTCTAGATCGTATGTACGATGGAATGTTTGTACTCTGGATTTATCACATGTCCCACGGATGATTGAGAAATGCCCAAAACTCTCAAGCTCCGGTTCCTATTAGAGCAGTGTTCGGGAGCAATCCCCTCGATCGACTCCGCTTATAAATTCAGCAATGTGAACACACGCGCAGCTGAAAGAAGATGGGACTCTCGGAACTTGGTGCTTGGTTTCGACCTTTCAACTAGGCGAAATTCCAAAGTGACTGAACTTCTTACTCTGAAAAAACTCCACCTGTCAGAATATTGGGGGCCCTGTTGTGTTTCGCTCCAAGTGAAGAGAAACTCCAAGGGTTCGTGCACACACGGCTCCAACGGTTAAGAACATTTACTGATTATCTTATCATCTACCCAGAATAGGACGAACACAAATATCCGAACGGACCGGCGGCTCCTATCCGCTCTCATCAATGTTGGTTGTGTGCTGGACATAACGAACGACAGTCATACTAATATTACAATTGCCACTTGCACGGTTTTGTGGTGAAGACACTTGCTATTACGCTCGGAATTGCGCACACCCAACCCACACTAGCCTGACAGGTGGAATCCGATCGTTTGGTTTTTACTAGCCCAACTGCCACTTTCGAGATCCCGCTTTGTATAGTCTAAATGACGAATCTACAGCCTCCTGCACACTCAGAATCGGTCAAAGTTGCCTTCCCGGTGCCTCATGTATTGCTTCTGTCATTCAACCGACCGTCGGCGCTAAACGCCATGTCTCAAGCTATGCATGCCGATATGAAAGCTATGCTTGATTGGTTTGAGGACGAGCCAGAGTTATGGTGTGTATTTTTTAATTTTTTACTAATATTCTGCCCTGAGGAGAATGAGGCAACGAGCAGAATGCCTCGTGTCATTTTTCGTTACTCAGGGTCTTTTTTGTGTATAGCCGTTGATTAAAGTTTTCCGGTATTTCTAGGGTCGCGGTATTGACAGGCGAAGGTCGCCTTTTCTGTGCTGGCGCAGATCTCAAAGAGTATGTTTGTGCGGCCTTTTTTTTTCATTCACACTGTCCGTATTACTCACTCCACATCGGCCAAATTGAAAACACGTTCAAGTTGATTTTCCCCTTTCTAAAACCATTGTGATACCTTTTCTTTCATGGGAACTCATGTTTCATGTTTTTTTTTTCTTTCTGCAGATGGAACAAAGACGAGCAAGCGGGGAGGTCAACCAACCGACAACGAATCGCCGACAACAAGGACGGTTTCGGCTCCGTTTCTAGGCGGCAGTCAAACAAGCCTATAATTGCCGCCGTTAACGGCGGCGCTTATGGAGGCGGCATGGAAATTGTGGTCAACTGTGATCTGGTCGTGACAGAAGAACATGCCAAATTTGGCTTTACTGAAGTGTCGAGGGGAGTTGTGGTCACTCAAGGTGCAATACCGCGTTTGATAAGGATTGCGGGACATCAAGTGAGCTGTGAATTTCTTTCTTTTTTTATTTGGCATCTTTTCTTTTCTGTTGTACGACTTTCTCCCGGAGAAAGGGCCTCCCACAGATATTTGACATACCTCTTTTGATTTCTCAAATTTCAATCAAGAGTTATTCTGACGCCTAATGTACCTTATCTTTCTTTTTTTTTTTCCAGCGCGCCTCTGAATTGTTATTAACAGGGAAAATTATCGGTGCTGCGGAAGCACGAGATCGGTTCGGGTTGTGAGTTGCCTATCATCATCTTTTTTTATTTTTTATTTTTTTCGCCTCTCTACCTTCGGCGTTACCTTGTTCTGACCAAGCACCTGGTCCGAAGAACAGTAACTAGATAGCTGATTGATTCTCAAACCCGGATGCAGCTATTCAAAAGCTGACGGATATGATGCCTTGCCGCGAGCTCTTGAACAAGCAAAACATCAACTCATGCTCCGGGCTTCTTCTATTCCTATTTATTTCCCTTCTGAGCTCCACTTTCTATATCTGCATTTGATTCCACCGGGGATTTTCTTTTCTGATTTTTCTTTTTTCCCCGATCCAACAGCGTGAACATCGTTATTCCGAACTCCTCCAAGTCCGTCGTCGCAGAAGCGATCAAGCTCGCTCAAGAAATCACGGCCAATTCTCCCGATGCTGTACAAGCGGCCAAACATGGGCTTGTGCTCGCGCAGAATTTACAACATAAAGAGGCCGTTTTGGCTCATGTTTGGAGTAGGCTTTGTGAGCGTTTGTATGAGGGTAGGAATATTAAAGAAGGGCTTGAAGCGTTTGCCGCGGTATGTGCGCATTTATTTATTTCTACTACTCGCAACTTTTCCTTTCTTTTCTTTTTTTTTTCTTTCTTGTTCTTGATCCCCGTTGCTGATGGTGTGATTTTTTTTTTTTATGGGTCGTTTGTTTGCGGTAGAAACGCGCTCCTGTGTGGACGAATCCAGCTAAACTTTGAGGTACGGAAGGGAAGACACTTTATGTATGTGACATACATACATACATACCTGCCATCAATCTTTTGTTGTTCAATTGAGATGGGAAGAATAAGAAATTGTTGATCATGACAGGTTTGACGGAGGGAGAAACTTTCCTTTTTTACTTGTCCTCCTTCTATGTTGGAGTTGTTCTTTGTGAGACGGACGAGTCGAAGAATCGGGAGAGTCGTTGAAAGTCAGTTTTTTTTTTTTTTTTTCTTGTTCAGTTTACGAAATCTCTTTGTTCCCTAGTACAAATTCACATTTTTGACAAAGCAAGGCTGGAGCGCTGGAGCCCAAACTCCCAATGCGTGATTTTCCATTTTAAGACAGATTGATGTGGTTCAATTCACTTTTTTTTTTTTTTTGACAAAGCGCA
>Ga0307517_10012159_pt1 | contig 11849 bp, 7 predicted proteins | sample 23_EM_MG_FD_194515 | JGI IMG/M metagenome (GOLD analysis project Ga0307517, IMG submission 194515) | Populus trichocarpa ectomycorrhiza microbial communities from riparian zone in the Pacific Northwest, United States - 23_EM | ecosystem: Host-associated > Plants > Roots > Unclassified | place... | reverse complement strand
CGACGATGGCGGGCACTAGTAGCTACGGTGGGTAGTCGAAGTAAGTTGTGAGTGGTCTTGATTATTATAGGGAGGACGACGGACGAGGCTAGCGGGTCGCTGTCTGGTGGTTGAAAGCAAAGGAGGTCAAAGGAAATTCAATGACCGTCTGAATAAAACCACAACCAAACCACAACTTGAAGATATAGTAAAACCTCAAGCATAATTCCAAGCCTGGGGGAGCAAAAGGGTCTAGCACCGTCTACCAGCGCAGTACCTGTTACCGAAGCGGTGAAGGCAACTTGGGGCTACTCTTTCTTCAAGTCGCGACATCTGCGTCACATTGTCACAGGTACTAATTCGGCTGATCACACTTACCATTTCGCGCCGTTGTCACAGATGTCCGTCTATAGTCCTTCCCTTCAGCTGGTCACCCCGAACTCAATGACACACTGGTGCTAGAAGTATTTATCTTACTATCAGATTTTTGTGAATTTATTGAAAAAGGCAGTCTAGCCATGATTCCTGCATATTCCCAGCGAAAGGGCACCCTTGCACAGGGCCAGACGATCTCAGTCAACAACTTCACGGTCCAGGTTGAGCGGTACTTATCTCAAGGTCTGTTGAATGCAATGTACTCTGTGGACCTTCTGAGACTTCTTAATAGGTGGTTTTGCACATGTGTATCTTGTTCGAACCCCTACGCCAGTCTACAACACTACACATCATGTGTTGAAGCGAATCGCAGTCGGAAATGAGATGATGCTGACAGAGGTCAAGAAAGAGGTGGATGTGATGGTGAGGAAATAACTATCTTGATATGTGTTTCCATTAAACCTTGTTCAGCGACTCTTGAAAGGGCACCCAAACATTGTTCACTTTATCGATGCATCCTGGCACAAGCTTCCAAATGGCTCGTATGAAGTTTTTATCCTCATGGAGTATTGCCCGGGTAAGGATTAGATACTTGTCCCAAGGAAATAGACCAATCTGGTTCTCCAGGCGGTGGTATCATTGATATGATGAACAGACGTTTACGCGAAAGACTTACGGAAGGCGAGATACTACAAATTTTCGTGGATGTCTGCGAGGGTGTGGCCTACATGCACAACTCACGTCCTCCTCTACTCCATCGCGATCTCAAAGTGGAAAACATTTTACAGTCATCCTCTACTTCTTTCAAACTCTGCGATTTCGGATCTGCGACTACCATCTCAGGTCCTCCTTCGAACATGCAAGAGATACGGGCACTCGAAGCTGATCTCAACAAACACACCACCCTGCAATATAGAGCACCAGAAATGGTTGATGTGTACTCAAAGAGACCTATCAACGAAAAAAGTGACATTTGGGCCCTAGGCGTGTTATTGTATAAATTGTGTTATTATACGACTCCCTTCGAAGAGCACGGTCCGCTGGCTATTCTAAACGTCCAATACCGTACTCCCGCTTATCCATCCTACTCTCAAGATATGCACGTGCTCATTGGTGAGTGTTCCATCCATGACGAATTCGTCAAATATTTATTCATTCCAGCTTCCATGTTGCGAGAGCACGGTGCGCAGCGACCGACTGTTTTTGAACTGTTGGCTCATGTGCATCGCCTTCGCGGAACCAAATCCAAATTCACTTACACAATTCCTGTGACATACCCATTGCTACCACCTAGAGTCCCACAGACAATAGCTCCCTTGATTCCGAACCATTCATCTGGCGGACCCGTATCCCACGTCGCATCCTCCAAGAAACCTGCTCTCTCGATGTACAGTCCCGGGATTGACATGTCAACAATGTCCAATCAAGGCGTCCAAGCCCGTGAAAAGGTTCTAGAAGCCGCTGTTCCTATGCGTCGAGGCCGACCAACACATCCGAAAGAAGGTTCTTCTCGGCCGGCGAGTCCACAAAGGGTTCAGCAAGGAGTGGTTGGAAGCAATTTGCTGGACAGCAGCGCTGTCACTGAAGAGAGTCAGGCATGGAAAGCAGCCAAAGACAAAGCGAAGTTACCCCCCAAAGACGATAATTGGTTGGTCGTCTCGCCTCAAATTCCGAAGGCAGATGTGTCTCGTTCTGGCTTTGGTGACGATTTCGCAGAAAAACTCTGGACCACTTCAGATCCTAACGCTCCTTCTGCGAAAGCGAGTCCTCAGCCTACGGCAACATCTACGGCAACCATTACAAGCAACGAGACTTCTATAATTCCTACCCCGCTGGCTTTTACTGGTTCACGAATGCTTCGGCCTAAACAAGATAGAATTATTCCGAACAGAGACAAAGCGAAAGACGCTTTCGATGGTTTGGGGATAACGAGTTTTGTGAAACCATCTCCTACCCTTGGCGAGGCAAGGAAACTCCGAACGGGTTTGGCTGTCATGAGCAATCACTCGTCGTCTCAAGGTGATTACTTACGATCATCTACCGATAATCCTACCAGTTCACCACGACCGACACCCTCACCCCGCCAAAATTTTCTCTCTTCGATGTCAAACCATCTTTCGTCAGTGTCTCCCTCATCACACGGCAGTTTCAATGCAACTGCAGGGCCCTATCGGCCCGCCAATACCCCTGGTCAACCTCCGTCAGGTATAACCGACGGACTGCCCATACAATCGAGGTTTCCCTCTCTAGAGGAGCTGGATGCACAAGTTCCTTCTGCGAACTCCTTCTATTCCTTCGTGATCAGCGACAATAACCGAAAGTTCACTCCACAGTTCAAGCCAGCCGATGCTCGCCCGTCTCAGTTCAAAAGCAGGTTTACCAATAAGGTTGGTTCTTCGGACACAGGCGAACATAGTTTGAAAACAAATGTTTTCTCGAACGTTACTTACAATCCCAGTGGTGTAACGTCCGAACATGTTGGCGTGACAGCGAAAAGCACACCGGAAACGAACGGACAAGATAATAGTACTTCTGCAAGTGCAAAGTCGATCCAGTCTTCCCCCTTGGCCTCTGTTACCTACCAGAGGAGACCAAGCTTGATAAGGAGGCATCGGAGTTCAATAACCATGAAACCAACTGCACTATTCAACCCCACCGCTGACCAAACGGAAGAGACTTCATTTGAAACCCCTAAACTTCCTTCGCATACACCATCAAATGCCTCACCCCAGGATTGGTTGACTGGGGATGACCAAGAAGACTTGTCGAAATCTCCACGTCCAGTACCGGTCCTCAGGGAATCTCCAAGTAAACGAGCCTCGTTCATTTCTCAGAGTGACCTTAGAATCCCTGAGGGTTCAAGTGCTCAGCATTTCTCCGTTCCGGATCGACAAGAGTTTTTTTCAGCCGATTTGTCGCCCACAGTCTCGAGATTCAAGCTTGCGTTCCCAGATGTCGAAAAGATCAATGCACGACAGGAGGGCGGTGTGTCAAGTAGCCTCACTAATGGACGGAGTCCTGTCAGGATTGAGGCGGAGCTCGATTCCTCCAGTGGTGATGAAGGTCCTGAAGAAGCAGGTGCAATACGGCCCACGTCGCAAGAGAAAGGGAAGAGTCCGGGTCTCGGAGCAAAGGGACGCCAAAGTTCTGTACATGATCTCGTCAATCAATACGGTGGAGGACTTCTGTTGAAGGAAAGAGAAAACGAATCAGAATTTTCGAATGCACAGACACCCCAGGATACTGTGCTCCGAAAGTCACAAGTAGGCGGCTTGGTGCCTCCAGTGAAGCAGGAATTTGAGCGGAAAACCCCTTCTCCAGCCAGGGATCTCACACCATTGGCTGCCCCCACTTTGATTGCCCCTAAGCCATCTCATCGCCCGCAAGTTTCCATCAGCACTCAAAAGCCTCTTGCACCTCCTCTGTCAACGAAACCTTCGTCTGCTGGTTCACGGACTCGCCCACAGTCGATGTTCATCTTCCCGTCTCAAACTGCTGATCATTCGAATTCATCTTTATCGTTAGAAACTACAAATCTGATGCCACCGGAGGGGTCGCAGCCAAGACCTCCCCGTCGACTTTCAATATCAGACATGGTTCAGAAATATGAAGCAATTAGTGCGAAGGGTGTGTCGTCTTTACCACCGGGACCACCCTCTCCTGTCAGGTCTGTCTCGTCCAAAGCCATTCAGGGTCCACCAAATGGGCAGAAGGTGGTGGGCGATAGCAACAAGGTCACTATTTCCCCGACAGGTGAGGAGCCATCAGGAAATAAATTTACCAGACCTTCCACAGCGATGGGCTGTTCCTCTAAACAGCTCGTCAATAACGGGGAGCTGTCGTCGAAACAAGGAAAATCACCTAGCCGTAAAGTGTCGGATAGGCGAAAGTCAACACTGGAGATCATTTCCAGTCCACGAAAGTTGTCCATCAGGGCTGCACCTACGGCCATAACTTCTAGCAACCGCACCGACCCTCTTGCAACTGCACGAATCACAAAGTCGCCTGCCCCACAAATTTCCCCTCGAAAACGAACGATGTCCATTCCTTTAAACACTCCCTCGAAGACAAAAGACGAATCACATTCACCTGCTGATAATGAAGTTTTCCAGGGTGTTAGCAAACTGATCGATCAGTGGCAGAAGAAGTCGGCGGAGGCAGAACAACCTCGTCCATTACCAAATCAGAAGCGCACATTGACGACAAAACGAGTGTAATAGTTAGATTTTGGTTCGATTGTGTACCCACTTAGTCTCGTGGATGTTGTCTCACTAATTGTACTTTTGTAAGAAACAATCGGACTCTTAACAATATCTATGGGCTCATCACTCCGATTCCTCGTCGATGAGAAACGGTTCGCGCTCGCAAGCAGTTGACGGGGATACCTTCAACTGTCCAGCCAGTATCGTACGGACCTGGTCCTTTCCTGTACCAGCCTCCCAAGCAGACCCCTCTTTTCTGCATAGGTGACTTCTTACTCGCTCCGTGTCACCTCCAAGACCAAGTTCCAAGGCTGCTGCATCTGCGCGTGCAATATTGGATTCTGTAGGGTGAATAAAGATATCATCTGGCTTCGACTTGGATCTCGGACGAGTCTGAATCGACCTGAATGTTTGGTGGTTTTGAGAAAGAAGGGTGAGGGGGCTAATAGGTAGAATCAGGGTTTAGCTAATTGTGTGATTGGCAACCAACACTTACTGGGATCGCGGAGGATTCGGGAGACCTTGAAGTTCGATAAAGAATTGGGCAGCGGAAAGAGTCATAATCTGTAAACATGTCATTCAGACGTCTTTTGCTGGTTAGAGTCGTGGCGTACAATGACAGTGATAATTCTATATACAGCGTGTCAGTACACGGAATGAAAGCAAACAATATTTGGCTGGCTTGCCCTATATGAAATGTCGTCAAGATGAGCACACAGCAGCTTGGTTTCCTCGATTCAGCTTCACGGAAGATGGAGGATTAAAACATACTCACATTCGAAGAGAGGTCACCATACTGTAAATCCATGTTCTCCACAAGGCTAGCCATCTCCGGGACAATTTCAGAGACTGGGGCTCCCAGTGTCTGTCAAGCACAACTGTCAAAAATCTACGCCCGATGAGTATCACAGTGGTCATTTTATAGCGAACGTGTTACCTCTCTGACGCGCAGACCAAGATGGTCAGCAGGCTTGCAAAAATGAAGTCTATGAAGGAATCCACCACGAAGAGTGGAAACAAGACACGCTCGCCTTGGAAAGACCAGTGGAGTGCAGGCCAAAGGGGCATGTCGGACAGTCTCCTGGAACTCGGCACTACAGGCAACGGAAAAGACGATTTTCTTCTATTCAATCCCGCTGCATTCAAAACGTGATATAGATTCAGGTAACCGTGGATACGCCGATCATGATCATCGACAGCTTCATTTGTATATATACCCTGCGTCGGTCAGTGTCACGGTATTCTTGAACGTTGCCACATTGAGCTTGACTTCATACCACCAACCCTCAACAATGTCAACACCAGGAGCTCAACCACCCCCTATCAGAAATCGTTCGCTGTTGCAATCATGGCTAGGTAAGTGGAAAGATCAATCAAAAATTTAAAAGCAAACTAAAATGTCAACAGTCCTTCCGCCACGGACTCGACTCTTCATATCATGGGGAATGGTCACGATAGGTGCTACAGGATGGGTAGTTTCAGATTATCTGGAGAAACGATTTCCTCGGGCGAGTCCTGGCAAAACTTGAAGTTGTGATGGTCAAAAATATGCATTTTTCAACAATATACTGTCGTCCGCAAATGCGAAAATCACATATCTAACTTTCGTCATTGGAATTTATTCCAACCATCCTCAAGATTGCAGGCCACTCTGCGCTTTTCCTGCACATTCCGCGAAACATGCCACCGTGAATGTTGAGTAGGTTGGCTGGTGTGTCAAATTCCACAATACGGCCATTATCCAACACCATAATACGGTCGTAGTCCATGACGGTCTTTAGCCTATGAGCAATTGTAATGACCATAACATTTGCAAGCTCCTCGCGAAGTGTTTGTTGAATCTTGCGGTCATCGTTAGTCCAACAACTCACGGACTAGTTCCATCAGACTCACCATTTCGTCGAGATTCGAATCCACCTGGGATGTTGCTTCATCCATGATGATAATATTTGTCCTCCTGAGAACTGCCCTTGCAAGCGCTAACAGCTGTTTCTCTCCTGCACTCAGAGAATCCTGGCTGACATTCATATCCAATAATGTTGAGTTGTCCTCAGTAGGTGTGTATTTGAGCAGAGGCAGCAGCTGACACCGCTCAAGAACCTGTACACATTCTTCAGCCGTAAAATTGCCTTCAGGGTCGAGGTTGCTACGGATCGTCCCAGAGAACAGTGCGACGTCCTGACTGACGATCGTCTTAAAGGAGAGTCATTTGTGAAAGAATTACAACATTCATGCTTCGCTACATACCACGCGACTTCTTAGGTCTTCCAAGCCGAGCTTGGAGATGTCTATGCCATCGACGCTGTATAAAAATTGTAGATCAAAGACATCATCAGGAGGGAGAAGACTGACATGATTCTCCCGTCCGCCGCCTCGATCATACGCAAAAGGGACATCGCTAACGTTGACTTGCCTAGAAAGTGATCAGTGTCTATCCGACAACCAAGTAGCGTGTCGGTTACCGGAACCTGTTCTTCCAACCTGTGAGCGATGTCAAATTCTGCACAACTAAATAACTTGATGTGCCACTTACCACACCTATTTTCTCGGAAGGATTGATCGTGAATGATATACCATGGAGCACAGGTGGCAAGTGAGGGGCATACTGGATCACAAGGTGGTCCACAACCAGGCTACCAGAACTAGAAGGCCAGTAAGCTGGTGCTCTAAAATTCTCGATGATGGCAGGTGCCTCTTGTGGCACGTTAAAATATTCAGTTACTCGCTCGACACTGCTGAAGTCGAGTTCTAATTGAGCAGTGACCCTGATAAGCATTCTACTAGCATTTGCGAATATGCCAGTTTGAAAGATGACAATGGCAGTTGAACCATCTGTTGTTCCCGACCACAACGCGAACAATGTGGCAGCCAAGATCACAACAGCGCTAAGACCTGTTCGACATTCGGGAGAAATTCCCAGGTTAAAAGAGCATACTCCTCACAATCGTAACGCCATTTCAACCAACCACTTATGAGCCACTGAAAATGGGACGTTGAGCCCAACAATAGTTTCTGTGGGATGAGGAGACGTACGTATGCGTGATCAAATGATTGGAACTTATCGACCTGAGCTTGCCCAAGAAGGTCAAATCAATTAGCGAGGAACCCTTCGAATAGACCTCACCCTTGTATAAAACCTTTCTTGATATCGGTTCTCCATTGCGAAGGCTCGAATATGAACGATTCCTCTCAGTAGTTCATCAAATCCAGCGAAGGCAGGTGATAAAGAAACCGATTTGAGCCTTCGTAGGTCCCTCGACGCTCGAATATACGGAGGGGCAATCCGGATATACAACCATGCGATAAAGACAGCAAAAGGCGCAAAAGATGGTACAACGTAAAGGATAACACCGAAAGAGACCAAGAACCTTAATATGCAAAAAAAACACATTTTGACCAATGTCTGAAGAGAACCGTCGATAGTACTAATGTCGGTAGTGAATCGGTTTAGGATCCTTCCAATGGGAGTTGTGTCGTAAAAGCGGACAGGCGCTCTCGTTAACCTTTGAAGCAACACGTCAAAAATAAAAACGAGAGGCACGTATGCTGATCCAATATCCAACAGAATTACGAGCTGTGATAACCAGAGCTCCACAAGCAGAGATCCCGAGGAAAATCAAAAACCATGGTCGCACATCGTGATCAGGAGGAGGTAACCCAGACCACGGGTTTGTGAGGCTCGAGTATGCTCGAAGAAAGTGCAAGGCTTGAGTTTCACCCCTGTCATATGCCTCGCCCCATTTTGCAAGAAAGATCTAAGTCAAACAAAAGATGAGAAAGAGCACAAAGTATACTTAATGCAAATCCCTCACTTGTTTAACAACGCTGATAAGCTGAGTGGCCACCTGCATGGCGAGAATTAGTGTCCAAAGGCTGAATCCGCCTGCTTTGAGATATGTGAGGTAAGTATTTAAGGACACCTGTCCCTCTGCAACAGCCTCTTCCTCAATTAACTTCCCTGCTTCAGCAAGGATTGCAACTTTTGAATTTCCATTGCTGACAGCTAAAGCATCCGCATCATTTGTTGATTTACTCGACAGTGGTTCGAATGGTTCCTCTTCGGCGTCCACGGTGTTCATCAGAAGGCCTTTGCTTTCCAACTCGGGGATTGTGCCTTGGTAGAGTACTTTTCCCTTTTCGAGCTTTAGGACATAAGAAGCGATAGGTAGACATAAGGTGACATGATGGGTCACAAGGATTAAAGTTCGATTGCGGCCAAGCTCTCCTCCCAGACATTTCGTTACCAGATGCACTGCCGTGTGCATATCGACAGCTGCCAGCCTGAGGATACGTCAGAGAAGTACGAAGACGAAGAACTGTCCCTCGGGAGACTACTTACGGGTCATCCAGAAGAATCACTTTAGCTTGAGAATACATGGCACGAGCCAAAGCTACTCGAGCGCGTTGACCGCCAGAGAGGGTAATCCCTTTCTCACCGATTTCTTTATGAAACTAAATTAGTCTGATGAAGTTACCAAAGGTGGACCCACTTACCTGTCAGATCGCCAGCGTCCAGGATTGCGAGATCTGGTCCAAGAGCACATGCATCCAACGTTGCTTGATAGCGGCCATTCTCGAACGGTGTCCCAAACGTTATGTTGTCTCTGATTGTTGCGTATTCGAGCCCTGAATAGTATTAAGAAACAAATAAAGTTTTTATCATAAGACCCACATGGATTTTGGGCGCACAGAGCCACTTTATGAGTACTCTTATCCATATGAATGTCGCCGGAGATGCACTTCATTTCTTGTATATGTCGTGAACCAATTGATCTCTATGTAGACGACAATAGGAAACGAACCACCAAGGAGTGCCGCTAAAAAAGCACTTTTGCCGGACGCTGTTGCACCACTAATTATGGTCAATGCACCAGGAGCAAATTTCACATCCAAAGGCCCAAGTTCGAACTTCGGAGAAGTAGAATCACTAGATGGCATTCCGGGCCATTGAAATACAGCGTTCGAGAAGCCTATGGGAGCAAAATTGTTATCGCCAAAAAGTCGGGGCTCAACTGGTGCTGAAAGTGAACAGGCCCAATCGTCCACCTCTTCTTCTTGCAAAAAAGTTTCGATGCGCTGCATGGAGACATATGCTACGCATATTCAAGCCGGGTCTCGAATTACATCATTTTCACCTACGCACCATGGAGCATTGCGAACAGTTGGTCTGGCAACATGACCATGGAACTCTCCAAACGATCGAAAAGAATAAGTGAAGTGAAAGCCGTCGACACTGTCAGAGGTTCTCCAGCAATGACCGTGTAGCAATAAAACGAAGCCAGAGCAACCGCGGAAGGTAAAAATATCCTAGAGTCCACATGTTAATCGGTTAACTGACCGTATGTGGTCACTTACCAAATAAGAGATATAACGACTTTAACGATATTCCTTTTCACTTCCCATGCTATTTCCGTCTCCCTGGCGTCGCGCGCCTTTGTTGCCCAAGAATTCTCTGGCATCAATGTGAACGTAGGAAATAGACAAGAGAAGAGAATGATCACCCCAGCCATAAAATTTCAAAAATCTAATATTTTGAAGGAGCTCGTTGACCATCTTCATTCGGGAATCTTTAGCTTTCCATGTTTTACGGGTGATCTTAAAAAGAATAACAGCATGTAAACGGAGGGAAAGGGTGGGAACGCACAGACACATCGAATTGGGACAAGGGGTAGTTGATTACTAAAGTAACCAAGATAACGAGGGCACCTGCTAACCCGCTCCACCCAAGAAGACTGGAAATAGATATGAATATAAATTCATGAGTGAGAATATAGAGACACACCGATATAAAAAATATACTGAGATAGCAAGTTGGACTGGTGTTGAGCAGATCCCAGAGAGGTCCCAAAACCTCTCCGCGACAGCATATGTATCTCCTCTGAATAATGATTTGAATCAACTTGCGACAAGACAATGCTACAGGACGTACTGCATGAGATTTACAATCCTACCCAGATCCGCACCATCTAGTTCGCCATTATTGTCAACCAAACCGTCGAGTTGGCGTCTTTTCAAGGACTTGAGGTGCAACAAACAAAACAACTGTCCTCGAGTTCGCTCATAGCACCTCCGAGTATGCCAACTCTGAAAAAGTTCTGTTTGTGCAAAAGAAATACGAGTGACGAAGGTAATAATAGTCCAGAAGTAGGCATTGCCAATAGCGTCCGGACCATTTGTCGAAAGGGCTGCTAGAATTTGTTCCGTTCCGTAGACGGGAACAAAGCCTGAGAGTCGAGTGTTAGATAGTTTTCGGCATAAAAGGGTGTGTATACCGATTATAGTGCTCCACAACTCTAAGATAATGTCGAGGATAAGATCTAACGAATTTGACACAAGCAAGAATCTGAGCAGCGAATGGGTTGGGTGTCTAGAGACAGCGGATGAATGTAATCCATCTTATAAAATTAGAATCATTACCTTGCAAGATAAGTGAGAAATTTTGTAAATATGTTTCGATGTTGAAAGAAGGGCGATAGGCTCCAGACATCATCTTGGGTGAGGGTGCGCTGACTTGCAAGGTTCAAGATTGGTTCAACAAAAGTGAAGGCACTCCAGCTCCAAAGGTTAACACTATCTTCGGGGGAAGATAGGTCGCTTGAAGGAACCTGAAGGATTCAGTTGAAACTAAGAAAGCAAGTTCTATGAAGCTCACGTCGTTAGGACCTGCCACATTCATAGAAGGTAGGACAGTCTTGAGAGGTAGCGTACCGGCAATCCGTGCAAAGACTGCTGGTATTATCGTCGAAAACAAATCAAGTACCAGGGTCTCCCACCCCTTCTTATGGTATACGTGTTGCCCGAACTCTAATATCGAACAGAAACAACAAGTTGCGGCGAAAGCGATACTGAAATATGGAGCAGAATAGTGTCGTCTTACTGCCAGCTTCGAGGCAATGTAACGCTAGTGGGGAATATCAGTAAATGTAAATCGCACCAACCCAACAGACAGCAAATATCAAGGCGCGAATTGCTTGATTGGTATGATTGGTATATATTCCAAACACAAGGCAACCAATCCATCCCACAGATGATACGGTAGCAAGGGCAAACAAAACACGAGATGTGTTGTCGGATACTTTGACAGATGGTCCGATTGGTTCGAGGAGGTCCTCTAAGACTATAAAATTATGGAATGGACGGGTTAACCATTTCCATGCCTTAAATGGGGCTACGACATCATATGCTATGGCAAGTAAGATGATAGTCGCTGGAAAGAGTGTTCTCGAGAGATCATCGAGTTCCACTGGAAACAAGAGTATCATGGCCAAAATATATGTGATGTTTTGTGACTGA
>Ga0307517_10012158_pt1 | contig 11849 bp, 6 predicted proteins | sample 23_EM_MG_FD_194515 | JGI IMG/M metagenome (GOLD analysis project Ga0307517, IMG submission 194515) | Populus trichocarpa ectomycorrhiza microbial communities from riparian zone in the Pacific Northwest, United States - 23_EM | ecosystem: Host-associated > Plants > Roots > Unclassified | place... | reverse complement strand
GCCATGGCGAACCCCCACAATCTCCCCCCAGGGAACGCAGCCTTTGGTAGGCTCTCTGCCCTCAACTCTCCCCTCCCGTCGCGTTCAGGAACACCCTCGACCGATCACCCCATCGAGTTCATGATGAGGCAACTCGCTCAGGCGAGGAGCGCCCTCCGGCTCAGCAACCAAGACTTCCCGGACCTCAGCCCAGATCCGCTGGCCGGCACCCTACCCATCAAGTCTATCACGATCGTTCTCCTCTCCCAGCTTGTCCAGGGCCTGGTGACCGTCTCACATGAGTTGAGCAGGGTAACCCAGGCCGTCGCAACCATCTCCGAGGAAAACGAGAACCTCAGGGAGGAGCTCCATGACATCTCCTCTCAACTCGCGAACCTCCCCCCCGCCCAGGAACAACAAACCGCTCCGGGGATCGCCGATCTCCTGGCATCCATACGTGACCTGTCACATCGCGTGTCAGCTCCTACCCCTGCCCCCCTGGTACCTGCCCCCCTCCCACAAAGAACTCCCCAACCCCCTCCAACTGCCGGCCCCACTTCCTCAAGGAAGGGAAAAGAAAGGGCCTGTGCCCCACCCACACCTCCCTCAGCTGCGGCTGACGACGCTAAATACCTCATACCATTCTACGATACGAGGCTTGGCAAGGCGTTCGGTGACCCCGAGAAGTACGCCAAGCTGTACCCCAACTCCTATGAAGCCGGAGAGTTCCGGAAGGGTAGGTACGACCTCGACTCCCTCACAGGCGGCCAGCTCCACCCTGACAACGTCGTCCCCCCCTCTTACGCGCAAGCGGCCTCCAGCTCAGGCTCGGGGGGCAAGGGCAAAAGCAAAGCTGGGAAGCCTCCTTCCCCCCAACAAGTTGCAAGTGCGACGGTCCCTCCTGTTAAAAAGGGGCCGCCCTCCCTTCCAGGTTCCCAACGACGCTTCTTTGCTCCTCGCCAGTCCCCTGCCCCTCACACAGACGCTCTCACCAGTGCCGCTGCCTTGCCCGACATCGCCGCTCGCGTCTTCCGCGAATCAAACTCCCTGCTCCCCCTCGGCTTCTCTGCTACAGTCAATCCTCGAGACTCTGTCTCTCTGACCGTAACCGACAAAGCCACCACCACCGCCTCGTACGCCCCTTACTTCGACTCCCTCACCAGGGCCCTCAATCAGTCCTTCCCAGTAGGTGAAAACCCCTGGTGCACCCTCGTCCTCACCACCACAGCAGTGCAACTAGCCATTCACGGCCTCCGACTACGTTTCCTCCCCCAAGATGAAGAGGAACTCTTCCCATATATCCGGCAAGCAATCCTCAACGACAAAGCGATCCAGATTCTCTCAGCCAGGTACCTTAACCCTAGCCGAGATTCTAGGGAGACCAAGCAGGCCACTTCGGTGGTTATCACCGTCGACCCCCACAACGTTTCGGCCCTCACTTCAGGGGTCGTCATCCTCTCACAGAAACGCAAGGTCGAACTTGCCTTCTCCTCCAGAACCTCCCAGTGTAAGAACTGCTGGAGATACGGACACGCCCATCAACGATGCCCCGCCCCCCACCCCACGTGCCCCATTTGTGCGCTTCATCATACTCGCGCGGCTCACAGATGCCAGAATCCAACCTGTCCCAGGAGCGGGAACAATAAGCCAGTCCCATCCTGTTGTCCGACCTCGCTCCCACATTGCTGTAACTGCGGTGACGACCACACTGCCACCTTCAGGGAGTGTCCGGCTCGACCTCTGCCGACTGTCCCCTCCCCTACCATCACACTAGCCACCGCCCCAGCCGGTCAAGACCCCATGGATTTGGCGGTCGATAGCGGTCCAGCACCCACTACTCTCCCGTCCAGGTCGGGTCCCTATGAGGTGGGCCTAGTGACCCCCAGGCAACCTCCCCCAGCTGGACCCTCCACGCATCCTGGCACTACTCACGGATTTCGTGGTCCTCTCCCCCTGGAGGAGCCAAGCCCTTCCCCAGCCCCTTTCACCCGTCGGGTTCGTCCCGGTAATGGATAATCGACCCGCGCACTCTCCCCCGGGTCAAGGGCCGGCCCCTGCCCCTTTGTTTCTTTCCATCGTTCAACATAACTGCCTTGGGAGCTGGAAAGTTTTTCTTTCCCTGTTTGAGTCGTTCAAAGAAGCGACCACCTACCCCTCCCTGGTCCTTCTACAGGACCCACCCGTCAACAAGGCTCGCCTTCCTTCCTTTAATGGTTTTAAGTCCTTCTTTCCCCCGGGTAGGAAGCCACAAGTGGCTGCCTACGTTCATATGTCTTTTCTTTCCAACTACACGGTGCTCCCCAGGTTCAAGGAAGTGGACGATGTCCTTGCCCTCGACGTCTCCTCTGATGAGCCACTTTTTGGCACCGCCTTCCACTCATTTAGGATTATCAACACATACTCCACCAACACTGCGGACCACAGAGTCCACACCGTCCAGCCAGAAGTTCTTTTCCATGATCTTGGGTTTCCCCTCCTAGTCTTGGGCGACCTCAACATCCACAACCCCCTCGCTGATCCTCTGCGGCACTTCTCACATCGGGAGATCGCGTCCTCGACTCCCTGTTAGGTGGTAGCTTCGGCGTGAGGTATTCCGACAGCTAGGACCTGGATCGTAATTATATCGGAGAACTCGTTAAGAAGACACGAGTAATGTAGGCTAGATATAATATTTACTTCGGTGTAGATAGTCGTAGTATTGGTAACGAACTAAAAGTGTAGATAACTTATTATATTGATAAGATCTCTTCTCCGTGCTTGTCGTTCTTAATAGCAGCGAAGATGCTTCGATATTTATATTCCGCGTCTGAGCAATCGCAGTATACATGCTAACTCTATACTAACTAGGTACCTTGCCCGCAACTCTGCGAACTTCACCTGAGTGCGAACACTCGTAGACCCTGAAAACTCTCTACTACACCTTTTGCTCCCATGGTCAACATATCGGTCTGTGCTTCTATTTTTCCTGATGGTGTGGAGACCACGTCAGGTGTCAGCTCATCCGTTTATCCGTTGACAACAGTGGTTACGAATTATCTTGCCCTCGTGCTCGTCGAAGGGAGTTTAACTCGCTGGACAGAAGATGGCCATTCTTCTTTGGTTGGTTCCGTCGAGAATTCGGTATGCAACTGCATCTCGTATTCTTGTCTTCCGGCATTACACGACTTGTCCTCGGGATCGTACCTATAGGCATTTTCCCTCGGACTCAATCTTTTACCAACTTGTCCTCTCTGGATTCACCCGATCCACTTATTGGGCATAGTTACCGCCTTCATACTCTACACGACTTTGTAGGTACGAGGGGACTAACTTTCGTGCGAAACGTCCTGTTACCTCCAACCCACTCTTCCGACTGCCTGTCTTCAAGTGTCTGTAACCTTATGCGCCGTCGTCCGATTCACCTGCTTCTATTTGCATAAGGTGCCCGAAGGTCTCCCCTTATATATCCTGCGAACAGGATCCGGTCGGACGGACGGCCGCGACGTATGCGGTGTTATAAGATGCGTTCCATTGATAGAGGTCTTTGGTGTTGGGACGCAACCACCCAGGCGGCCAGTGATGACGCGCCGTCCCAACGCCGGGGCTGGAGGGGGGTGTTATCTTTTTCCTTCGAAGTTCGTATGCGCCAAGGTAGGGTAACTTTGCCCTGTAAATCCTTACGGGGAGTCCGGGCGCCTAACACGAGCTCCCCTCTTCGCAGTTTTCGTCCCGAATACTCTATGTCTATTATACAATCTTTTTATCTTATTTCGAGCTCTACATAGTAGGGGTAAAAACCATCGACGTTTGCTTGTCCACTGATGGAAAACCTTTCTTATGTCACACGACCTCTCCTGGGCCCGGCATCTCCGGGTTTTCTCTATGAAACCTTTCCACCTCTTCCTGCGCGTTCCCCATGCCCTAGGGGGGTTCCCACGTATTTTCATCCTCCGCGCAGCCTTTCCATTTCACAAAGTACCGAAGCTCTTTCATCGGTTTATCCCTTCCGCGAACCTTTCGCGTGTAGGAAATGATCTCACTTGTGACGATCCTTTCTACCTCCCATTCTAAATCTCCCTCGATCTCTTCGGGGTCTCGTGGAGGTTGTTCGCGAGTTGGTTGATGCGAGGCCCGGTAGGGTTCCAACAGCGAAACATGAAACACAGGATGAATTTTCCACCTAGGCGATCTTTCTAGCTTGTATGCCCGATTTCCTTTCTTCTCTAAGACTTTGAACGGGCCATGCAGCTTTGGACTCAGCTTTTTCGATGGTCGTTTGGTACGTATGTTTTTCCCATTCAACATTACCAAGTCGCCGATCTCGATGTTGGGTTGTGCTGTCACCTTTCGGTCATAATATTTTTTCATCGATTCCCGTATGTTCTCTACGGTTTGTTTCGCCTGACGATGTATGTCCTGCATCCAGTGAGCATACAATGTCGCACCGGGGTTATGAGCTTCTCTCTCTTTCATCCACTCTGTCTGTGGGTGAAAGCCATAGTTGGCGAAGAAGGGGGTCATTTTGTGTGCATTGGTAGCCGAGTTGTTGTAGGCATGTTCTGCTAACGGCAATAGTTGGTACCACTCGTTCTGATCGTAGTTGACAAATGTTCGTAAGTAACCTTCCAGCACTTGGTTGGTCCTTTCCGTTTGTCCGTCACTTTGAGGGTGGTAAGCCGTTGACATGTGCCTCTTAACTCCTAGCATCTTGCACAATGATTCCCAGAATTCGCCGGAAAACTTCGCGTCCATGTCCGATATGATTTCGGTCGGTAATCCGTGAAGTTTCCAAACTTCCCGAAGGAAGATATCCGCAACATCTTTTGCGGTCGCATTCTCGTGGAGGCCGATAAAATGAGCCATCTTGGTGAACCGGTCTACTACTACCATGATCTGAGTCTTACCCTGCAATTCCGGTAGTTGGGTGATAAAGTCCGTCGATATGGAGGACCAGGCGGCATAATGTACTTCTAATGGTTGAAGTAATCCGTACTTGGCATGCCTTGGGGATTTACAGTGTTGACATTCGTCGCAGGATCGTACATAGTCTCTGATCCAATCTGCGAGTTTTTTCCAGTAAAAGTCCCTCGTTACTATCTCAATCGTTTTCTCCTGTCCGAAGTGCCCTGCTACTAATGAGTCGTGACAGCCTTGGGCTATTTCTGTTTGAAGGGCTTCGTCCGCGGGGATGTACAACCGATTTTTGTAATATAGTAACCCGTCCTTTTCTATCCATTCATCCGGCGTGTTTTTCCCGCTTTCTCTTAACCTAACCAGTTCACGGCCTCGGTCCTGCCACTTTTCATCGTCCTTCCCAGCCGTTCTAATCTTGTTTAGAAATGCATCGTTCATTGTTCGCGTCAGGGCTGCATTGACATGAGTGCTTGATAACATTTCTCTTTCCTTCATTAACCGAGGGTGATTGCCGATATCAGCCGCGCTAAAGAATTCGTTCTCGCTTGTGTCCGCGTGAAGGAAACATATTTTGACCTTTTCTTCTTTAGCCGTGACGGATCGCTTGGGGTTCATATCACTCGATCCGAAGCCCATTTTTCCTCGCTCGGTTATTTCCAAACCGTCTACTTCCATGGCGTCGGCATTGGCAACCTTTTCAACTATGAGTTGCGCTATCCAATCTCCTGCTTTGAATACGCAGTCCACCTCGCCATGATTTCGAAGTATGACCTTGACTTCTCCAGTGTAATCTGCATCTATTACACCACCGCCCACTGCTATGCCCATCTTGCTAGCCATACCACTTCTTGCAGCTAGCCTTCCGTAGGTTCCTTCCGGCAACCCTATCGCAATACACGTCTCAACCATCGTCTGTCCTTTTGCTGGTACCAGGCCGTCTGTCAGCGCATAGATGTCATGACCGGCCGCGAATCGTGATCCTTTTGTCGGGATTATAGCCTTATCCGAAAGCTTCATTATTCTAAGGCTTGCGGATTCGCGTTTTTCTGGGACGAGGGCTGTCACTGCGTTTCGTTTTTGATGAATTACGGAGATTTGAAAATGTTCCAATTTCAAAATCGACTGTTCACTGTGACGAGCTCCCTCCTCAGGACAGTACTCCGGCCGTCTACTTAACGCGTCGGGTTTCCCGCCCCTGCTTCCCGGTCGGTAGACTATCTTGAAGTTGTAATTTGTCAACTCCTGTGCCCATCGAATCTGTCGCTGGTTCCAGACTTTTTTGGTCAAAAAGGACTGTAGGTTTTGGTGGTCCGTGTATACCGTCACGGGTTCCTCTTCCCCCCAGAGGTACCTTTTCCATTCCTTGAACGCTTCTATTATTGCGAGTAATTCCTTGTCATGTATCTCGTAATTTCTTTCCGCGCTGTTCAACTTTCGGGAATGAAAAGCCACTGGGTGAAGCCGTCTTCCTTGGTACTGAGACAATACGCATCCAAGCGCAAAGTCGCTTGCGTCTGTCTCAACCACCGTTTTCCTCCCTGGGTAAAAATGCGATAAAATTGGTGCCGTTGTAAACCTCCTTTTTAACTCCTCAAACGCCTCTTCCTGCTCTCTTCCCCAGTGAAAATCCCTTGGGTTTCCCTTCAACGTCTCGGTTATTGGTTTGCAAACTTTTGAGAAGTCCTTGATGAATCGTCGGTAAAAGTTCGCGAATCCGATGAAAATCTGGACTTCTTTAACCGATCTCGGGTGTGCCCAGTTCTGAACGCTTTTCACTTTCCTATCACTCATGGTGACTCCCCTTGTTTTGACAATGTATCCTAGGAATTCGACTTCCTCTTGGTGGAATACCGACTTTTTCAACGAAACTGCCAAGTCGTGTTGTTCGAGCCGGTCAAGGACCCGTTGAACCAATTTGATATGGTCGTCCATATTCTCAGAGTATATTAGGATATCGTCTAAATAAACGACTACTCCGTGGTCCAAGAATTCCCTTAGGATTTTGTTCATCATTGTCTGAAAAGTTGCGGGAGCATTAACGAGCCCGAAAGGCATGACCTTGTATTCGTACTGTCCGTATCGTGTACGAAAAGCCGTCTTGTGTTCATCGCCTTTCCTCATTCGAATAAGATGATATCCATCCTTGAGGTCGAGTTTCGTGAATATTTTTGCTCCCGCGACGCGGTCTCGGAGTTCGTCCATCAGTGGTAGGGGATATTTATTCAGGATCGTCAATTTGTTGAGGTTCCTATAATCTACGCACAGTCGTAGACTTCCATCAGGTTTCGGAACGAAAAGGATTGGAGCGCCGTAAGGCGATTCACTGTCGGCTATTTTTCCCTCAGCCATCATTTTCTTGAGGTACTTGTCCAGCTCGTTCAACTGGTGTGCCGACATTGGGTAAATTGGGCCCCATGGGGGTTCTGCCCCTTCCTTAAGGTTGATGGCGTGATCGAAGGTTCTTCGAGGTGCCAACATCTTAGCTTTATTCTCTTCAAAAAGCTCCTTATATTGCCAATATGGTTTTGGCAACGCTTCCAACTGTACTCCTCCTTCCTCTTCTCGTTCAATCCGTCCCACATACTGTGCTTCCTCATCGTAAGCCACAGTCTCGTCCCATTCAAACATATCTGCCACCGCCTCATCTTCTATATGAGTGTGGCATTTTGTTTCTTCAAAGGCCCATTTACGTGGGTCCGCGATATTTTTAAGGGGGTGCTCATCATGCCACCACCCAAAGGGTATGATTAAGTCATACCTTCCTGCATTCGCAATTTCGCAGGATATCATACTTCGGTGACCATTGGCACCGATTTCCAATAGGATAGGATGGGTATAAAATATTCCTCCGGTTGGCGCGGTTTCGCCATCGAAGGTAGTGATTTTTAACGGTGAATCCCTAGCTTCGGTCGGGATTTCAAGCCGTCGTGCGGTTTTTTGGTTCATGAGAAAGATGTTTGAACCAGAATCTAAGAGGACGTTTATCGCGTGTTTTCGTCCTTTAATTTCAATAAATGCCTTCCCCTCAGGGCAGGCGTAGTGCTTGGGTTTTTTAATAGGTCTAGAGCTTTCGCTCTGTTCATGATGAAATCTTTTCATCGTCGCGGTTACAAGTAGCGTGGGGGTTTGTTACCGCGCCTGCGCAGTTTTGGCTCTTAAAGCCTCCTCAGACAAACTTTTTACAATAAGTGTCTAATATTTTGATATCGGGCAGCCCACTACTAGCGGTCTTTACCTCCTGCCGAGGAGTTCCCATATCACAGGAGTGGTGGTTCACTAGAGTACCTCTCGAGTTAGCGACTAGGATGCGCGGTCCTTTATCGTCGACTTAGCCCTCATATGAGACTGTCCCCTGCGACGAGTCCACCATACCTCCGCCTTTGAGTTTGGTCGTACGCCCGCGACCCCCTCAGACACCATTCGTCGGGCATGAACCTTGTGCCCAATAGAGGCGCCCCCAGCTTCTATTTGCCTGGCTTTTTTACTCGGAGAGAAAGTCAGGTTGCCCTGGATTTCAACCCTCCTCACGCGTGTCGTGCAACTCAAGTTCCGTTCCGGCGAATGGTAATCTTCTTTTTCCCTATTAGTCTCGTCGACCGCTTTCTTCTCTTGTAGTTTTTTATGGCTCCCGTGGTGAGCACGGACTACCCAATTTGGGACGTAAATTGGCAAACGCGATCCTTTGGTCTTTTAGCCTTCCGGTGGGATCTCGTCACCGACTACGCCGCAGGTCTTTCGATTCGAGGCGTCAACCTCACTACCCGATCACCGTGGTTGTCGGTACCTGGATGACTTTTTATAAAATGTCGTCATCGTCAAAGGCCCAAGCTGGGGGCCTTTGCACCGCTCGTCGTGAGCTTTCTCCTTGGCCATCAACGGCCACAGTGGCTACCTGGGGGCGTCGTTTTGGCGCGAATGCGGACTGTCGTTTGGGCTTTGATTGCCCTCGATATATAGCAGATACTTGTATCGGCTTTCGACAGTATTTCCAAGTATGGCTTTTCATTCCACATCGCGTGCATTCCTTGTCAGATTTCCGTTTATCGACAACCTTCTGATCGACGCCCTGGTGTGCTTCCGACCACACCGTATGTCTAACCTCCCCCTTCGGTGCCACCGACCCTTCTTTGTTCACCTTTCTTTCCCCAGCCTTTTTCTTCTGGTAGGCCGCTTTTTCCGTAGCCGTGTATTGCCTTTTTACACGCTTGGCGGCAACCGTTGGCTTTGAATCCTTGAATTTCCATTTATTGACTCGTGTCATGCCGGAGGGACCGCCTCCTCGAAGATCTTTTCTTTCCTTGAAATCTTCTTGCGCTCTGGTTACGGTCCTAACTGCTTCTAACCATTCCCCATTGTCTACATATTCTCGATGTGAGAGCCGTCGCAATGCCTCAATGGGAAGTTGGTCTTCAATCATTTTTCTCCAGGCTATCCCGGTGACTCTTGCATGGATGTTGAGATTTTCCATCTCCATCAAGAATTTGGCGACATCACCGTGATATTTGACCGATCCCATTTCTAGTAGGGATTTTTCCGCTTCATGGGTGGGTCCGAAGCGTCGCAGGACGTGTTCTGCAAAAACGTGCCAGAACTCATATCCTTCTTGTCTCGAATAACCTATTTCCCCGGTCATTTGTCGTCGGTAGGTTAATGCAAATGGTGCGACTTCCTTCCCGTCCATTCGGCTTATGGCGTATCGGATTCGTTGTGCCTCGTCCTCCCACTGCCAACTGTTTCGTCCAAAGAAATACGTGCATGTCATTAGCCACATGCGGATATCTGGGTGTTTTTCGTTTCTAAACATGGCAGGGGGTTCCGCTGGGACTCTTGTTCGTTTTCCCAGGGATTCGGCCATGACCCGAGAGAACACTTTGAACTGTTCGTCGTTTTCGGCGTCATAGTCATCTTCTTCAGGCTGGGGTGCTGGTCTCTCGTCCTGTCTTCCTTTCCGTCCCTCATCTGGCTTCCTACCAGATCCTTCTCCATCTTCATCGGGGTCTCCTCCCCCGCCTCCACCTGGAGCTCCTGCTGCTCCGTGTCATGGTGGTGGTGGTGGTCCTCCACCTGCCCCTGACGCCTCCGGTGTCGGATCTGACACCTGCCCCTTCCCCTTGACCTGTCCCATCAACTGTTCAACCAGAGCCTTAAGCACCGCGATCTCACTATCTTGGGCTTCTCTAGACTCCTGTTGGTTGCGTAACTCGTCTCTCACAAGATTAATACTCATCTCGTGATTTGCCACCTCCCGTTTGTGTTGTTCGTTTATCCGAACAATCTCCTGATCGAGGAGTAGGTCCCGGCGCATGGATTGTTCGCCAGTTCCTTGCGCTGCTTCGTGGAGATGAGAGGTGACAGCCTCATGTCTGGTCTGTCTCTCATCTGTTTCACCAAGTCGCTCGGCGACTTGAGTGGCGAAGCTTTCCTGGACTTTTTGAGATTCCGAGTGCAAAAGGCGGACTTGTTCGTCTACCCGGGTGAGTTCTCGACCGACTATCTGGACACCGGATTTTAACTGGTTTTTTACCGTGACCAGTTCTTGGGCCATTAACAATATGTTGGTCGGGAGGGAACTAAATGCCAGATGTTGTCTATCTTGGCTGACGGTGAGCGTTGGGTCAAATCGGCCGAGGATCTGCTCTAATCTGTGGATCCGAACGGCCATGAGGGGTTCGCCTGGGCGTTCAGGCGTTCGGCGACTTCCTGGGCGTCTCCGCTTTCCATATTTTTCTAGAAAGCCTAAGCCAACCGGGGACCGGGGTGTCCGATCCGCCGAGTGCGATCGGACGAGGTGGGTGACGGTGGTTTCCACACTTAGAGCTTGAACGGAGGAGAGTTCATCCCCTCCTTCGCTTCCTTCACCTCCTCCAGGCCGTTCTCCTCCTTGCCACTCCATGGCTTCAGGAGCTTTGGGGTCAGAACACATTTCTTTGACTTCTATAAGGAAAACTTATCTTTTGTTTCCTCCCCAGACTAACGGTATTTCAAAACACTGACTGGAGTGTTGATCGTCTTCTGGATACGGGATGTACCAAATGGAGTTTGATTTCTCCGAGGGTGTGTTGTAGATGAAGTCTTCACCGTACTGGTGTTGGTATAGTGCGGTAATGTCTTTGAGGGTAACGGTATTTTCTGGATTTATCCACCAGAAATAAGATTTGTGGTAGGGCTCTTGTGTCCCTAATTCGGGTATAGGCGTGAGGACTTCGTTTATTGAGATAGTCCTCAATGGTCTTGGTTCGAAAGGTTTTTTGAGTTTGGGAGTATGAGTGTTTCTGCCAAACATTGGTCTCGGTAACGATGAGAAGTATCAATATACTGTTAGGTGGTAGCTTCGGCGTGAGGTATTCCGACAGCTAGGACCTGGATCGTAATTATATCGGAGAACTCTTTAAGAAGACACGAGTAATGTAGGCTAGATATAATAATTACTTCGGTGTAGATAGTCGAAGTATTGGTAACGATATAAAAGTGTAGATAACTTATTATATTGATAAGATCTCTTCTCCGTGCTTGTCGTTCTTAATAGCAGCGAAGATGCTTCGATATTTATATTCCGCATCTGAGCAATCGTGGTATACATGCTAACTCTATACTAACTAAGTACCTTGCCCGCAACTCTGCGAACTTCACCTGAGTGCGAACACTCGTAGACCCTGAAAACTCTCTACCAGACTTTTTGCTCCCATGGTCAACTTATCGGTCTGTGCTTCTATTATTCCTGATGGTGTGGAGAGTACGTCAGGTGTCAGCTCATCCGTTTATCTGTTGACAACAGTGGTTACGAATTATCTTGCCCTCGTGCTCGTCGAAGGGAGTTTAACTCGCTGGACAGAAGATGGCCATTCTTCTGTGGTTGGTTCCGTCGAGAATTCGGTATGCAACTGCATCTCGTATTCTTGTCTTCCGGCATTACACGACTTGTCCTCGGGATCGTACCTATAGGCATTTTCCCTCGGACTCCATCTTTTACCAACTTG
>Ga0307517_10012157_pt1 | contig 11851 bp, 8 predicted proteins | sample 23_EM_MG_FD_194515 | JGI IMG/M metagenome (GOLD analysis project Ga0307517, IMG submission 194515) | Populus trichocarpa ectomycorrhiza microbial communities from riparian zone in the Pacific Northwest, United States - 23_EM | ecosystem: Host-associated > Plants > Roots > Unclassified | place... | reverse complement strand
GAAATATTAATGAATTCTTACCACACTTGGAGATTATATTGTAGCTCATTAAAGATCCTTGTGGAACTAGAAAATTTCCAAAACCATCTGCCACATCCTTGTAGGAAAAGAATCCTAATCAAATAGGAAGTTCACAAGTTAAAAGGAAGTAAATAACAAAATTCATACAGCCTTTGTGGACCTGTATTGAAATGCCTTCCCGAACTACGATCAACCTGAAATTTTAACCCAATGTATGAAAACATGTCAGGAGACTCTACATAAAGGTTTAGCCTGATCCAACGGTCGGATTGAGAATTATGACTGTTGCCGTAAAACTGAACAGTTGCGCATTTTACGTCAGAATAAGAATCTGATTGTTTTTTCGTTGCCCGGATCGTATCACTTTTATAACCTAATTTGATGAAATTAAATGTGATATTATGGTAAAAATATGAAATTAAATACAAGATTCATCTCGGACATAATACAAATAGAATTTGATCTACTTTGATTCCTTTGTTTTTTTCTTTTTCTTTCAATTTCCCCTCTTTTTATTCCATTTCATTTTTTTTCTTCAATTTTACCATGTAACAAAAAAAATAAAAAACTACCACATGTTTCATTGTCCATAACAGTGAAGCATGTCCTTTTTTTACCTTTTGTTTTCTTTTCTTTTCCATTTCCCTTTCTTTTGATCTTTTATTTTTATTTTTTTTCTCAATTTCATTGGTCAATATTTTCATGATTTTGAATTTATCTTTATAATTTGTTTTAATTTGCCATATAGCCTGGGTCAATCAAATATGTCAGCGTCCCAATATTATATTAAAAAAATATGTGAGCTTGATTTATTTTAAAATCCACTCCACATTTTTACTAGTTATTTAGGTTATCTTTTGACCCACCAAGTCAAATGAGACACATCAGAGCAACTCCAATATGATTTAATTTTAACCTGAATTAGAAAAGGAATCGAGTTGAAATGTTTCTTAGTTGACTCGCTAATCTGGGTTTAATAACAATTTCAAATGATTTCTTGTGGCTTGGATTTTTTTTATGTTCAAAGCCGTTTTGATTCGATCCGCGGCATAGACCTTACCAGTGTTTAGCTAGGAAATCAGCATCAAAGTTGCTTTCACGCAAAACACGTAGGTAAATCACTATTTTTTGTTGTTGTTTATGAGTAATTGAATGTTTGTTTTTGCATCACAACCAGCCTTTTTAAGTGTTTTTAAATTAATTTTTACATGAAAAAACATCAAATTAATATTTTTATATATTTTTAAATGATTTTAATATATTAATATCAAATATAAAAAGAACTTTATTTTAATATATTTTAAAAATAAAAATTACCTTTTCCTCCGCTTTCTTATGTTTGTGAATACTAATGGTGCCATGCATTAACTGGCTAAGGGACATTTTGGCCCAAGATATGCAGATCCAAAAGATCAACAAATGCAATCACCTGGTTAAAATGGAACTGAAAATGAGAAACACAATTCCTTCGGCGTTTATTCCCGACATCATGTCATGGAAGATGAACTGCAAGGGTTGCTCCCTTCCCTGCTTGTAAATTATAATATCAATAATTTGGCCAATCACTAAGATCTTGACCGAGAATTTTAGCAGCATCCACCCATGCTGCCAATTACAAGTCCCATATAACTAAGGTAATTTCTAGTAATTAAAATTGCTCATATAAAAAGCTGAGCCATCAGAATGAACTTAGCAACCCACACTATAAGGCAGAAGAGAGAACCCTTATAAGAAACCATGCCATTCTACATAATTTGTATGCCAAAGAGTTTAAAGCCTGTTTTCACAGCGTCATGTGTTGGCTTATCAGCTCGCACCATTCTGTCTTCCTCGACGTTCTTCTTGACTGTACTGTCACGGGCGATTCCCGGGCCTTGGAGAAGCTGCAACTCAACTTTGGACGCAATGCTTTGGTTGGATGACTCTGCAATGTTACTGATGTTTTCACAGTTGCTTACATCAATCATTTGGAATGTTTGAGCAGCGGAATCTACAGTCTCTCCACTCTCGCATAACCAGAAAACAATGGAGTCATTTGCCTTCAATTTTTTTTCCTTCACGAATCGATTCCAACCCCTGGTGAAGACATAACTCTGACTGCTTTTCCAATAACAATACCGAAATTTCCACAACTTCATTGACTTGTCATAGAAAGCTAGCATCACATCGACTACTTTGTCAGCCGCCTCATCTTCTTCAGCGCTTTCAGAAATATTTGGGAAGTACTTAATAGCGTATTTCTTAGGGATGACAAGCCTATTTAGTTTCCCAACATCACTTGGTGTTAGCTCCTTTCGAAACAGTTGCTTACATGTTAGCCCTTCACTACTTTGCGGCATCATAAGCTTGAGGCTGAGTGCAGTCTCCACACTTTGGGAGCATGTTCTTATAAAATCAGCAAACTTGGATTGGTAGGTACCATCCTTTATCATGGCAAGCACGACTTCAATGCTGTAATAACTTTGAAATTTTGGCTCTTGGACAGTTATGTCAGTTGGTGGGAAATTTCTCCTTGAATCGCCACTCCGAAGCTTTATTGCTGCACTATCATAAGCCATAGCTGCCTCCCTTTCAGATTTGAAGGTTCCTAGCCAAATCCGTTGGTGGTTGGCATATATTTGACAACCCCAGTGACCATTTGGCTGTGGCACAACACCTTTGAATCTTGAAGCGCTGACATTACTGCCAGACCTTGCACGCTTGTTTGGTGGAAATGGATGAGTGCTGCTATTTGAATCTGACAGTTCTTCAATTACAGATGTTTCTGCATTTAAAATCAAGCTCACAGTTTCTTCTTCCATCGAATTCCTGAGCGAAAACTAGCCGCAGCTTAAAGTTAGTGAAGTGCAAGAGGAGTGATATAAAGAACAAGAGCTTCATCTAGAAAAATGAACACAAGCCAATCACTGTATGTTTCTAGCGTGCTAAGTTTGATATAGCATATCTTCTATATATGATTTCAACCTTTATTTCAGTGTCAAACAAAAAATGTCCAAATGCATCAGAGCATAAAGTGAGCTGGGAGTCTTAAGGAACAAAATTAAATTTCCATTTTTGTCTTGACTAAACTGCATCAAATAGCACAAGACAACAAAATTTCTTCCAATTAGCATGCTTTTAGCACATGAAATTATCAATGCAAAAAAGGAATACAAAAGTAGCAAGAAGAAGGTTATGCACAACACCTGATTCTCTAAATTATCTATGCCTACAGAATTAGATAATTCGAAATCCGGTTTCTATAGATCTCCAACAACAGCAAGTTATGGTTTCCATCATGAAATCAGCTCAATATCAGATACAATAAATTTGAAAATATTCATTTTAAACTTTAGGATTTTCATTCCTCTACAATTAAATTATTAGTCTGCAAGATAAAAAAAAAAAAGGTTAGTTTGATTCAACAGTGAAATCAGCTCAATATCAGTGAAAATTGATTAAAAAACTACCCTCTAAAGTCTCTGTATTTCGCAGTTTCTAGGCAAAACACTGTCTTGGTTCAGTAAAAAGGGATGTGTTCTTTCCATAGTTCATATAAAACAACCAAGCAAAGTTTGAAAACATCGCTTCCCTAGTGAAAATACATCCCCGCCTCATACTTTATCAATTGAGAGCAAGAGAAATGACCATCTCTTCAACCATCGTGATCATATATATTGAAAACATGATAGACCAGCTTCGACAATATGACTATCCCATATATAATAGCATAGCAGTACAAAAATGCATTGCTTCCCTAGTCAATCACTACCCTCTCCTCAATGCAAACATGTACAATACAGTACTGAACACAAATCCAGGAGATGTTGTCTTCATCCCCCCAAGATCCAGAATTCAATTTAACTTTATGTTTTATGTGGGTTTTATGCATAAAACTACCACAAATATGAATCTTCCTCTATCTAGCTGAAAGTTTTCTGTGCCAGCTTTGTACCAAGGCCACTTTTGAATAAGAAAATTCTTCATTCAAAAAAATCTTGAGAATTCCCAAGCATCGTTGAAGCAAGCTCAAAACAATCATTTCTGATATCTTATTCAAGTTTTGTTCTTATCCAATATTGGAAACGACATACAATCTGGAGTCTGGGGCTTGAGAGAAGAAGTGTTCTTGGTCTATTGCCCCTTCTTCTACAGCCTAAAACGACTACAGGCTCCCCTAGGACAGATGGCCTTGAGAGTGGCATAAACATCTGAAACAACCAGATCTCTGATAATCTTATCGGTAGTATCAACCAGAAAAAGGGAAAAAACTAATCTATGGAAGAACATGAACCAATAAACAGATGATAGCACCTCTCAATCCTTAAAGCATCTTGGTGCTATAATTACTCAGTCTAGGGTTTAGATTAATGAGGCAAACTTTTGCAGAGTTCTTAGTAAATAAAGATAGAAAAAAAAACTCACAAAAACCTAATCTAGGTTTGTAACATCTATTATATATTTGATGGGACTTCTCTACCCTGACTTGGAAGCTAGAGCCCGATGTCAACATGAATAAAGTGAAAATTCTATAAAGAATTTAGGTTAACTGCATAGCTTAGCTTGAAGTATGACAAATTCAACTAATTGTACATATGATCAACGCACATATATGTAGAATCAATGCAATGAAATGCAGCTAAGGTATCTATCATCAATCTGAAACCTGATTATGAATGTGCTTTACTTCAGAAATTGTTATGCGATTCAAAATCCAGGTACTCAGTAAACTGGAAAAACAAAGGATGAGACATAACTCTGCATAGATGATATCTAACAGCACAATTACGGCACACAGTTCCTCTAAGTGATAGAAACTAGATAGATTCTGCTCCTTTACTCAACTTGGAATTCATGACAAAAGAGGTGAACAAAAAGTAAGTGCTGATCATTGCAAGAAATTTGGTAAAATCAAACAACTCAGCCGTGGAATAGATAGCTCTTTGACACAGCACTATATATAGAAAACCTCAACAAGGAGGAAAGTACATGAACTCAATAAAACAAGCATAATTACAACGTCCCATTGTACATGAACTACAGGACTCAATAAGAAACCAATTTTGAACAGGAAATCAACATGATTTGAAAAAATTTATTGAGAAAAAAACGTTTCTTGCACATGGCAACCTAACGTCATATAGATGCTTTATTTCCAAGCATTGGAAGTCATTTTTTCTTCCCCTCAACTTCCATGTATATAACAAAATCCTTTTATATTGTTGCATCCACAATCTTCATAGTTTAATTTACTTTCCAATAAAATGTTCGCGATGATTCCTTCCTCGTTTATGCCAGCGTATCGTACAAAACATTGCTTGTACACTCTTGTGTGTTCGTTTGTGTTTAGAATGCTATAAAATGAGACTACAGAAGAAAGTTTTGATTTGAGAAGATTTCTCCTAGGAAGTTTATAAGATAGAGATCATTGACTCAAGCCTAACAATAGAACTATAGCTTGCATTAAGTTCTTAAGTGGAAGAGCCAACCAAAGCAGCTTGTTTTCATAAACAACCTGACTTGCCATGCACAGACTGGTTCAACACTGTGCATGGTATTGCATACATGAATTTGGTCTGCCATTATGATTCTTTTAATTAACATCAAAAATCAATGTTTTCATCTTGAACTTTGTTTTTCTAAAGCAAAGTGGCATCAGATCAGAAGATCAAACAGCATAATAGCGAACTACACTGCTAAAACCGATAGAGATGATGGTAATGGTTATAGGAATTATGAGCATAAATATTTAATTTACGAACAGGAAAAAAAACTCATGGTTGCCCCTAGAATTGAGAAAACTTCATGCCCAACACCAAACCACTAAACTGGTATCAAATTCATTAATACAGTACCTGTAAAACCTAAATTCTAGTCTGAAAACCCCTCTTGACATTCATTATTACGACTGCATAAAGTCAAGTTGCTAAAAGCCTAAAAGTCTATACAAATGGTCCTTCACTCTATCAAGTGCTAGCCGAAAACCAAACAGTACTAGTCTTTTATATTATTTCTCACGCTGTCCTTTTAAATTGTAGGATAGGATGATGACGCCCACAGTTCCAGAATTGCGAGACAAATAATTGGATGTCTAATCACATCTACTTAGTTTCTTTTTCGTAATTTGACAGGAACTCATGTCCTGGTATACACATTTTATATAGAAGTACTTCTCACAAGGAGGAAATAAAGTCCAGTCATTCAATATAGCTTCTGTTCAAGGACAAGATATAGTCAAGAATATTATAGAAAGGAACCTTTAAGAGCACATAACACAAGTGATCAGTTCCTTTCACTGGTTGACTAAAGGGAAAAACAAAATCTGTAAGATTATTGTAACAGGAAAAAAAAACCCTGCAAGTACAGACAGCCAAAATTAGAACATCAGATGTTAAAGAATGACCGTTAAGAGGACTGAACGAAGTCTTTGATCCACGAACAAAAACCCATGAATCTACCATTAAAGAAGCATAAAATTATTAATAACAAACTATCTAGTACTTCATTTAGAGATTAGTGGAACTGCCTTCATGAAGTCATTAACACAACAGATTTAGATTAAAGACGAATCCTCCTTGCTATTAACTTTTATGCTAAACAATTTCGAAACCCTATTATATTGGCTCACACATCTTCCTTTAAAGCAACTGATGTTCAATCCAAGAACCCCTAAATCCCAATAAAAGCAAACTAGAGAGATTATTTTCCAAAACTAGCAAAAAAAAACATCACTGAAGAACACACATAAAATTAGAAGAAACAACACTGGTAAGTACATCTAGAAAGCAAAAACTAACATGTAAGAGAAAAGGAATGCTACCTGACTGCTGGAAACAGAAGCCGTCCGTTGCCCCCCTATAACCAAGCAAACAGCAAGCGCTTTAAAAACAACTAAGGGTGATTTACTACTTGAAATAATAAAAGCACAGGCCTTGGCAAATAAGAAAGATCTTCCATAAAAGGAAGCAAATAAAGATCGAGAAAAATCAGCTGGCAAAATTAACTACTAACCACTGAACATGGAAATTCCCCTTGGCATTCAACCCCTAAAAAAAAAAACAAAAATTTCCTTCGATAAATTACTTACCTTAAGGGAGCGAAATAATGCATATCTGCCCAGAAGAGGAAACAAAAACACTTTCCCATATTTGGCACCCTTATTTGCTGACCCTATTTTCAGGAGAGTCCCTTTTCTCCTACTGCAAGTACGAGTTCTAGGCACCAAATAAATCCCCGAGTCCACAATACCCAAAATTTAAAGTGTGCAAAAACTGCATTAATTAGTTAGGTTAAACATCAGTTAAAAAAGAAAAATCTGGATAGGCTGTCAAAATAAAATAAAATAAGCAGACCCAGATTAAGAGACAGTAGTAGCCACACATGCCCTTTACTCCTTCCTTTACCTTGCATGGTCACCAAGAGATACAAAAGGATTAAAGAGGGAAGAAAAGCAGGAGAGTCTTGATGAATCAAAAGCTGGTGAAATATAATATTGGGAACTCATTTTCAGATTCCAAAATACAGTTTTCCGTTAAATTTTGAACAGTAAACAAGCGTACTTCAAAGAGCACAAATCGTCCTCTCCTTCCAAAAAGAGGACCACCATAAAAAGCCACGCTTTCGAGCACCATCACTAGTTTTTTTTTGTTGTTGTTGGTTTATATAAGAATACAAGCTCACACAAGTGGATGAAATTTGACAGGGAAAATTCTTCAAAAAAAAAAAAAAACTATAACCATCTGATGTATGAAATGAACCCGCCAAAAAAATCATTCCATTTCTACAATTCTAGTTACCAGCCATTATAAAATAATTTCATTGCCTGAAAGAAAAGAGAGAGATGTCATATAGAGCAGATTTTTTATGGATGGGGAGGATGATGCGTCAAGCTTGCACTTGAGATACTTTATGCAGTGGCGCTCTTCAGCTGCCCTTTCAGTCATAAAGAGAGCGAGAAAGACACAAGCGTGTGTTGTGATAAAGGAAGCTGCAGAGAAAGAGAGAGAAAACACATACATCTAGAAGATAAGAAGGATCAGTTACAAGTGGAGATTATAATTGAAATAATAATAATAACACACACACACTGATCTAAGAAAGAAGAGGATAGGATAGTAGTTCTTTTTTCCTTGAAAGAAAAATAGAACTGAAAAAGGAAGGTTTAGTGGGTGCACGAGGAAACACTTGGAAGTGGAAGCTGACAGAAGAGATGTGAGCACACACCCTGCAATGGAATGCCTTCATACCATATACTTTCGTGTGTGCTCACTCTCTTCTGTCAGTCTTTCTTTTGTGTCCCTCTTTAATTTTCTGAACTAGAAAATGAATTATACTGGCAAAATCTAAGCACCCCATGAGGTCATCACTCAGATCTGGAACCACAGATGCACACATCAAGTTTTGTATACATCAAAACCAAGAGAATTGTTTAGCTGCACCATAAACTAACTAGGGTTTGCTCAATCACCCAAGGAAAACCCTAACTTTCTTTGTTCTTCTTCTTCTTTGTTTTCTTTCTCTACTCGAGTGCGGCATAAGCACTTATTTGTGACAGAAACCTTTGTCCTCCTGAAGTTTTTAGGTTGGGGCGTGGCCATAAGTAATTAAGGAGGAGCAGACTGGGGGAGGGGAGAGAGAGGGGGGGTGTTTTGTTTTGGAATGACTTGCTCATCGGTCCTCGAAGAAATTAGTTTTCTACGACCAAAAAATGAATATGTAGTACTCTCAATTATTATGGATCAGATTCATGTGGAGGAAGCCAATCACATTGCTGGATTCACCCCAGCAGTTAATTACTGGAATTATTCATTGCATTTCAAATCTTGAAATCAAGTATTAAAAAATTTATTAAATTTCTTAATTGATAGCAAAATCATTTCAAGGATATGTTTACCATCAAATAAAAAACAATTCTGTGAATTGTTTTTTGAAAATTAACATTTTTTGAAAAAAAAAATCGAGAAAGTAGTATAAAAATTTCTTTTTTAAAAAAATTATCAGATATAGAAAGAAAAACATATAAATTTTTTATAAAAGAGTCACGAATAAAAATTAGAAATAAAAAAATAAGAATTGAAATTGAAATATCAACAACAAAGAGGATCAAATTGTGATTCTTAAGGGAGGAGAAAGAAAAGAAAAGAAAAGAAAAGGTTAACTAACAACAAACCAGACAACCACTATCTACACGTGTCACACCACTAGGATGAAAACATGGCGACACTTCCATCGACATGGTAGAAGAGCTTTTTTGGATGCTGAGAGATGTCGTACACACCGCTTGAAGGGAGCAAACACCTCTCATGCGATGAAGAGTGCACCATATGTGCCCCAACCATTTTTTTAATATATATTTGGTTAAATGTTATATTGCTCCTAAGATGATCTAATAATAATAATAATAATAAATCATTGTAAAAGATGAAAAAACTCATAGACACCAATTTTAAAAGTTTTGCTTTTAAAGGTGTTTTGATTATTTCACTGTCTTTTTTTATATATATATATTTTCAAATACCAAATTTTCATATATTTAAATTGATAATAACAAAAAAAACACTACAAAAAAATTGACAAATACAAATGAAAACACCGATGAAATTTGTTTGTCGGTATATTACGACCTGTCAAACTCGTGACATAGATCATAGACTCTATAGAGTTTAATAATTTTATTTTTAAAAAATATTTTTTATTTAATTATATGATAAAACTTGAAACAAATAATCTTCGAAAATATAAAACTGGATAAAAACGGGATAAAAAAATCAGCCTAAGTCAATTTAAGGTAGCGTGATAGACATCTAACCTAGATAATAAGGGGCAAGCCAACCTCGGGTTAACCCGCAAAACCTGTGGTCCAAGTCATCACATTTGGATAACCCGATAGAAAAAAAAAATCAAAGAAAACCACAAAACCAATCTTTTTTGAAAACAAAATAAACCAATGTTGAACAATGAAATTTAAAAATAAAATAAGCAAAAAAAATGATGTTGACTTATGTTAATTTTTCAAACTCATGACCTGGGTCATTAGACCGGAAGCACCATATATGGAGAAATTGCGAAGTTCAATCCCCATCAAATCAAACACTAGAGGATAAAATTAAAAAAAAATCAATTACACAAAAGAATCCAAGATAAAAAATGGCAATTAAAAGAAAAAGAGTGAAAATCATAATAAAAAATAAATTAATGGGCAACCTAAAGTTTTTTAGTGGAGGGTTAAATTAAAAAGAAATAACATAAATAAAAGAAAAAAAATCAAAAGAATGGAGATCAAATTTTAAAAAAACAATAGACCATAAATTTGGATTGAAGGATAAAATTGAAAACCAATAAACTTTTTATAAAAAGACCAAGGAAAAAAATTTCAAAATAAAAAGAATAAAAACTAAAATGGAAAAAACAATATATGACAAATTGAAATTTAAAGATTAAATTGAAAACAAATAAAATTTTTATAAAAGAATCGAGAACAAAAATTTAAAATCAAAAGAATAAAGATTGAAATCAAAATAGCATAAAGAAAAAGGACCAAACTGTATTTTTTAATTGAGGAGAGAAAAAAAAGATAAAAAAGGATCACCGGCGATAAACCACCGTACCGCTGCTATATATTATACACCAAGAGGATAAGGATGTGACGGTGCTTTCAATGACATAACATAAGGACAGGTTTGGCCACCAGGAGATGGTGCACGCGCCTCCTAAAAGGCGTGGGTGCCTCCTATGCACTGGCGCATGATTATCACGTGCCAACTAACTTTTTCAATTAAAATATTAATAATTCATCTAAAATAACTAATTTACCCTTCATAGTTCAGGAAATAACAAAGAAAATCTCTAGGAAAATACTAAAACGCCCATAGACGAATGGTTTAATTTTTTGGCATTTCAAGGGCAATTTTATCTTTTAACTGTATTTAAAAAAAATTAAAATACTAAAATACGCTAAATTAATAGCATATAAAATTTTGATCTCGAGAGAAAATAAGTCATTTTTGTTCCTTTAACTTGAAAAAATTATAAATACCCCATGCAAATCATTAATGGCTAATTAGTCACATAACAAGACCAAAATACCCGTAATTAACAGTGTTTCATTTTTTCCTAGAAAGGTAAAAAGATCTTTTTATTATAGCAATGAATAGTTTTTATTGTGTATCCACATTAATCTCTACAGTTTTTTTCCGCGCAAAATAAATTTTAATTGATATAAGATTTTGCTTTCATGTTAATAGATTATTGGTTGAAAAAGAGGACAAGTAGGTATCCTTTGGTTATTTTTTTAGAATAGATGAGAAAAAAATAATTGATATAGAATATGAGACAAATATAAGTTATATTTGGTAATGATATATAAGATAAAATGAATATTTGTATTTTTTGTTTAGTTGATAAGAGACTAGACAAAACATGATGCCGAAATGTTTGTTTTACTTTTAATAAGTGTTATTAACTTATTATCAAACTTGCAATATTTAAACGATAAATAGATAATTATTTATCATTATTTATGATTGGTTTAATGGTCCTTACATCGCATTTAGATTCTGTTTGTTTGCTGGAAAGTAGTTTTCTTTTGGAAAGTGAATTCCGGAAAAATGAATTATTTTTCGATGTTTAGTAGTGTAATGGAAAATAAGTTGGAAAACACTTTCCAGTGTTTAGTTATGTCATGAAAAATGAACTGGGAAATAACTTATTAATGTTTTATTTTTTTCAAGTTTATTAAAATAATGAGGAACAAATCTTACAAATTAAAAAGTTAAATGAGAATGAAATTGAAAAAAAATATAATTTCATAAATTATCTCAAATAAAATAAATAATAATCAAAATAATAGAGA
>Ga0307517_10012156_pt1 | contig 11851 bp, 13 predicted proteins | sample 23_EM_MG_FD_194515 | JGI IMG/M metagenome (GOLD analysis project Ga0307517, IMG submission 194515) | Populus trichocarpa ectomycorrhiza microbial communities from riparian zone in the Pacific Northwest, United States - 23_EM | ecosystem: Host-associated > Plants > Roots > Unclassified | place... | reverse complement strand
TTTGAAGAAAAGAAAAGCTTTCACAACATATAATAATGTACAAAAAGATTTTAGGCTTGCATCTAGCAAGGTTTAACTTAAGAGTTAAACCTTGCTAGATGCAAGGTCAAAGGGGGTCACTGAAGTGCCTATTTCCACCCCTCAGCGGGGGCGGAATCCGGACGGGATGGATTGCGTTGGAGTGGGTTGGATGACTGGCTTGGGAAAAAATATAATTGGTAGCTACAACTTGGTGCAGTGTATTTACATGTGATACACCATTTTCTATATACATCAGGTGGACAAGTTGGGATGAACTTGGAAACGGTTACTATATCCCAACTCGGAATCTTGAGACACACGCAGACCTGGTTGAGGGTTTTTAAATTTGTACGATACTTTGTGCCTTTGGTTCCCATCTACCAACACCTTCTCACACCTGCACACACATATGTTAGCCGTATTTATCGCACTCGAAGATTCATGTTGCGAGTTGTACCGACTGACGAACTGGGTTTGGAGTATTCGGGGTTGAGGGTTACACGAGCACTCATTGAAGGGGGGCTGTTGAAAAGGGCGGTCTTTACCAAGATATTAGAACAGGAGAGGTAAGTACAAACCTAGGAGCCATCCACCCACGTCTACTCATCACCCATATCCAATGTTGTCGCTGCCTGTTTAGAAGGTCCAGGACACATGATAATGATGAGAGAATGAAGCTCACCTATTCTCTTCATCGTAGGACACGTCGACATGGCAGGAAAACGAGAACGGCTTACCTGCCTCTTAGTTCGAGGACACCGCTGCGAGTAGGGCACCTATTGACAATCAGCAGTGGACCAAGGGAACGAGAACATGAACGGCCTACCAATTTGTGCGGCTGTCAACATTCGGTGGCGAGTGCCACTCTCCATCTGAAAACACCATCATCAATAACGCCATCGATAACCACAAATGACAAAAATCAGGACCCAATTCACTCACCATCCAGGAGGTCGACGGCGATCAATTCCAGAGGAGGAAAACAGAGTGCTGGACAAGATTGCCTGCACGATGTGTGTGCTGGGCTGGGCTTTGGGTAGCGCTGAACGAGAAGGGCGGTATTGGGGCTAGGAGATGCGTCAACATAGTGAGTCCCAGCACCTGAATCGTGAGCAGGCTCTTACCTGTATTGACCTAGCTCATCCGGAGCAAACTCACAACCTCAACAAGCGGGGGCTGCGGCCAAGTCAAACCGTGTCCTGTCTCTGCGCCGAGGGGCAGGGGCTTTCATGAAACCTGGAAGGTGCACTAACTTGTATGCAGGTAGGTCTCCAAAACTGACCAGGAAACCTCGCAACGGCAATGCGGGTGTCGATTGACACCGCCGTGCAGCGCTGCGAGGTTAGGAAGGTCGTTCAGTGCTCCTGCTGTTGCTTGGGCCTGTGGTCGTGTTGGTGTTTGTGTTCATGCCGGCCATCGACGCTGACACGGGATGCTGGTGGTTGCCATAGTCGAACCCGCTTGGCTTGGCTCGGCGAGCATTTGCTGAGGGGGGGCTAATCAGTAGGAGGGTTGTACCGCCATCGCGGTTGTGATTTACCTGCAGTGGGTGGTGAGTCAGTGGGTGAGCTGGCAGGCAGGGGGGTGCTCACCTAGGCTCCTATCCCATCTGTCGTTGTCGTAGGGGCCGTGCGGCGTTTTCGTGGGCTGGCATTTGTTGTTTTCTGGGCCCACTCTCGTGTTCGCGTTTGTCAATGTCGTGGGCTGGCATTTTCGTTTTCGTTTTCGTGTTCGTGTTCATTGTGGGCATTGGGCACAGTGTGTCCGCCGTTTCGTCGCTTTTGCGGTTCTTTGTGGTGCTAAACCAAGTTCACAAGCTGCAGTTGATGAGTCCGGACTCAGTGGGGTATATTCTACACGCACCGACACACTGGGTATCCCAATCCACAGCCCCTCGCGGTTTCTTGCCCTGCCTGTGTTTTCCTGCCACCCACCCTTGCCTTAAACCCATCAACGTTAACAGACAATGCCCACATCTCTCATTGGAGGGGAGAGGCAATGTGGGTGTTGGAAATGTTGTGGCAATGTCAGCGCTTGCATCCTTGAGCAGTGGCGAAGGATAACAAATTGCTGGTAAATATATGATACTCATTAGATTTTTAGAGAGGGTAACTAATCGAGACTTTTACTCACCAATTTTTCGCATTTTCGAGGCGCTGAAACCATAATGAATTACATGGCTCAATATCCTGGGGTAACCCATGCTGAGGGTACGAATATACTTATATAGCGAGGGTTGTATCGAAGAAATGAGACCAATTTGCGTGTGTTGAAGTTCGTTCAAACTCCGACACACGTGACTTTGTTGATTGATGGTTCCGGCAGCTTCGCCATTCCAAGGGCTTTCCATAAGCGGACGAATTTCGATCAAGACCGATTTCGACCAAGCAGGACCAATTTGAAACCCGAAGGACCGATTTTGAGGCACATGATCACGGCGCCTCGCGCTCGCGCTCAGTCAGGCTTTCTTTTGCACGCAGGGAGGTCCCCCTCGGCTCAAAAAATCGGAAAATTTGCAAAAGTATATTTATATTTACTATAAACACATTCAACATGCAGAGAGAGCTCTGGGAAATTTTTTCTCAACAAAAATCCCAATTTTCTCGAATTTAGCCAAGGGAAAGCAGGAAAGAATGGAATCTAGGTAGGTTAACTGTGTGCCAAATGTCCCTAACTTTTGGAATCAGGCACATATACATGTTGAGTTAATGTGTATAATAAAACAATAGGCCTGAAGCAATTTTTTTGAATAGGAAGTTGCAGATTTGGCAGAATTTTGGGAGGAGAAAGAAGAAACGATGGCCATAGCTGGGTTAAATCTTCATTAAATCACTCGGTTTTTCTTGGTATATAAGAAATAATATTGAGTCTATATAAATACTATAAAATGAGAGGTTCGCATTTGTTAAATAAATGGTAAGGAATGAATTTATGCGATTGTACTGAGGGAGAGGAGGAAAGATGGAGGCGGAGGTAAGTCAATTCTTCATCAAATTGCTCAATATTTGTTGGAGTTTGAAGGAGTACATATTACCTATCCTTCTCTTACAAGACGAGAGGTTTGCGTGAATTTATTAAGTGAAAAATCGATGATTTCTCTGATTTCATAGAGGAAAGGAGGAAAGGATGAGGTATAGGTAAGTCAATTCTTCATAGAATCACTCCATTCTTCTTTTGAATGTAGCTAGGGATGTTAAAATATTTTAATTCCCTCAGATAAGAGGTCTGCGGCCGCTTATTTAATGGGAAATTGCGATTTCTTTCGATTTTAATAGCATGGATGAAGAAAAGGTGATATGCAGGTCACTCATTTTTCAGTTAAATTCATTGATTATTTTTTACATGAGTACTCAAGTACATGGCCTAAATATTGGGAATGGTACAGGAGACCTGAATCTACATTTGACAATAGAAAGGATGATGTTTCTCAGCTTGGGAGGTTAACAATTCTCAGGCTCCCCAGAGTGAAATGGCATTGAGGTGATACTGACTAGTCTAAGACTAAAATATAAAGTAAAAGTTTATTATTATCTGTACTGTATAGATACTTGGATGTAGAGTGAAGAGAAGGTGCAGAGTGAACTCCCAACATGACTTGAAACCAAGTTGGCCTTGGGAATTATTGTCCAAGTTTGGAAATCCCTGGACAGATTTTGCGGGTTTCAGAGGGAAAGCCCTGGGCTCCAGAACACGTAGATTTGCTTCCGAAAGCCCTGGAAATGACCAATTTTCCATGGTTCCTGCGATTCTTTATCTCCCACCATCATTTACCACTCGCCGCCATCATACATTAGCGAAGTGGTGCCAACGCTGAGCACAGGAAGTACCGACCCCCACTACCACCATGACAGCAACGACGACCACGACACTCCCATCACCACATGGCGGCAACTGAGACCAGGACGGCAGAAGCAGAACAAGAAGGGCGAGGATGTGAATAGGAGGGCGGTGGGGTTGTCCCCATAGTTGTAACCTTCCCGTGAGCCCATCAGCATCAGTAAAATCACAACCACTTTTCGAGGAGCTTTTGGTCACTTTTGGTCACTTCCACTTTTCAACAGCTTTTGCCACCGCTTAAATCACATTTCATATCCCCTTTTTCGTAGCTTCTGGAACTTTGGGTGCTTTGGCAGCTTTCGAAATTTCTGAACTATAAGAACTCGGTTTCAAGTTAATACTCAATCTAGTAAGCACAGTGTTAGTCTACAATAGATGATAATTGACTTAGGGTGGTCACCGAGCCCGAGAGAAAGAGTCGAAATTCATCAGAAATTTGGATCAAGTTCGTTCAAACTCCGAATTACCCACGTGACAATGTTCAACTTTATTCGTTTACGGTAATTCTTGACGTTTCCATTTCTTGCTTTCCACCACCTCCTCGTCGTCACGTTGACCAGTGCCCCTCCCACAAATGGCCATGGTAGCAATGGTGATGTGCGCCACGGTCACGACAATATTGGCCATCATATACCTTGGCACCAGCGCCAGCCCACAGTAAACCCACCAATACATACACTCTTTATCTCGCAGATAAGTACTTCAGCAACCGATTTCTGTATGTTGCCCACTGATTTTCGTCATTCTCTTCATAATGTAACAGGACACCACAATCAAGTGACCGCAATAATGCTGGGAACTTGCTGCAAGAACAAGGGTGAGGCTGCGAACACGCCAGTGAGTCGATCCCAACAGCAGCTCAACAGCTTAGTGAACACTCCAGGGAGATAGCCAGCCTGTTGCTGTGTTCTGAACCGAACGACGATACAGTCAACAACATGAGAGCGAACTGAACCCCACCACTGGTGATGACAGGCTTGCTGGAGTCAACAAGGACCACCAGGTAGGCCACTAATCATCTACTTAACATCGGATTCATACCCACTCTCCCTTCACAGACCGATACAACCCGGCTTTCATGCAAATGGCGTGACGAGGAGGCGGGTAGGCAGCTACCAAGACGATAAGCGATGAGGGAGTGGCGACGACAACAACCAATGAGGATGTACAATTTGGTGAGGAGGGGGTATTGATCACGATGAGGCCATGTATGAGGGGAAAGAGTACCGAAGGGAGGGAAGATGGGCAGTGGCACTAACGGCGTCAGGTTTCATAGTAAACCTGTCTCCCAATGTGCTGGTGGATGGTGGGGATGAACACGGGGCAAAGGCTAGTTACCATATAGTCATTCTACAACATCTCAGTACTAGTACGCCTTACATAGATCCTTGTAATCACTGCTATGCAATAAAAATATCAAATTTACCTGCACTTTCGGCCCACTTTTGAGTATCTTTTGAACACATTTTGACGAGAGCTTTTGTCCCTTATAAAAGCCGAATCCACTTTTAAAGGCACTTGAAAAGTAAACACACCTAGCTTGAAAAAGCCGCCGCCGCTTTTCAACTTTTGCCGCTTTTTCCACTTTTAAAAGCGGAAAAAGCAGCAAAAAGCCAATGTGTAATTTTACTGATGAGCATCCAGAGCAAGGCGGTCAGATCCCCACTACCATCCTCATTCTGCCCACTTCCCGCAAGCCCGGCCACACTGGTAGCTCTTTTTTACTTCGTTTCTTAAACATACATTTCAAGTTTCATAATTCTAACGAAATTTTTTCTTCGTATTCATTAAACTTCCTCAACGGCACAAATTTCACACCCGACTGGCCGGCTTCGTGCCCTTGGGTTACCATGGTTGGAGGTACACAAGTCAAGCCCAGCGCCGCCGCTTCAAATTCCCCTTCGACTCCGTCTGGATCTGGCAAAATAAAGGTCTGGAATCAAGACCTTACTGGCGGGTTCTTCGTGTCGTCTGGAGGTGGGTTCAGTAATCGCTTCCCCAGCCCTGCCTACCAGCGCTCGGCTGTGCAAGGGTATCTGCGGGTAGCATCAGGTCATCACTGAGGCCGACTGTTTTTGTAGCTAAGTTGTAGGTGCGCTGTCACTGGGCAGCCGCGGCGGTACATCCTGTAATTCTTGTTTTATTCTCCCGTTTCTGACCAGAAATCCTAGGCTGCCCCACCGCTCACTGCGAAGTCATCTCCAAGCTGTTGCAATGGGTGTGGGGGGGGCTTCGTTATCGGCTATGGGATCCGTTAATGTCGACACGACGGCTTTTATCTCGCTTAGCATATCCCAACGTTCTTGTCCATTGTCCAACAGTATAGCTATTATGCAATTCATTACTACTGCCCACTACTATTTTAATGCATTTCTGTGACTACATTCCCGAAACCTGTATTTCTGATGACGAAGTGACGGAATGACGAATTGACAAACTTATGATACAGCCTGAGTCAGAAATTATTGATGTTACCAGAAAAACTTTCTGGCATAAGAATCAATTTCTGGGTCATGAAATTTTTATGGCGTCGTGAGCGTCAATATGTCACCATACCAAATATGGAAGTCTGGTAGTGTCTGGCATGTCTGGCGCCAGACGAGCCAGACGAATGGAGTTTTGCTGATGTCAATGACAAATGTGCAGGACGACGACAACAAGAACTGCTTACCTTCGGGTTAGTTTACCTGCTATCAACCTTCAAGGACAGGGCGAGTGATGGCTGCCAAGTACGAAAGCGGAAATTCTGTCGTGGACTTCCCACCAGCGCTACTTACTACATGACACTTCACAAGTGCCTTAGGTTTTTCCCCTGGTGTTAGAGATGTGTTAGAGATGTGACAATCAAGTTGCGGAGCGCTTCAGGGGCAGCCTCGCCTCATGCGATTATGTCAGCGACCAGAGAAAGCAGGTCTCCGTGTCAGCGTCTTTAGTCATCAAGAGTCATCACTTTAATCATATTCAGGTCGCTGCGCATGCATATGCTGGGCCACTGTGACCAAAATATCATGAAACTGAACAGCGCTAGCATTGGTTACATTTTCAGACCTTACAACGATACTGATACACTCAAGGTTCAGAGCCTGGCTAGATTAAATTTCATTTTTACAATCTGTCTGAAATCTACAATGCTCTGAGTCAAACCGTGGAGGCCTAACTTAGGCATTAGTTTCAAAATGAAGCATCAGCTAAAGGTTACCGAATGTGAGCATCCAGAGTTCTGAATGAAAATAATGGTAACACTCACTCTATCAAAGGTCCAGGGTAAGACATGGATTGCTTCAATCTCTTCCATAGGCGTCAACACAAAATGCGAGACAATCTGTGATAAGCTAATAACCTGTGTGAAAGCAGAGGTTTTTTTGCATAAGAATCCCCCGAAACGTTGATAGGGGTCGATGAATTCTGAATGATTGATAGGATTGTGCCATTGTCTAACGAGAAGGAAATGTTTCCTCCGACATACAGCCTCCATGGCCAGCGGTGAGTCCCAAATGATGTTCGAAAATAGCTTTGATGTTCATTTCATCTGCACCTCGGATTGTAAGGTGAGGGTAAAATAAGATGGCGTTAAGTATTCCGAAAGTGTGGGGAAGAGTGAGTGCCGTAGCAAACCCCGTTATAGGAAATCTCTTCAAAGAACAGGACTTCATTATCGACATGATGTAAGCCTTGAATATCTGCTTAAACAAAAGAAAGGTAGAGGAATAATGAAAGAATAACGTAAAAAAAATAAAATCCACACACCACAACCGCACCTAAGTGCCATATGACTTCCACAGAGGTCTCTCCTCATCGAGCTTCTTCACTGGACTGTACACCAACAATTACTTCGCTTTCACAGCCACTGCACAAGCTTCCATCACCCTCACCAGATTCCCTTCCAAACAAGTTCGTGACGACGAGATTACCATCAATTATCAAAGGCTCATCGGCAGCCTTACACACCTTTCGATTTGTACCCACCTCACATTCCCGGACTAACCTCAACTCCAGGATCAAGAGATGCCATTGAATTCTGTGCCCAAAATCCTGCGCAAGGGGTTAAGGAGGATACTAGGTGTGTTTTCATCAGCTCGCGCGGTGGCCCTTGCCCGACGGCGATGATTTCGGCTTGTCATGATCAAGGTCGCGCTTTGTTTAATAAGACGAAAAATTCCAACGCGGACGTCACCGATCACGAACGTCTAAGATGCAAACCTTAACAGCTTGGACGACACCACTGCCGCCACAGTTTTGACGGGCGCTCATTCGAATATGACTGGTACACATGGTCACATTTCGATTGGAGTCCAGGTTGGCATCCCTTCCGTTACTTCGAGTGGGACCTGGGACCTTAAACAAATGGATAATCATAATGAGGCGGAAACACCGGGCACAGGTGTTTCTATTGGAGTTGATGCTGGGCAGCAAGTGGATGGTAAAATTGGGCCAGGCAGTTTTTTCGAAGGCAGTGAGCTTGTGTCAATAATTATAATGAAAAGTATTGCCTTACATCGATAACGTCCAACTTCTGCCACAATGTCTTTTGGATAGCTGTAGAAGGGAGGATATCGACGTTGGGGTACTCTTCAGCTGTGAAGAAAAGCGACAATACCGAAACATCGCGGGTGACCTTGAGTTGTTTTGCTTTCCTCAACGAAATGAGCAGGAGGTCATCCGTTGTTCGAACATCTGTGATATGTATGCTTTGGCCATGCAAACTGGCGAGGAGAAGCACCGACACAAGTTCGGAACCCTTCTCATCCGTAACGACAACCTTTTCCGCTGGCCAGTTGGCAAAGTGAGCCGCAACCACCTACAGGGACATACAAGTCGGCACAAAGAGGGTCTTGACCTCCACCTGGAGCTTGTCGTCAAACGAGGTAGCGTTGGCGGCAATGACAGCAGTACTGAACGAGAAATTACAGCCGGCAGCTGTGACATTCGACCTTGCCTACTTGAGAGTTTGCCTGTCAACGATGTCGTTGCCATCGCCGAAAGGAAGTATGAAGGCCGTGGTGAAACCAGCGCTAATGGAGGCTTCGGTCGTCGCGTTGAAGTCTTCGCTTCCAAGGACTGCCAACCCAGGCAGAAAGAAGCCGACGGTGATGAGTCCAGGGAATGTATGCGTAAGATGAGAGGTTTTGGCGTCCAGATTTGAGATATCCAAAGGAAGCTTGCAAATGAGCGCCTTGGCCAACATCTTCGCATTTTTTATGTTAGTGAGAAGCGGAATCGCAAAATCAACAGCCATGCAACAAGTATGGTATCCTTTGCTGGTGTAGCTAGCAGGGTGGCAGTATTCTTGGAGGGCAAGCATATACATATCGATCAGGTTGTTCGCCAAATGTTGGGTCAACGAATACTCCGACTTTTCCTTGTCACGGCTGTCCTCTCATAGCGTCGCAAGATACTAGGCAGCGGAAAGGTCGAGATGAGAAAACCAAACAGTCAAACGTGATTTCGAATCTCACCTTGCAAGGAACTAGGGATTGACATGGGTAACCCTGGGGTTTTCCAGTGCTACCCGTACCCCTACCCACGTCAACCCGTACCCGCACCCAGGGGTACGGGTTTCAACAGGTGCGGGTAGCAGCTTTTGAAAAACCGAGGGGTTTGCAACCCGTGTGCGGGTACACCCCCAAAACCAACTGAAAAACCTCGCAACAGCAGTGCAGGTGTCAATTGACACTGCCGTGCAGCATTGCGAGGTTAAACTTGTGGTGGCGGTTGGGCTGCACATCGTGTTCTTGGGCTGGCGGCCTTATGTCTTCGGCTTTGTCGTGTGCATTGGGCACTGCGTCTGGGGGTTGCGTGGGCTTCGAAGTCCTAATACTACTAAAAAACCAACTTGGTGATCGTGGCAAGGCACAATGGGGTGGATGACAAGGGGAAGGGGGATCTTCAGCAGTCGCAGACAGTAAGAATATGCTTGTTCTACACACCTAGCCAGTATCCCATTCCAGGGCCCTTTCCTCATGCTTCTCACACCTGCCTAAGCCCCTTCAACAACAAAAAGCAATGCCTACATCCCTCGTTGGAGGGGAGAGGCATGTGGTTGGTCTTGGGCAATGTATGTGCTGGCATCTTTGAGCAGTGGAAAAACTGTAAATACATCGAAATATGTTAGCTATGTGTAGCAGAGAGATAATCAGGGACCTTTGCTCACCTTTTTCTCGTGTTTTGGGGCTCCGGCACAATATAATGGGAAGGTGAAGGTCGAAAGCAACGACAGGACGCATTTTCGAGCAGAGCTTAAATTCTTCGGGCTAACCCGCGAACCCCCGCTGAGAGTGTTTGCGATTCGCAAAGGGGCAACGACAATCGAGTCGCCAGTGTGAATGCCCAGAGGGTCGAAGTTCTACATGATACACGAAAAAAGGTTAGTGATTTTCAAACAATGAAGAAAAGAGAGAAAAAAATGGTATTGTTGCTTAGAGAAGCCGTTCCCGTTCTCGCCCGATAGTGCGAGAGTCATGTGCCGGTCACGCAAGGATATATTTTAAAAATGATCTAGATTTAGCTGGGCGACAAACAGCACTCGTAATAGAAATTAATTCCCTGATTATTTTTCAGTTTTGTCTGCAATCTAATCCCCCCTTATTATTCAATCATAAAAAGAATAAATTAAAAATATGATCACATTACTGTCCCCAATAATTTAAAGAAGATCATCTAATTTTATCCCCTGTAAAAGTCCCAAGGATATGTTGGATTGATTGAGATTGTATTTAAAATTTATTCCAATTATTTTCTTCAGCTATATTCCTGAACATATTAAAAATAACTCCATGATATATTCAAATTTTCATCCCAGCGCAAATAAGCCAATGCCCCCAGTGTCAACGGTTGATCTTGGTTCATTCTTCCTCCCACCACCACCAGCAACGCGCCTCGAACACAGAGTGTCACGGCCCGTGCCCCTCCCCTCTCCGTAGGGATGTGGGCCGGCTCGTTTTCCCTCGACGGACGGATAGGGGAAGGAAGAACCCAGGGGGGACCCAGAAAGTGGGAGGCCCACACAGTGCGTCAAGAAAACGAGCCACGACGAAAGTCGTGGCTCGCTTTCTGTGTTCCCTTGTATTCTACCCCACTGACCCCTCTCTTCCCAAATGCCAACGTGTCCAAGCGTGCGAGGAGGCTACGACTAAGGCGACGTGGCAACGACATAACGACACGACAAGACGACGCGGGGCCGAACAAAGAAAAATGAATGGCCCAACAATGACGACGAGGCCCCAACAACAAGGATGAACGGCCAAACGATGAGATACGGCCCACGTCCAAGGAGGAAGATCCAACACCAAAGTAGAGCAGCCCACAACGACGTCGGCAGCCTAACGCCGAGGTACGGACCCACGCCGACGAAGGGAGATGAACACCAAGGTAGGGCTGCTCACAGCGATGCAGGCAGCCCAACGCCGAGGTGTGAAACCCCACATTGATGAAGGGAGGCGAACAGGCGGCCGAAGGACGACATACACGGCCCCACGGAAACGAAGGGAGGCGAATGCGGTAGAAGGGCAATCCAGTGGCAACATATGCAGCCCACGTCGGCGAAGGGAGGCAAACACACAGGGAGGGCAACCCAGGCAGCTCAACGCCGAGATGCAAAACCCCCGACGACATGAAAGCGGACAACAGAGCAGGGCCCACCGCCTCTGCTGTTCTTATTTCTCTTTTTTTCTTTGCACTTCGTTTGTGTACATAGGGCTCTTTCCAAGCTAATAAATAAATTTATGTATGATCACAAGTAGTCAGATTTAGATATAAGATTAGATAATTCTTATCTAAGATTAGATAATTCTTATCTAAGATAAGATAAGTGATAAGATAGATTTTATCTTAGATAAGATGCTCATGGAAATGTCTGCTTATTATTAAGTTCTGAAAAGATTTAAGTGTGGGCTGAAATAATTTCCTGTTAAATGTTTTAAGATTTCCTATTGTTTGAAAAAGACTTTAAGAGAAATGATTTTAAATAAAAGGATTTGTACAAAAGCTTTTTAGA
>Ga0307517_10012155_pt1 | contig 11852 bp, 5 predicted proteins | sample 23_EM_MG_FD_194515 | JGI IMG/M metagenome (GOLD analysis project Ga0307517, IMG submission 194515) | Populus trichocarpa ectomycorrhiza microbial communities from riparian zone in the Pacific Northwest, United States - 23_EM | ecosystem: Host-associated > Plants > Roots > Unclassified | place... | reverse complement strand
TAAAAAAAAAAAAAAAAAAAAAAAAAGAGAGAAATAAGACCGTTTTGGTCCATCTCTACCTTAGGTTGAAGGTCATGAAGCATTTACTATATGCCAGATGGCCTGAGGTTAAGGAGTTCAAAAATAAGATAGGCTTGTATTAATTTGATCATAACTAAAGGTAGAGTTATGGATGAGGGAACTAGAAAACTTAGATTGTTTCCTGGTACATTATAATCGAGGATATAATGATGGAACTCAGATGATAAAGACCAGGGGGTGTAGGTGCTGGCCCTAGGTCAAATTCATGCACTCTAGAACTCGAAAGTTTGATCACTCACTCGAAACTTCAAGCTTGAATGCACTTTACTCTTCTTGGAAAGCAGGTGCTTGAAATATGGGTGTCAATTGGTACACGCGGCTTGCTGGCTGGTCAAGGGACCCTAACTTGCTCAAAATTGTGGGTGATGCTGCTGGGACAGGATCTTCATATGTTGCTTTCAAATTTTACAGCATTGAATGCACTGAGCTTCCTTGATCCTTGGAGTGGGATTCCATTTTGCAGGTAGCAACTGCAACCTACTGATTATCCTAATGTCTTGAAGTGAGGTTGTTATAGATCTGGAGCTCATTCTGAATAGCACATCGCACTGAACTCCTAATCAATGACACAAAGGATTGGTAGCATTAAAATGCTCCATTTTGCTTCGTATCTGATCTTCGGTGAAAAGATGTAGTGAAGCATTTTTCTTGTGGAACTACATGAGAAGGACCAACTAGTCTAACCAATTGCTCGTACAAAAGCTACACACAGCCTATGATCCTAGCATAAACCTGAACTTGAACTTGAAAATCTTTGTTACTAACATTTGTTTTCTTGCTAATATAGTTACATCTACTGGTGTTTCTTTGAGGAACCATATTTTTTTAATTGTTAACAAATAAAAGGACATCAAATCTTGACACTGGACTTCTGTCTGTAGGGGCGAAATTTTCTGAGAAAGACTTTATCCTGTGCAATTGAAAAGTTCTGCTGGTAAATATCCAACTGTAGTGCAAATTACGCTCCAACAGCCATATCCATATCTGTAACTGCATCCTGTCCCTTGAAAACAAGGCATAATTTTCTCAGACATGAAGTTTTCTTGTCATCCTTGCTGCTTGTACCAGTCACGAGAACAATGTCCTTTGAAACTTTACCCATAAGCTCAAAAAGTGGTAAGCCTAGGTTCGATCGAGTCATCTCTTCCAGAACTGGAGGCGCTTGCATGTACAAATTCATTGTTTGGTGTCTAACACTAGCTTTTGACAGGAGCAGCTTAGGATGTTCTTCAAGCATATCAATAAACTGTTCACACATAAACCAATAAATGTAAAAACAAATAAACTGTTTACACAAAACCAATCAAAATAAGCAGCATAAACTTGTGTTCATTAAAGGAAATATTCTTCTATTTCCTAGATAAAAAGGAGAAACCCAGAGAGGGAACTAGTTTGACTATCTGAGAATTTGAAACTTACAAATGTGGTGACATAGCAAGAAAATAATTTAGAAACCAGGTCTGATGTTATCAACAAACTAAAAGGAATAGTAGCCATGAGAAGAAGAAATTAACCTTTTGTAAAGTAACTGAAGTGTCCAGCTCAATAAGAACACCTGGACCACAAACAAGACAATCCTTGTCCCTCACAAATTCAGTCACTTTGATGTGTAGACCTTCCACGCCATTATACCTAAAGAAGATTCATATCATTCAGCACACACTTTCAGCTGGATTGTTAAAAAAAAAAAAGTTTTTCCATAAAAGATAAATATACCCTGTTTTTTTTATCAGATTTCAAAAGCAACATACATAGCTCCACCAGATTCAGACACATATGATATCATAAGAGACAATTATGGTTCCCACATCCACCAATCATTTGTGGTAAGGTTAAATTCTTTCAGATGGCAAAAACAAGGTTTGATCATGTAAAAGAACTAGACATTGAAGAAAAAGTTGTGCATCAAAACAAAAAATGAGAGGGCAAGATTAAGTCTATTTGTGATTGTTAGGTGATATATAATATATTCTTCTACCACCATATGAGAACGAGATGAAATTTCACTCACGTCAGATAGTTGCTTAGAGTTTTGCTGCATCCCGAGGCAAGCTTTAAGGTTTCCAAAGTACACGCAGCTGATATAATTGCATTGGTAGAAGCAATCGCTGGTATGATATTTTTCACAACACCCTGTAAACAAAGAAAGAACTACCTCTATCACAAAAAATAAAAAATAAAAAAAATAAGAAGAAAAAAACAAAAAAGGAAGGGAAAAAAAGAAAGAAAAAGAAAAAGGACAGTGCAACAAATAGGTGAAGCCAATAACATGTGACACTTCAATGAGGCATTTTGTAAGAGTTTCCTACTGGAGGTTTTAGATAGGAAAAAAAAGGAGCATATCAAGAAAAGATGCATCCAAATAACAGAGACAATTTTAGGGTAACAATGAAGTTGAGTTTTATGATGTCCTTTGGTATACTCTAAAAGAACAGAAGCCAGACCACACAATGATCGGGCAGTTACTTACAGAAATTGACTCCACAGAATTTTGAAGTACCTGAGTAAGAGAATATGTAACACCTTGAATACCAAAAAGTTCAGCCCTCTTGACAGCCTGTGGAACATGGGAAGAGCATAAGTTAAAAAGACTAACCTTGAAACTCAGCTTTTACAAAAAAATAAATAAATAATTAATACTGGTCAGAATATTTCACCTCGGTATAAACCCATTTCATATGTTCTGGATCATCTGGATCAAAAGTCTTTCCACTATGAACCTAGAATATAATGGTCATAAGATAATAGCTATCAAATCAAAATGGTCAATTCAAGAATGAGAAAGCATTGATGATGCATTACCTCATCCCATTTAATTAAGTGAGCATATTCAATACAATGAGCAGCAGTTCTAGGGGTTTCTGCAAGGGTGCATAGAGGAAACTTCACTTGAGGAGGGAAAAGCCAGATAGTACACTCAAAGCACGGTGTGGATCCTGGCATAATAACCCTGGCATGCCCCTTGAAGCCTTCAGTCCCACCATCTACCATCGGTTTGACTGTTTCTTCTAGTGGATTGTCATCAGAATCATATTCTAATCACCAAGAAAAGCAATAGACAAAACATGAGATCAACAAGAATAAAGAGACTTCCAGCAAAGAGCTTTTATGAATCTCAAGAGCACAGGATAACATTGTATGCTAGCATATTAAATACAAACTCAAGACTCTGCATCCAGCTAGAGAGCATTTAAGCTTATTGGGCAAACTATAAAGGTCCCGTAAAATATCTGGCAGAGACAGGTGAAAATCTGCAGGCACTGCTCCCACATATACAAGACAGGATGTCAAATCTGCGATGCCTGAAGTAGCTCATAACCATAGCTAGCAGACCCTCAAAAGCTTATGCAACTTCAGCACTGAAGTCTTGTCATCCAGTCATATAAAGAAATGGCATACAATATTATGACATTTAAAGCTGTATGCCACATGTGTGAGGCACTCGTTATATACGACCCTTGTGACTTGAGGCTTAACTTGTCTCTCGAATGCATGCCTAACACAAATAAATTCAAAGTAAGCATAGCAGGCCTGATGGTATGTTGCTTGGGTGAAAAAACAGGCCTTACAGTCAGAAGGAAAAGTTTAGTCCCCAGTCTCTCTTTTAAACACATAACCACTGACAGAGGGTACACATTATTTCCTTAAGGGAGTGTCTCTCCCAAGTCCTGATCACAAAACTACATCCAAAATGTTTAGTATTTTAGTTGGTATTGGTATCAGGTACTTTCAATAGGGATTTTCATAGTTATTACTTCTGCTTTCATTCATATATATAAAAATGCCCTAATTTTTTGAGAAATTTTTCCAGCAATACAGCAAGAAGTGAGGGCAATAACAGGTCACAAAATATATGGAGAAGAATGCAAAAGAAAATTAAGGATACAATGCTCTTTGACACAACGATAAATGAAAAGGAAATACGCAGTTAACTTGGCACAAAAACAAATCATGGACAGAGGTAAAAAGTTAAATATTCAAACATAAAATAAAAGGAAGAAAAATAACTACTTTACTGAAAAACGAGCTCTCTAAATCGGCTATTCTTAGAATAAAACAAATATAAACTAAAGAGGTTAAAAAGTACGCACCAAGAAAACCACAAGCTACAGCATTTATATAGCTCCGAGCCTCAACGGAATCAAGACCAAGCACAATAATACTAAAATCTTTATAAAAATCAATTTCTTTATCCTCGATTCGGCAAAAATGAGGCACAATATTCACGCCACTAACTCTTTCCATCACCCGCTTGGCTGCCACCTCAGCCTTAGGCTTCCCAACATCTTCGAGCCTACAATAAGAACACTATATCATGAGTGACTTTCTAATCAGAACTAAAGAGCTATGACAATGTTGAAACATCAAAGCAGATAAGTTACACTTTCTGTTATGTTAAGGTGTATAATAAATGAAAACACTAATACTTGCAAACAAGGAGAGGAAAAAATATGCACTTAATAATACACATAGATCTAGTCATATTTGATAAAACAATGAAGCACCTGCTTGATAGTCCATACTGGTCCTGAGAAAATTAAGAATTATCAACCACCCTCTTGCAGCCATTTCACATTGTCAAGTAAACAAGGTGTTTATTTTCTCCTTTTACCAACAGGTTCTTAAAAGTAATCCTTTATTCACAAGAATACTAGGTTATCACTAGTCCACACTAAAGGTACTACTTCTCCTTAGCCTTCTTGCAAGATGAACTTTTATTTGTCAATTATCATCCAAACAGCCATATTTCTCCCTTGAAACAGATTTACCTAAATGCACTTATACCTAAATTAGGTCCGCAGTTTAAGTAATAACCCTTTGACTAGGTTTCACATTGTTTCTTATCTCTTCGCAGTTGATATAGGAAAAAAAAAATACTTCAAAGTGCAATTTAACCGACAAGCCACGAAAGGGCATATACCAATAAAAACAGCCACGAATTGAACAGAGAAAAGAAAAGGTAAAAGCACATAAACACGTGGGTTAAGGTTGAGAAAGCAAGAACCTGAAAAGAAACTGGCGATTGAGATTAGTAACCTCGATACGGTCCATATCAATGACTTCCAGATTTTTAAAACCTGATAAAGCTAGGTCCTTTAGCAGCTCACAACCCAAACCACCGGCCCCAATTACCAATAATCTTGCATACTCTTGAAGATCATCTCTCAACTACAACATTTAAAACAAAACAAATAGTTCAAAAAAAGATTGCACGCCGGGAGTTTGTTAAAATTTCCAAGAACGAAATAGCTTACTTGAACACCAGATTCGAAGGTGGGAGCAACGAGATTGCCGGGTCTGAGAAGTAGCTTGTCTAGGTCTCTCGATCGGCTCTGTTGGACTGTAGAGTCTGCCATGTCAATCTAATCTCTGTCTACGAGGTTGCAGACCCCCAAGGTCGATACAAGAAAATCCACCGATTTTAATAGAGTGGCTAAGGACCTACCAAGCTTGATTTTGACGCTTGGCCTGGTGCGGAAAAGTTTAGGTGTATTTGGGGTTATGGTTGGTTTGCGTTTATATATATATATATATATATTAAAAAATAAAAAAAATATTATTTTAATATATTTTCAAATAATAAATATTTAAAAAATAATCTTTGTCATAATTTATGACTATTGAATTTAATTAGGCATAAAACACCTATAAGTTATTATATTGTTTACACTGATTTCGACCACCAAAATAATTAAAATTAGTTTCAACAGATTTTATTCGATAAGAAGAGTTTTTTTATAATGGTTGTTTAGAACCTTAATAATACCTAAAAAAATATTGAAGTCAAGGAAGAAAAACTTTACCTAGTTTGATTTTGTGATTTTTTTTTTTTTTGTTTATTAGGTTAGTAAATTAGTTTTTAGATGTTTTTAGAGGATTTTTTTAAGGTGTTTTTAGATTAAAATAGGTGGAAAATAAGTTTTTCGAGTAAAAATTACGTTCCTTGATTTTACAGCTACCATAATGGTGGCCAAGATCTGGGCAAATAAACAATATATTGTCTACCTTAATAAACGACATGTTATCTGATTATTTTTTTAAGAAAAAATAGGGGTGGAAGACAGATCATCCCTTTAAAAAGATAAAAAAAAATAAAAGCCAAGGTGCTCTGCCCTAGGCCTTTTTTTTATGCCCACGTACGCTGGGGCACCAAGCTCATGTTGTCTAGGCTTATTTTTTTGCTATTTTATATTTAAGTGAAAATAAATTTAAGAAAAAATATGTATTTAACATAGTTGAGTTCATAATCTAGATTGCAAGTTTGACAGATTAAGCCACAACGTCCATGTGGAAATGTATTAAATGTATTTTTTTTTCTTTTTTATTGTTTAATACATTTTTGATCTCTCAATTTTAAAAAAAAATAATTTCACCATTTGTTATCAATTATCTTTTTATTTAAATTTAAAAATATATATATAATTTAACTCTTTGATATCAATTATCTATTTATTTGAACTTAATAAAAAAATACTTTTTTTGTTATTTAGATTAAAACAATTAGGTTTGATTTTGCTATCTCAGTCCCATGCATGACCCAGTTTTTGTGCTTTATTGTTAAATAATTAAATGAGAACTAACATCTAGTATTAAAAAAAATTAAATCCAATGATATGCATGACTTGGATCTAAGTTTATTGATAGACTCAACAAACAACCTTATGAACCCTAGACCTAAGGCCAAAAACAAAGCTCAAAACACTTAATAAACCCTAAACAATAACTAATGGGCTAACTTGAACCTTAAACAATGACTAATGGGCTATTGCATTCATACATTAACATAATGTAAAATTCAAATTACTACATAAAGTTTTCACAAAATAGTACTACATAACTTTATAAATATAAATTAGAAGTATTGTTAAATAATACCCAAAAGAAAATTCTTTTATTTTCCTATTAACTTAAGTGACTATACAAAGACAACGTCCATGCATTAACTAAGAATTACGCTGCTGAGATGAACCTGCATATTAATTTGCATAAACATGACTAAATTATTATGATGATCTAGTACATTTTTCATTACATTAACAATTTGCTTTAATTCATCATCTATCATCAATTTCTATAATCTTCCACTTGTCAACACACCAATCTTGTCTAATAGTAACTGATTCTATTGGTCGCCCATTCCCAGGGCATTAATTCCATTCCAGAATACGGGTCCAACTAACAGCCCATTCATAGAGTAATAGTTCCAAACCAGGACACTGGTCCAACCCAACCCATTCACAAGGCACCAACCCTATACCAAGAAGCTGGTCTAATCATCAACTCATTCACCAAGCACTAGTCCCAAACCAGGTACTAGTTCAACTATCATTCAAACACTACATACAATACTAAAATTTGAACTACATCTTATTAGGAGCTAAGCTAAAGAATTAAAAGAGACTTTAAATTAAAGATCTAAGTGCCAGACACCTACCTGAAATCTGTGTTCTACTAGTTGTCCCCTACTCTTGTTTATTTTCCACAATCTCACATGTACCAATAGTTACACTAATTTAAATTTCGAGTCTTAACCACACATACGTATTGTTTTCATTGCCTTCATAATTCAACATTTTGTAATAAAAACCAATTCCCAACAGAAGTTACTAATGTACAAGTTTTAAATGGCTCAACATAACAGATTCCAAATATTGTTTAGAGTTTGAGTATAACCGAAGCTATAGAACTCGGTTTTATACGTGGTTTGTTTCTTTGGAACACTAAAACATGGGTCTACAACTTTTATAAAGATGAATATACCTAGTTTTCCATCTACATGCCTAAATTCACAAATTTCAGAAACCTAAAAATTTATCCTGCTGATTCCCAGTTTTTACTTATCTTCAGTTTTTCTTCCATATATAGTGTTTTATCACTCCAATTTAAGCAAGGTCAATCGCATTAGAAAGTTAACATCCATTTCTACAACTTTTATGAAGGAAATTATCTCAAATTCTATCATTTTAGGGTTCAAATCTTAGTAGAAAAATTGAGAGACAACTGTCTAGTTTTTATTTCTAAGTTCAACAAGTATAAATTTGTTTCCCATGCATTTTTCCATCATTTCCAGCCACTACAAACACAAAATGCCTCCATCTATCATTATTTAACAAAATTCTTAACCTATACTAAGATATTCTAATCTCAATTATTCAAGGAAAACACAAACAAATTCAAGTGACTTAATAAAAGAGCTTGTTACCTTCTATTATAAATAAAATGAGTCAAGAGATTGAGAACAACCCTTTTTCTTCTTTCCTTCCTTCATTCTTCTAACCCTTCCGTTCCCACTAGTAAATTCTCTAGGTTTTCTCAAAGTTTTCTTCCTAATCTTACTTAAAGCACTCTTGGCTCACTTACTATCACTTTTTTTTTTATTCAAATGATGAATTTACAAGGTTTCCTCTCAAATGTTTTTCCCTCTTTCTTCCTCTCCTTGGCCGACCATTACTCTAGGAATTTCTGTAGATTTCTTTTTATTTATAATTATGTTCTTTCCTTGTTTACATCTTACCCATCATATTTACTTATATTTTCACATTGACCCCACAATTCCTTTTATTAATACATTGACCCCACTATTTCTCTTTCTCTTTACTAACTCCTTGCTCCTTTATTATTGTTTTCAACTTCACCCCTCTCATTAAATAACTTCTCTTTTAATCCAATTAATTTGTTCAATTTAATCCTTTCTCCACATCCATTGTATTTTATTTTATTTTACTAAATTAAGATGTGATTATTTTATCCGAGGGCTTACACCTAAGGCCCAAAACAAAGCCCAACAAAAAACACAGCTCAAAAAGTTTAATAAATCCTAAACAATGACTAATGGGCTATCATGAGCCAAAATTAAAGTAAAAATCCAAATTGAAACTAAAATAAGTCCAAAATAAAAATAATACAAAACCCAAATAATAAATATAGTTCTTCATATAAAACAAGCTTAAATAGTCCAAAACAAACAAAGCAATCTGCAATTAAATACCATCAACCCTCAGTTCTTTATATAGTTAGGATAAATAAGGAATTCATGTAATAAAAAGATATTAGAACATCAAGGAATCTTTACCACACTTGGAAACTATGTTGTTGTTGATTAAACATCCTTATAGAACTAGAAGACTCCAAAATATAAGTTGTTGAATATCATAACATTGTTAGGAAAAGAATCCTCTCCAAATAATAAGTCACAAGTCAAAAGGCAACAAATAAAAAAATCCATATTGCATCTGCTAACCTGAGAACATCATTAGTTTGTTATCAAAACAAACCATGAGAGTCTAAGTTATCTTATGGAAAAAAAGATTCATACACCCTTGCAATGAAAAAGGTTAACCAAATTGTTAGGACTCAGCTATCAAATCTATTACAAGAAATAAGAAAACCTTGCAACAAATGCATTATTAAGAAGGCTTGTCACAAAGGATATTAATGATTTTAGTTTATTAGATAGGGTCCAATAAGGGAATTTAAATTCAATTACTATCATTGTATCAACTTGGTATAAGAAGGTACAAAAAACTTATAAAAATGATTCTTTTATGTAGGAAATCTTAATGGAAAAGATGATGAACCCTCATAGTTGGTTATTTCCTTTATTTTCCTTGATTTATGAACAAGTGGTGGAACGCGGGTGCTGCTTTATGTAACGGATAGTAGTCGTTTAATCTTTCAATTTCAGTTGTTTGTAATTTGGCTATTTAAAACCTCGTTCTGATTAATATAAGGCATTTTAGTTTATGAAGTTCTTGTTCATTATGTGGAGAGATTCCAAATGAGCTTTTAGATATTGGTGAGATTCTAATTTATGAGGGCTAAGTTATTTGTGTTTACAGTGTCATCAATATAACTTTTAACTTTTTAAAAGAAAATGTTATTTTGACCCCATTACTTGCTTTGCCTAACTTTACAAAAACTTTTGAGATCTATTTTTTAGGGAGGTAGTTTGATTACACGATGTTCCAATAAGCATTGTGTTTGATCATGATGTTCAGTTTTTTAGCTACTTTTGGAAGGTTTTGTGGGGGTAAATTAGGAAGTAAAATCTTATTTTCTACTACTTGTCATCTACAAACATATGGTCAAAGTGAAATAGTAAACATGAATTTAACTCAATTATTAAGAGCTATCATTAAAATAAATTTTAAAATCAGGAAGATTGTTTGTCATTTATTGAATTTGTATATAATTGAAGTGTGCATTCTACTACTAATTATTCATTATTTGAGATTGTTTATGGTTTTAATCCTTAACACCATTAGACTTGATTCATTTACCTATTGATGAAAGGGTTAACTTGATGGTAATAAAAAAAATACAACTAGTGAAAGACTTACATGCAAAGATACGACAAAAGATAGAGAAAAAGAATGAGCAATATCCATTCATAGCTAACAGAGGATACAAATTAGTAAAGTGATGATTCAAGGATGAATCCTTTTGAGGAGAGAGAGAATGATGCGATCCAAGCAACACCCAGAGATCCGTTAGAGGCTCTAGTTGGTCCGATGACAAGACTTAAGCCTAAGAAGTTTAAAAAGACTTCTTCAAGACACAATGGTTAAGGTGGACTTCAAGAACATAATAAATAATAAAGATCAAGCCTTGATTAATTTAATTAATGTTCAAGAAGAGCTTATTGGTGGGCTGTATTGAAGGTTATAAATAAGTCTTGAATCAATTTTGTAATATTTTATTTCCTTCTTTTCTTCTCACGGCATAACATAGATTTAATATTATGGGCTTTATTTTATTTTGTTAGCTACAACCCAAGACTTGTTTGAGCTTAATTAATACTTTGTTTTCAGCTAGGATGTAAAGCTTGTTTGGATTAGGGTTTGAGTCATTTTTGTAAGTGGGTCAATTCAACCCACAATGGTAGATTTATTAGGGTTAATTATTCAGAAGTACTTAAACTCTTGTAAGCCTAAGTTTCAAAAAACTTTTTAATCAATAATACTTCTAATCTTTTCAGTTTAATATGTGAGAGAGATTCTTGCATTCTTTGGTTATTGAACAAACTGAATTTGACTTATGGAAGATTAACTAGATTCTTGGCGTCATTCGATTTTATTCTAATAGTGTTGGTGCCTTGGGACAAGTTTCTATTGTGTCACTCCTATCAGACCTCTTTCGGCTTTCTAGGATCAGATCTCAATCTTGATTATGGGTTGGGTGACCACAAGGTTCGCGTCAATAGGCCCTCCTTTCTTAGTCATCTCTCTATCTCTTGATGGATGAGGTTTGTAATTTATAAGATGAGTTCTCTTGTGATGCGAACCCTATGATCACGTGGTCACGCAACCCATAATCAAGATTAAAATTTGATCTTAGAAATCCGAAATAGGTCTGATAGGAGTGTGACTAATGGAAACTTACCCCAAGGCACCAACACTATTGAAATGAAGTAGATTGACGCCACGAAACAAGTTAATCTTCGATAAGTCAAATTCAGTTCGTTTTAAAACTAAAGAATACAAGAATCACTCTCACATGTTAAAATTGAAAAATTCTAAAGTAATATTCATCCATGGCTGCCAAAATTTAGGTTACATGAGTTTAAATAGTTCTTGAAAAATTAACCTTAATGGATCTACCATATTGGACTGATTTGGCCAACTTACAAAACTGTCCCAAAAACTTTAAACTAGAAAACCCATAACTTGATCCAAACAAGCCTTGGATCCTAGCTGAAAACAAAGTTTAATTAAGCCCGAACAAGCCTTGGGCTATAGCTAACAAAATAAAATAAAGCCCATAATATTAAA
>Ga0307517_10012153_pt1 | contig 11853 bp, 9 predicted proteins | sample 23_EM_MG_FD_194515 | JGI IMG/M metagenome (GOLD analysis project Ga0307517, IMG submission 194515) | Populus trichocarpa ectomycorrhiza microbial communities from riparian zone in the Pacific Northwest, United States - 23_EM | ecosystem: Host-associated > Plants > Roots > Unclassified | place... | reverse complement strand
ATATTATATTGATGACCGTTTGGAGTTAGTGGTGGTGGAACCGGCTTTTTATAAAAACAAAAATTTATATTTTTAAATTATTTTGATGTGTTGATGTTAAAATAATTTTAAAAGAATAAAAATAATATTATTTTAATGTATTTCTGACTAAAAAAATATTTTAAAAATATTTTATGACGGGATAGAGAGACTTTCACTTACCCCCGCATTTAACTCCTGTAAAACTAGAAAGTATTTCGCTCATTTGATTCTAAAAGGTGTTTGGAATTGTAGTTACAGTTGTTTTTTAAAGTATTTTTTATTTAGAAATGCATTAAAATAATATTTTTTTTATTTTTAAAAAATTATTTTTAACATCAGCATATAGAAATGATATGAAAATACTAAAAAATAATAATTTAAATTAAAAAATTAAAAAAATATAAAATATAAAAAGAAACAAACTTACATAAAAATCAGTCGGGTGATGCGAAGTCTTGAATGATTCTTCTTCAAACATGACAACTGGATAATATATTGCTTGCAGCACTATTGATGTTATTTAAATATATTTTTCAGGCATCAACTACGAAACTATCTCACGGGCATTTATTACCTTGTCTTTTTTTTTTAAATCGTAATCCAAATCTTGTTTCACAATACTGGTTTGAAAATAAAAAAATAAAAACATTGCATGAACACTCCATGAGAATGGGCATTACAACCGCATCTTAGGCATATTTTGGAATCCAAACCTGGATTGAACTAGAGGTGTTCAAGACTTCAAGTGGACTGTCAAGAAATGTCAATTGGGCTTCACTAAAGACAAAATAAAAATTTATAAATAATGTGTGCTTGTGGCTAATAAAATTTGTTTGGGATAACTCTATTCGCGGATACAAACAACACTCTAATGGTTTGATTAAGCAAGTTAACACGATAATAATAGAACATTTGCACTATATATATATATATATCCGCCAACAAACAAGCTCACGAACCGGTGACATGGTAGAAATTTTAGTTTAGAGGGATTAAATTAGAATAAAAAAATTAAAGGGGATAAAATTTATTTATTTATTTATTTTTAGAGTTAAAAATATAATTTGTTGAAAGAAAAGCCGGAAAAAAAGGAATTCTTGCTAGGGCCGGCCAATTAAATGAACTTACGAAAGATATTAAACATAAATTAGAAATACAGTTATTGCTAACCTGCATTCACACCCTCCCTCCCTTTCTCTTTCCCCCTCTCTTTCTAGACAAAGAAAAAACAAAAAGGGAGGAGAGAGAGAGAGAGAGAGAGCAAAACCGCGTTGGTTTCTGTCTGTTCCTTCTTCTCCACCTTGCAACCAAACCAACCCTCCATGGATTTCTCCTTTCGTTTTTCACGGTTTCGTTTTCTCTCTTACAAAACTAATTACATTTACAGAAAAAGATGGGAATCAGCAGCCCCTTTTCTTCTTCTTCTTCAACAAAACAACCAAAATATGACATTTCCTTATTAATTTACTACGGCCAATATGCGTTGGCTTCATAACATTTCCTTTTCTTCTTCTTCTTCTTCTTCAACTTCTTCTTCCCTTTCTCCTCATAAACGTTCATCTTCATCTTTCTCTTCTTCTTCAATGGCCACGGAGGAGACTCTCCCTTCGATTAGGAGAGGTCATGGCAGTCGTATTAGTCGGAATAATCATCGTAGTTTAAGGTTAGGTGGTGGTGGTGGTGATGAAAGGCCTAAGCTTATAAGGCAAAGGAAGTTAAGACATTTAACCGATCAAGACCTTGCAGGTAAAAAAAAGCAGGTGGCACCACCGGATCATCATGTGGATTCTGGTGCCCTTCCGAGGTCAGCTTCTGCTTCGGTTGCTGTGCCATTACCGCTTCCATTGCCCGTGCCTTCTGGAGATGGGGACTTGAGGTTGCCTTCGCCCAAGGAGAGGCATCGCGATGGTTTTAGGGAAAGAGAAAGAGACAGGGGTGATAGGGTTGGAGAGGGATTATCTTCTTCGAATTCTCCAATTTCTAGGTAATTTTGCTAATTGGGTTTCTTTTTTAGGGTATATTGTTTATCAATAAACATCTTTAAATAGGCAATGATGAGTTTTTTCGGTGTTTGACTGATGAATTAATTGTCATTTTCATCTCCAAAACAGGATACAGATTGTGGTTTTTTAATATATTATGCTATTCATAGATCGTAGGATGCTCTGCTCCATCCTGGAAAAATTGGTAGACAGTGTGGCATTTTTTTCTTGATTCAAACAAATTTTGGAAACACTTTTCGAGATAATATATTAATGATGACTTTGTCAGTTTTTGAATGCATAATTAAGGCAGACTTGCTGCATCAATTATGGGTTGTAGTTGTGCATGACATGAACCTTTGTCGTGGCTTCATCCGAGATGCTTTGTTCATTTATCCGATAAATTGTTCTCCAGGCTCTGAATTGAATTTTCTTGGTTAATATGTGGTCCTGTAACAGTACATTTGCTGGTCGAAACATGAAGAAAATGATCGAGCATCTACACTCTCAGTCACCTAGGATGGTACGTCCGGATTTCAGTACTGCTCAGAGTTCTCGGGACAACTTCGGGATCAATATTCCTACGAGGAGCGCTCCTACTAGTCCTTTCACAAGTCCTGTTCGCAGCCCACCAAGAACGAGTAACACTGCTGATATGCTTCCTTACTACCGCATGATTGCTAAAGCAAATCAAGTCTGGTCTGCACCAGAGATGGCAACATTAGACATACCTGGGCTTCCTCCTCCAGCATTCATGGATATCACTGCTTTTAGTACTGATAGTTCTCCTCTTCAAAGTCCACCAAATTTAAGTCCCCAACGGAGTGCCAGAAGCCCAACTGGACCTCCATCACCATTGATTGCCAAGTTATCAATCGAAAGCTCACCTGCATGGCGTGAAAGTAATGCTAATTTTGAGGTCCACCCTTTACCTCTTCCTCCAGGAGCATCTGTCCCTTCACCATCAGTACCAGTTCCTCTAGCTCTATCTAAACTAGAATCCACGTCTATGAAAAGTCATTGGCAGAAGGGAAAGCTAATTGGACGCGGTACATTTGGAAGTGTTTATGTTGCCAGCAATAGGTACATGAATTCTATTATTATCTATTGTGCAGGCTTATTTTGATGCAGTAAATGCCAATTGCAGTCTTTTTGTTTCTAACAGGGAAACTGGGGCATTATGTGCAATGAAGGAAGTGGAAATGTTTCCCGATGACCCAAAATCTGCCGAGTCTATAAAGCAATTAGAACAGGTGATTCACATTGTCTATGAGATCTTGATTCTGCAGCTTCATTCTCAAACACTCAATTATATGTTTCATAATCTTCATAGCTTTATGCTTGAAGACTCAGTACTAGAATTTTTTTATCTTTTAATTCTAATGCTTCTGTGTTAGTTCTTCATATGCATTAAGATGAAACATTGTTTTGATTTTAGGCTCTAATGTTTACTGATAAACAAGGTTAGGTTTTTATTCTGCTCCCATCTTCTTTTCTCACTTCTTTCATTTGTTCAGGAAATTAAAGTTCTTAGCCACCTGAAGCATCCAAACATTGTGCAGTATTATGGTAGTGAAATAGTGAGTAATTCCACTGGCTAATTTAGGTTCCTCCATTTCTTTTCCTTTTCTTTTTCCTTCTGAACAAGTATGTCTGTAGGTTTCTATGCTCTATATATTTACCAGAGCATCTTTATGAATTTAGTTAACAAATAATTTCATGTATGCAGGTGGATGATAAATTCTATATATATCTGGAGTATGTTCATCCAGGTTCAATAAATAAATATGTACGTGAACATTGTGGAGCCATAACAGAAAGTGTAGTTCGTAATTTTAGTCGCCATATTGTTTCTGGGCTAGCTTACTTGCACAGCACGAAGACAATACACAGGTATGGGAGCATGAGCTGTTTTATATTTTGAAATTAGTCTCAGAATACATTTTAAGCAGTCTTTTGGGAAAAGGTTTGTGGAATTATGTTTCATTTGCTTGGTAGCTGAGAATCTCATATCTCTGTATATCTAGGGATATAAAAGGGGCTAATTTGCTTGTTGATGCATCTGGAGTTGTGAAGCTTGCGGACTTTGGGATGGCAAAACTTGTGAGTACTTGTTTCTTTTCTTTTCTCCAAAATTCTATTGGCTACATGAGTACATGCATATAATTTGTATAATGTGTATGCATTGCATCTGAACTACTGTGCCTTTGGATATCTTTCAGTGTTATCATGAGTTAGTTCCAGTAAGCAGTATGGAATCTGATACGACTGTTGAGTTTGTTCCTCTCTGTTGTTCATGCCCTCTTTATTCCTTTCTGCTTTTTCGTCGATAAAATTTGGTATACTGTTTAGAAATAAAAAGGTTGTCACTTAGTCATGGTATTGGTATCACTGTATGTGGGCAGGAGGGAAAATTTAGAGATGGTTCAAACTTTAAGTGTGAGATTTTACAGCTTACAGATATTTTCTCCTTGTTGACTATCAAATTCAAAAATCGTGGTTGTGTGATCTTTTTTGCAAAATAAATTTCTAGTCCTACCATACTTTGTCCCAGCTGTTCTTGAAATCTTTTAATATTCAGTAGGATACAATTTGTCATTCCTTTCATTTAGTTACTCCTGGTATCAGCTTGAATGAAACATCATTTAGATCCTACCTTATTGCATTTGTGATTTGAAGTTGCATGTGAAATCACCATTGTAATTTCCATGAAAGATTCAATTTTCTCTTTTTTATACTGGGCTCATAAAAATGTTTCTACTTGCTCAGCTTACTGGACAAGCTGCTGATCTTTCTCTAAAGGGAAGCCCTTACTGGATGGCTCCTGAGGTATGTTCTTGCTTCATGCGCATGAATACGGTGTGGTGTTTATTTTGTATCTCTTATTCTGACAGAGTATCCTTCTCTGCAGCTCATGCAAGCTGTAATGCATAAGGATTCCAGCTCTGATCTTGCACTTGCTGTTGATATTTGGAGTTTGGGATGTACTATTATTGAAATGTTCACTGGGAAACCTCCTTGGAGCGAGTATGAGGGGGTGTGTACAAGATTTTTCTTAATGTTCTTTTCTTATGTCACAGTGACCTTCAATTTGGCCTACCAAACATAGATGTCAATAAGAAAAAAAATACAAAATGAGGGAATTATGTGGTTTTTTTAGGAAATTTTTTTATTAAATAATACAATCAACTATATCATTTAGAAATGAAATTTTATTACATACACAGATGTGTTTCATTTGTTATCATATGTTCCCAAGGAAACACAGAAGGTTGGGTACTGAATGAGATTTCAAGTCGGCTGTATGTTTATTGAGGTGATGGAAGTCCCGTTACTTGGTAAGGTTTGGTACTGACATAGTGGTGGAGGAAGTGTTAAGGTTACCTTCTCCGGTTGAAATGACCGGAGCAAATGACCGGAGAAGGATGTAGAGATTATGTAACTTTTTACTGGATTTGATACAGAGTGCTGGGGTATGATTGAGTGATCCTAATGGACTCAAATCTTCCTATGTTAATTTAAAATTTTAATTTGTCTTCTATTGTGCAGGCTGCAGCCATGTTTAAAGTTATGAGGGATAGCCCATCTATACCTGAAGTATTGTCACCAGACGGCAAGGATTTTTTGCGTTGCTGCTTTCGAAGAAACCCAGCAGAGAGACCGTCAGCAACCATGTTACTGGAACATCGGTGGTTGAAAAACTCTCAGCAGCTCGATGTATCATCTACCATCCAGTCAATCAGTGGGATAAAATTGACTGTAAGCTACCAGTGCCATTCCCACTCTTTTTTTTTTTTTTTTCTTTTCCTTTCATTTTCACTTTCAAAATGGATTGTGGTAATTTGGATTATGTATCATATTAATTGGCAGGATATATCCCAAAGTCTAAGAGCTTCTGGAGTCAAATTTGATCATCTGCCAGGATTACCAAGCTCAAGAAGTACTAAAGGAAAGACGACTGCTGACAGGTAATATTTACCTTCCATGACTTCTTTTCATTTCTAGAACATAGAATTAAGTAAATTCTCAAACGTGTAATATCCTGCTGTTGCATGACTTCTGGCTCCAGCTTTGCGCATTATTCTTTTTCTCCAGCAAAACTGTCCAACGACTTCGTCATGAAACTTCCAACTTAAAAGACAAAATGGCCTCCCATCAATCTCCATGTTCAGTTCCTGTGGTTCTTCCTACTCTAGCTCCTCTGCAGTTGGATCGGAGCATACATCACATCAGGTCTTATTCACAAGATCCAGTTTATGCAAATGTGGTGCTAAAATTAACCATAACTTCAGATAACACAGTACTGGAAGAGCTTCTGCTTGTTCTTTGGATGGACTAAACTAACAACAAACTGCAAATTAGAAGAAGTTTTGTTGTTGACCGCTGTGCACTCTGGTGGATTTCTGGTGGCTATAGTTTGCTTCAGTAGATTGTTCTTCCCTTTATCATTTTCATCAATGCTTCCTAACGTTTTAAGTGCTTGCTCATCTGAAATATAGGCCAAGTCAAGGATTTTAGAAGCAGGTTTTGTACACTATTGCATTGAGTTTAGAGCTTCAGCAATCTCAGAAGTTCAATTGTATGTATATTTCCGAAGGTAGTATTCTTGCCTGAATGTAACGTCATTAGATTGTAGGGAAAAAGTTATAACTATTCTTCTACCATGTTGCTGTTAATTTTCCAAGGAAATCTCATGCGACAGAACAATCCTAGAAGCTTCTAATAAGAATTATAAAGCCACCATAATTTGTGGTGGTGAGGTTTCATATGTCCAGGAATGTACAATGATAATTATAGTATAATATACAAGCATATCTTGTAAACTAACTATAGAAACAATCACCTGATAATTCTCCTAAAATATTTCCTGCAATCAAGGAGGATCATGTAATATGCTGCCTTCCTTATCAGCTTCACTGCTTCAGCATCAGTGTGATTTTCTTGGGCAGTCCCGAACTGTAAAATCTTGTTGCAAATTTTGTATTTTAGCAGCTGGTCTTGAATCTTAGAAATTGTTGTTGGGCAGATTGAGGATTATGTGATATCAGCTTGAACAGATTGCTATTCTGTCAAGCTGTCTTGTCAGCTTTAGTTTAAACAACAAGAAGAGCCTTCATTTGCTACATGTAGATCGATGCTGCAGTTGAGAATTGCTACGTCCAGATCAGACCTCCATGTCATTGTTTGCTAGTCACATACTGCTCCCTTCCTTCCAATTGTAAAATTGATATATGTAAAAAATTAACTTGGTATCAATTAACTTTTAAATTTTTTTAAAAAATTCAATTAAGAACTTCCATCAATGTTTAGAGCTTCCCATTCAAATTATTATTTTTTGTATATAAAAAATGATATTATTTTATAGAATTTAATGGTTTCTATCAATTGATTCTAAAAGAAGCCATGGTTAAGAAATCAAAATAGTTCGAGGGTAAAATTGATATAAAAAATACTTTAGATACAAAATTGATAATACTCCAATAATTTGAGGGTATATTTAACATTTCCCAATAACTCATAAAAATCATGCATTGGTTGACAATCAAGATTGGAAATTTGGAAGCAATTATTTCCTTTCCTCGAGGGTCAAACTTTTTTTTTTTTTTTTTCTGAGCTGTAAAACAAAATAAAAACAAGGAAATGAAGTGCTCAAAAGTTAAAAAGAGACTTTTAATGTCGGAAACAAAGATAAAGGCAAGAGCCAAGAGGGTGGCACATTTTTGGGTCCACCATGGCACACAAAAAGTTTAAAGCAAGTAATGACATTGGGTGGTTCAAACAATGACCATTGGAAAGATACGGTGCTCCGTTGATTGGCGAAGATCTGCTGTTATCTCACAAAATACCTCCACCGGTTCGCCCATCAACTTTTTCGTCTTCCATGTAGTGTTGTTAATGCGAGATTGTAGGAATTGTTATTTTTTTAAAGTGTTTTTTATTTGAAAATGTATTAAAATAATATTTTTTTATATTTTAAAAAATTATTTTTAATATCAGTACATGAAAATGATCTAAAAACATAAAAATAAATAAATTTAAGCCAAATTTTTTTTCAAAATTTTATGGAACATTCCCAAACAGGATCTTAGAATAACATAAGCATCATTTCATCTTTTACACTCTTCTCAGCCTGGTTTTTCCACCAACACCTTACATTTAATTAATTAAAAAACATAATATCTTTTTACGCATGGATGACGTTCGCGTTATTCAGGCAGCATATGTAATGCCACCCGATAGACGTAACTGTCATTCCGTTGTCTCTCTAAATACGCCGTCGTGTCCCTTTTTATTTGGAGTGACGCGTGGTAGTTTACGGTGGTCGGATTGTAGCCGGTAGTTGTTTTATTTTTTTCTTCTTTTCTCTCTCCTGACAAGTAATGCAAACAATTATTCTATTTGTTTCTTACTTTTTGATCTTATTCCTCATTCTATGAATTTTTTATTTCGTTCCCTTTTTATTTATAGAAGTTTTTTTTTTTTATCAATTTAGTTCTTCAATTGTAATTTTTTATATGTTTGGTTTTTCATTTTAAATCTCATATTTTTAAATTTCTAATTTTATCATTGACACTTTTGTTGAAGTTTTTTTTCTATTATTTCATTCTCCAATCAAATTTTCTGTTATTTTATTTTTTAATTTGACCCTCATTCTTTGGATTTTTTTCCTTTTATTAAAGCTATTTTTAATTCAATTAAACCCTTCAATTGAAAATTTTTATCCCTTTAATTAATGTTTTTTTATCATACTCATTTTTTCAATCCTTTAGTGTAATTTTTTTTTTCTATTTTCATCTCTCGACATTTAATTTGTTGGGAATTTAGCTTCGTATGATTTTATTATTATGTATTAGTTTTTTTAATATTGATTTTGTGATCATCTTCAAGTTTTTTTTTTTATAGTTTATCCTGGTCTCATGACTTAAGTCATGATTTTTGCATGTCTTTTTTTAATATAATTTTTTTTAGTTGTTATTTTTTATTTCATTTTTCAATGTATTATTCTAATTCATCTATAATATATTTTTTATACAAATGAAGTTTATTTTTTTAAATAAAAAATATTCATTTTTAAGTTATATTGTTGATGTGTTTGGTATTGAGTAATATTTTTTATGGCGTTGGTTTGTTCAATCAATTTCATTTGTATTTATTTTTTAAGTCATGAGTTTTTTAGAGTGTGGATTTATTTTTATAAATAAGTTCAATAAACACAATTGGATGCATATCTCATTTTATATAATGAAATATCTTAATTTTACTTGTATATATTTTTTAATTTATATTTTTAATTTTTCATGTAAAAAAAATATTAAAATAACCTAGGTATTTTTTTTTGTTTTTGAAAAAACACCGGTTAAATGGCTAAATTATCTTATAATTATAAATAGCCTCTGTCTCGGTACACTTCAAAATCCCCATTCATGGGCCTATCTAGCATCCCAAGCCCAGTCCATATTAAACTTCAAAATCCTGTTTTTTTTTTTATTACAACCGCAATCTTGCTTAAACCCTAAAAAAATCCCTCCTTTTTTACTCTGTCCTGTGAGTCCAGCACCGAGTCAACTCACTAAACCCGAGAACAGCCATGGCGGACACGGTCCAACACAAGCTCGAACAGATGGTCGACGAGCTAGACGACCTAGAACGTAAAGGCATGTTCACACGGTGAGAAATAGCAGAGATAGTGAAACGAAGAAGAAAAATTTGAGTACAGATTGAAGAGGCCAAGTCCTTTAAAGCAAGATTTCTTAGCTTACATTGAATACGTGACTCAACTTGACTCACTTCGTTGATTAAGAGAGAAATCAATGGCGCGTGAGCTGAAAAAGCAATGGGATAAGAAGAAGAGGAGAATAAAAAAGTATGTTTCTGATTTTGCTGGGGTTTCAAGGATTGTTGAGATTTATAGACTTGCTGTTATGAGGTTTAAGGGAGATTTAGAGCTTTGGTTTAGGTATTTGGAATTTTGTAGGGATAAAAGAACGGGAAAAAGGTGAGAGCTTTTATTTTGGGTTTTTAATGATGGATCTTCGTCAATGTTTATTGGTTTGCTGAGTGATATTCTATCTGCGTTAATTGGTGGGTTTTGTTTTCGTGGATTTGGGTGCTTAGATGTTTATGGTTTCGGCATGATGCTGCTGTTTTTTCTCTGTTCATTTCATTTATGTCGGTAATTATCGTCATTGTGTAGAAGGATGTTTTCATACTTCAGTCAAGTCATGTATTTTCCTTTTCATATGCAGGTTTTGGCTAAATTAATTAGGTTTCATCCAAAAGTTCCTGGACTTTGGATTTATGCTGCAGCTTGGGAATTTGATCATAACTTGAATGTTTCAGCTGCTCGTGCACTCACGCAGAATGGTTTGAGGGCGTGCCCACATTCGAAGGATCCTTGCGTAGAGTATCTTTGGATGGAATTGATGTACCTTAACAAGTTAAAAGCTCGAAAGGTTGCGCTTGGAGAGGAGAAGGAAAATGTGGTTCATGATTATGATATGTTGCTCGATGAAGAATTGAGGAAATGATGATGGATCAAATGCTGGTACTGAGGAGTCGGAGAAGAAAGTCGATTTGTTTCGTGAGAAAGGCTTGAGTATTCTGCAGACAATCTATTCTAGAGCTGTTCAAGCTATCCCTTCTAGTTTTGGCTTGAGGAAGAGGTTATTGGAGATGCTAGAAGCAACAGGCTTGATCCATTCGGAAGAAATGCGCAAGGAGATGCTGCTAAGTGACATGAAAAGAGACTTTTTGAGAGAACCAGAATATTGGAACTGGCTTGCAAGACTCGAAATGATTCATTCTAAAAATATCGGAGATGACTGAAACTCTGGTGCTTTGTCAGTTGCAAAAAGCATTTCAGGTATGATTTTTATGAGCAAGTGAAATTCTGATATTTGACTAGTATTCATCTCTTTGGTTTTAACATAGAAACATAGGATAATGTGCTGAGTAATCTCTCATGAGTCATGATCATGGTTGATTTGCTGTGTGCAGGTATATGAGGAGGCTTTGCAATTTGTGCCTTCTCCGATGATGTTTAATTTTTACACACTATTTTTTATGGATGTTGCTGTTCTTTATTTTTTATCCCATAAAAATTTAGAAAAAAAAATAGAAAAAAAATTCTAAAATACAAAAGGATGTGCATGAAGAAAGCTTAAAAAATTACCCAAGTGGTGGTAAAGGACTAAAATGACAAGTAAAAAAGTTGGAAAATCAAAACGTATAAAATTAATAAAAAATTGGCGTGCCAATTTTGATTGATAAAAATTCTATTGGTGAAAATATTTTTATTTGGGGTAAAAAAAATATAAATTTGGATGGTTAAGGACACAATGAGAATTTTGAAAAGTTTAATTATTTTTATCGAGGATTTAATTACAAGGAAAATCAATTTTTGGAGTCAATTTAAGTGTTAATTGGAAGAAATTAAAGTTTAGGGACTTAATTGTAAGAATATTGAAGTTTGACGGGCAATTAGGGACTTGATTCAAGAAATCCAAAACTAAATTGTAAGAATATTGAAGTTTGATAGGCAATTAGGGACTTGATTCAAGAAATCCAAAACTAAGGACTAAATTGAAAAAAGATGTGTGATTATAGGGGTTGAAATTAACCAAATCAGGAGTCAAATTGAAAGTAACTAAAATTATGGTCGTCAATTAAGGCTGAAATTGAATAAATTGAAAGCCAATGACTCATTTGTAAAAGGCGCCCAAATAAATGGATTCAAAAAAGAATTTATAGGGGTGTAATTGAAAGGATTAAAAGGATTTCAAGTCAATTAAGGGTGTATGTGTCACAATTAAAAGAAAAAAGACTGAATTGATTTTCAGCAAAAATAGAT
>Ga0307517_10012152_pt1 | contig 11855 bp, 3 predicted proteins | sample 23_EM_MG_FD_194515 | JGI IMG/M metagenome (GOLD analysis project Ga0307517, IMG submission 194515) | Populus trichocarpa ectomycorrhiza microbial communities from riparian zone in the Pacific Northwest, United States - 23_EM | ecosystem: Host-associated > Plants > Roots > Unclassified | place... | reverse complement strand
TTATCAATAGAGACTAAGCTGGATACTTCCTAGGAACTTCAAAGACCAAATTATATAAAATCATGAAAAAGTTTTGCAAATTGGGAAATATTTTGGCAACAACAAGGCATGAATAGCAAATTCAGCTGCAACACTTGAATTATTTTTCGTACGTATATTTTAGTGTTTAGGAAAATACTGATAATTTACTTGTGCTACGCTCTCGATCGGTATCAATTTGTTTAACAAAAAATATTTAGGCATTGCTAAAGTATTCTCAAGAAGAATTATTTTTTTAACCATGTAAGGATTGATTCGATATAATTCAGTCAACTTGACAAGTTTAAAGGCAACTTCGATAACAGAAAAAAAAAACATAATTTGACTCAAAAAAACATTTTAAGATTATAATTTTTTAAAAATAATGAGATAAAAATATATTAGATCAATTTAGGTCAACCAAGGTTAAGATGTAAAATTTACGACTTAGGTCATGAGACTGTGATAACTTTATAAAAAGTAAATCAAAAAAATATTTTGAAGCCTAACTCTCAATCTACCGAATGTTAAATGATGGGATTGAAAAAAATAAAAAAATACAAAAAAACAAAGTCAAACCAAATTAACTTATCAAATCTGGATCATGAGACTAGGATAATCCATGTAGGAAGCAAATCAAAACAAATTATAAAACTCAATTCTCAATCAATTCAATGTTGAATGATGAAATTGAAAAAATAATAATTGCAAAATGACACAGAAAAGATCCAAGTCAACCCAGGTTAGCCCACTAAACTCATGACTCGGGCCATGTGGGCATATAGGCTCATGATTTTAAGCTTGGTTTTGGCTAATAAAAACTATTTTGCTATTAAATCCATGACTAATCAGTGATTTCTTTTGGTCTTTAAAATGTTTTAGTACATGAATAAATTAATTAATTAAGTGATAAGAATGATGTATGTATGAATAGTTTTTCATGAACCATGCACATTCATGAATTATGAACTATAACCATTTATAAATTTTTATGAATATTCATGAATTATGAGTGTTTATGTTTCAGTTTTTAAGTCCTATAAATAGATGAAGAAATTCAAGGTTGAATATGTAAGTATGAAAAAGTTATCATAAAATCTTTCTTTTGATTGCGAGATACTTATTGCCTTCATATAGAATCTAGTCATAATTTTTTTGTAATGATTGAGGAGTAAATTGTGACATCTTATTAGTTATTTTTAATGATCTACTTTGAAGAAAGAGACAAACACAAATAGAAGAGAAAATAAAATTCATGACCCACCGAAAGTGATAAAAATATATCTACCTAGGATTTTGTTTTCTACTTGTATATGTTTCTTTCTTCAAAATGGACCCTATAAAGTAATTAATAAAATATTACCCTAAGCGTCATAAAAATTCTCTAGTCTATGAAGAAAAAATTTAATTGATAATAATTAGATGATGCTCCAATTAGAGCACATTAATATCAAGATAAAGAATATACAAATTTATTAATTCATATCATTACCAGAAAATTGACAAATGCAAATGAAAATACCGACATAAACAATTTTGTCTATAAATTACGGTGACATTTACCAATGAAATATGCCCTTGCTATGTCCCTCGATATGTACCAACATAAATTATATGTTGGTGTATATCGAGAGAATTACAATGGAAAAAAAAGGAATGAAAAAAATTGATATGTCACTTTACAGAAGGTATTTTATTGACAAAATAAATTTGTCGGTAAATCCATTACTAAGATTTAAGCTATGACCTGACAAGCGACCCCCCTTTTCCCCTTCCTCATTTCTTGTTCTTGTTCTTTTTTTTTCTTTATAAATAATAACAAACTCTCATATTTTATCACAAATCAAACTCTTATCATCATAAATTCAGTCACCAAAATATTTAATTTGTTAGCATCACTGTTCTGGTTTAATTTTTTTTTTAGAATTTTTCATATGAGGTAAGCAAAACTATCCTTTTTTAAAAAAAAAATCATTTTTAAAATGTTATTTTTTATGATATTTTGATGTAGTATATGTATATATGTATAAATGAAGTTCTAAGTTTGTTGACAAATTAGCCTAAGTCTTTCGATACAATATGTAATTAGCTAACAAAAACATTAATCATCATTTGCATAATATAGAATAAAAGTAAGACGAGAAATGATAATGACAATATATTTTATTTATTAAGTTGTTTTTATGAAAATACAAGGAAAGAGGTGAAAGGTATCGTGTAATTCTTAAAGGCAATGAACTTCTAATATATGTCACAAGCTTAAAGTACATCGATCTGTGATAAGAGTTAATAATATACATTTCAATCTTTGTAATATTTTCAAGCACTTGTATTTCATTTTGAGATTTTAGTATCAATATATTACAATTATAAAATAAATATACTAAAAATCCATCAATTACATCTTCTATAATGAGAAATTAACTTGCTAACTTTCTCAACGAAATATCCGTAGTTTATCACTTCAAAGTGCTTTTCCATGGCATCGTTTGGACATTTGTTGGCATTAACCTTGTTAATATAAACTATCATGCATTGCGATTCACTATATGCGCAAGACTCCAAATTTTCCAGTAAATTGCATTGCAGGTTGAACTAGACTCTGAACGTTGACCTTTTAATAAGTTGATGCTCTCGATGTTCTGCTAGATAACAAGGTGACATGTTTGATAAAAAGAAAAGCGACATGCAGGAAGATATGCATAGAGATCCCACATAACAAGTGAGACTGGATCATTTATTCTTTGATTATATCTTCTCAAATCTCAATCTTGTACTCTTCAGTAAGAACTTATCGTTCCTCTCGGATCATAATGTGAACAGCAATATTCGGTGCCGCCTGAGGTTCCAATTTTCCGAAGACCTTGCCAAAAATATAGCATAATCTATGATTTGTCTCAGATTCTGGTGATGTGAATTGTGATTCGTTTTCTGTCTCTTCTAGTACCACTGTTTTCTTCAAAAACTAATATTTCAACATTTTACACTCACAACTATGAGCTAGAGGTTGTAATGAATTACGTCCTCTGGCGGATCTCTTCAGACTGTACGTACCGGGTTGATATGATGGCGCCTAGTTTGACAAGTCCATCTGCACAGAAATTCCCATTTAAACCAAGCTTCATTGAAGGTCTATGTAATTTACCATTTAGAGCTTACAGAAGTAACAAGGACGAAGAGAAAACAAACAGAAAAATTGAGGCATATCAGTACAGATCCCTTATGCTGCCGGAATCATGATTTCAACATAATTCTAGTTGCTGGTTGTTCGTGGTCCAAACTCATGGTTTTTGTTCTCATCTCAAAGTTTCTGGGCAAGATGCCCGCATAATCTGTTCAGAATGATATATACTTACATGAATTCTATAATACCCTGCAGTGTTGAAAATGTCCATACACAAATATAGCAGCTATAGAAGGTGACCATAACAGTTCCCATACAAAAACAAAATCCAAAACAGCTTCAGTTAACGTGTAATCCATAACATCTGCCGACCATCCACTCAAAAGTAGCTAGTCCAGACAAATTCTAGTTTACTTTTCAGAAATCATCAATTCAAATATTACAAACTTTAAGATTATTAGAAACTTATATAATTATTAATTTTAGAATCTTAAAGGATTAATCGAGATGCACATAAATTAACCTGGACCCACAGTTTAAAAAAAAAAAGTAGCCTAGTCATTTCCACACAAGTGAAAGCAGCCTTCATTGGGCATAGCCTAGCTAGCCAATCCAATGCACCACGTGAATTCTATATAACTTTTTATCTTAATTTGAAAAATGTCGCTCAAGATTTCATCCCGAATATTCTCTTCAAATTCCTGTTCCTTTCCTTGCCATGAACATGGTTGCTTGTATTTATAATCATCCCTGGGGCTTCAAGGTGCCATGACAAACATAGCTTTCGGAGTCCTGAGAGTTCTGATACAATTTTACTTGAAATGGGAAAAAATCCTTGTAAATTGAGCATCCAAAAAACAGCCATTTTGGATTAGCTAAAAAGAAGTAAAAAGATATGCGCAACACTCAGGAGAGTCAAATTTATGAGAAAAAATATTAAATGGAAACAGCGAAGCAAATTACAAAACATTATATAATCTTACAAAATGCACGTAGGTACCAGCTGATCACCACGCAGCCAATGAGCACTAGTGTACTAGCAAGATAGTTGTGTTTACAAAATTTATCAAGAGATTCTGTTTGCAAGTACAAGTCAAATAATTAATTGTATATCGATGAAACCAAATCTTTGCCTTATCCTAACAGAAGAAGGAATCACTCATGCAAGAAAACCACGTTCTCGTGAAAGAAACTGTGTACACACATGCACAATAGTGAACGATCAATTTCTAAAATAAAAAAACATACAAACAATATTCACATCACGTACTAAAGTACTATAAAACTCTCACTATTAGAATATTCCATATCATTAATGAAATATTTTATCGATAGTTAACAAGTATGTCAGTAAAAAATATATCAATAAATTTACAGACAAATAAAGTATGTCAAAAAAAATTTATTTGTTTTATTCCATCGGTATATCTATAGGTAAATAATATAATATATCACCGATAGAATATCATTTGTAATTTCTTTGGTGTGTTAACAGTGATAGTAATATTTGTTGTAATTCTTTTTTAATTCTCTAGAATATACCGACAATTTAGTTTTGTCGATGACCCCATCAGTAATAGTGATATTTATAGTAATTTTTTTCCAATTCCCTGGAATTTATCAATGAAGTTGTGCCGTTAAAAACCTTGTCAGTAATATTTTAAAAAAATATATTGCACAGAAGTAGAAAAATAATTAAAATAAATTTATTTTATAATTTTAAAATATATTAGTATAAAAATCAAATATTTATTACAAATTTAAATATTTGCACGTTCAAATACAATAAATCTAAAATAAAGACGGCGCTGGAGGACGAGGAGGAGGACGTGGAGTCAATTAGGGGGCGCATATGAACTACCCATCTGTGATCTTATCTTCCTTACTAATCGATAAAGTTCTTCATAATCAACAATGAGTCGTTTATATTTATTATTAAGATGGGTCATCCGATCCTTTACTAAGTTGGGTCGTCTCAGCTTAAACTTGTTCTCAAAGAATTACTTGGATGACCATAGATTGTTGTCTCAATCTTAATTCTAAAGTCCCAATAATCAATACACTACAGCCTACCTGTATATCCTCGGTCATAGTGTTAGAGATATCATAAACCCGATTTCTATCAGATCTACTAGTAGATTCAACCTCTAACCATAAATTTGGATCGAGTTCTGGATGGGTTGAAGGATCATTCTTGTATCTCTCAAGCAATGGGGTTTTATATGCTTCAGGAAAAAAAAAAACTAGTCAGTAAATAAAAAAAATTATAACTTAAAAAATTGTTGAAATCCAACTTACCATGAGCTTTTGAGCTCGATTATTCAGGAGTTGTTACACCTCTTTTTCTGATGGTTCTTATTTCGCACGTGGGTTTCAATAAAAAACTTTATCGGTCATGGATCATGCCCAAGCATCATAGCCTGCAAAAAAGCTATTGTTAGTTAAATATTTTCATGTAATACAACAATTTTTTAAAAAATCTCTTATAAAATAGAATCTTACCATCTGCAAAATGAACAAAATGGATTTTCTAGTGTGTGTGGTAATGGAACTATGAATCTCTTTGGTCTGGTTCTTCGAACGAGACTATGACCACCATAAGAAATTTTCAGACATCACGTGTTGGATATAAGCATCCCATATACCCTCTGAGACGCATGGAAGTATAAAATCCCTCTATAAGGCCACGTCTTCTCAGCTTGGAAAACCTTTATTTTTTTATTTTTTATTTTTTATGGGCCTTAGACCAAAAATCATATAACCTAATTCATAGAAAAATAATTATTGGTTAAGATTATGAAAAATTAATTTTTGATATGTGCTTCAACTAGGAACTTACACCTACGTAGGAAAATCATTGATAGTCTACATTAAAGTTATCTACATCTGAAAATCATATTTTCTTGAGACATCATATATATGTCAAAGTCCTGAATTACTAGTACTGATTCACCTCATCAATCAAAGGTCAAAGATAAACATTAATATTCCTACCCGGATTATTACGACCGGGTATTGCCGTAGATAAAAACATGAACTCTAGTCTCATACACATCCTCAGTGGCAAGTTGTAAATTGTAAGTGTCATCGACTAACAAGAATAAAGTAAAGCAAATGATCCGAAGGGATTGGATCTATTTGTACATAACTCAACATGTACATTCTATAGTTTCATTGAAAACTGAAGATGCAACCTATTAAACTACTTTTAGGCTTCACCATTAGAAGGGTGCAGCATGACTCTATTCACTATATCATGTGAATGATGCCATGTCATATGCTTAATAGTCTTTCAAGACATGAATAACTTTTACAGTCTAAGAGTAAATGAGAAGTATCTTAGTTTTTTATATGCGACAAAAGTCATTCACCTACTAGTTTTGGGTTTATACCAAGCATACCCACAAATTCTACACTCGGTTAAATCTGTATTTTCACGGTAGTACAACATGAAAAAGTTTAGACACATGTTAATTTTCTAATATCCTAGGCTAAGGGGTTTCATTATGGATTTAGTATCATAGAAGTTATTTTTCTGTTTATTTCATTAAGGTAAAATGTTTTTCGTCCATTCGATGATTCTATCATAACTAGCCTCACTCAACCTATGATCTGACTTGATGGTAAATACTTATGCAACGATTGATAATTTACTGTGATTTGTGCATCCACCCCATAATGGTTTGTCGGAATCTTTTAAAACTTCAAAAAACCTAGTTGCACCTGCATTTGGTTCTTCATTTACAATTGAACATTTACTTACATAACCATGATTCATTCTCATTGCATTTATAAGCATACTCCTATAACGATTATTATTATCATCTACAACTCTATGAACATTTCTAGAGTTAGAAGTTAACCCAATCATCCTTCTGTCATCGTCTCATAAGGAACACAAAGTTTTCCATATGCAAACCAACACAAGTATTTTTTTTCATGAATCCTTTATGTAAAAAAAGCATAATAACAACATTTAGAATGAAAAACTGTTATTTTTACACCTCTTATATGGACATTTAATACTGTCTCTACTAATATTTTTCAGATTAAATATTGTATAATTAATAAAACCCTCAATCTCTTTACAATAATTCATCATGTGTAACTCTTTGGGTAAAACTCAATGCATCCAAGAACGATAATTTATTACGTGTATGAAATATATATAGAATAGTGATGGCATGTATTAATTAATAATGTGAACTAAACAAATTACCGTTACCCATTTAATTAACTATTATTGGTTGGATTCAAAATTATTCAATTTATTTTAATATTACCCTCTAATGATTATTATTTTTTCTCTAAAAAAACTCAAAACCCCTCCAAATTTACCTAAATTTTCAACTTGACAATAAAATTGATAAAATATAAAACGTACCCATTAAATAACCCATTATTTATTTTATTATACAAAATCAAACTCAATTTTATCACATGACAAATAAATATAATTTTTCAAAATTTAAAACAAACCCTAACTTGTACAAATCATAAATTTATACAACAAATTTCTATAGGAAAAAGCTATAAAACAACACACATACAAACTACATATACTACATGAAAATACCAAAAACTTAGCATAAGAAAAAGAGGTTACAAAAAAAAATGGATTGGTTTGTTTACTTATTGTGGCGAATCTTCAAAAATAAATTGAATCAGAATAGGGATATTGACAAACAAATTGTTAGGGTGACCAGATTTGTGATGATGTGAACTTGATTTGTGACAAAATGAGGAGGGAAATGGTGTTGCTTTTTGCAAGAAAAAAAGAAAGAAGAAGGAGAAATGAGGGAGGGGGAGAGGGGGCGTCGTTTGACAAGTTTTAACTTAAATATTATCAATGAAAATTAATGACAATTAGTTTTTATTGATAATTTCATTTGTAGTATTGACACATCATATTTTTCGACAAAAATAACAAGGAAATGCCTACCCAATTTTTTTTCATTTATTGATTTCAACTTGTAATTCTTAGTATTCACCGACGAAAATGTTTTCGTCGATGAATATCGATGGAAATAACAACGTTATATTCCATCAGTAAATTTCATGTAATTTACTAATATTATTTTTTCTGTCGATATTTATGTTAATAATACAAACAACAAATAGGAAAGGGGAGAAAGGAAATTAAATTAGAAAAAAAAAATCCATATGTACTGCATCATATAATTAATTACTAGTAAAAAAAGAAAGGAAGATATCAAGTAAATTAACAAACAGAAAAGACTTCATAAACCAACAATCATATAACAACAATTGTCGTTTGGATTGATGATTCCAAGATAATCCATTATCATTATAAAAAAAGAGGAGCTTCAAGCGTCCTATGCTATCTCTATGAATAGAATGACCATGTGCAGTCCTGAACTCCTTCCAGGGTTCAGGTTTCATCCAACAGACCAGGAGCTTATCATTCATTATCTGAGAAAGAAAGTCTCATCTTCAAATCTGGAAGTCGTTATAATAGCAGACGTGGATATCTACAAATTCAATCCATGGGAACTTCCAGGTGCTTAATTCATTCTTCTCAACCAAAATATGTTTTTATGTCTTTCAAGTAGTGTATTGTTCATAATTTCAATGGAAAGATGTGGATTTTCTTGCTGCTTTGGTACAAAAAAAAAATTGCTTTTCTGATATCCTAGTTTGGGATATCTTGAAGCATCATTCTCTTTGCCATTGTTGTTCTGTTTACCTGTGCAGGAAAAGCCTTGTTTGGGGAGAGCGAGTGGTTTTTCTTTAGCCCAAGAGACAGGAAATACCCCAATGGTGCTCGTCCAAACAGGGCAGCTGGATCAGGTTACTGGAAAGCAACCGGAACCGACAAGCCAATCCTCACCTCCAATGGATCACAGTGCCTTGGGGTGAAGAAAGCTCTTGTGTTTTACAAGGGCCGGCCTCCAAAAGGCATAAAAACAAGTTGGTTGATGCTTGAGTACCGCCTTCTTGATGATACCCACCATCTGCATAGGCTCAGGGGATCGATGCGAGTAAGTCTTTTAAGCTGTTCTTTTCGATAAAAGCCCGTATAAAGAAACAGAGATATGTTGATCGTGAGAGTAGGATGTAGAAACAGTATCATACAGACGTCCATGGAACAGTATAATATATCTGGTTCTACGTAAGATGAAACTTCTTGTTTCACGAGGGAAATTTTTTAATTAAAGAAGAATAAACATCAAACTAACCATATTAGTAATTAAGTTCTATATATATTCTTGATAAACCGAAGAAGTAGTCATGTAATTTTATCCTTGAACTAGTCAACTACCTTCTTTTCGGACAAAGTCATCCAAAGAAAATAAGGAACTGGTTAATGAACAAAAGCTGAAAGGCCTAACTTAAAGTTGAATCCAATGATAACAGCTTCTATTATTCATCCGTATTTTAAAAATATTCGCTTTTATAACAAAACCCTCTTCGACTGACTGTGGAGTCTTCTTCTATATATATCCTAGTTGGATGATTGGGTTTTATGCCGGGTTCGCCAGAAAAGCAACACTCGACCACAAAATGGAGACGATCATCGCAGCAATTTTAGCAGCTTCTCTCCATTTACTAGCTTGAGGTGCTTACAAGGTCAAGAAATATTCAAGAAGGGCAATACCCTTAAAGACTATTATTATGATCTTCAGCCATGTCTAATGGCTCCTGCAGAAAGTGAAGAGGCAGCTGAGCAAGGACAAGTGGAGTTCCAAGAAGCATCTCCAGAATACACGATCTCAGGTTCGGATTCAAGTTCTCATCCAACAATGGTTTCCACTGTCAAAGAGAAACTTGAATATATCAAGAAGATACTCTCCATTGGAGCTCTGGAAGAACTAGTGCCAACAACTCCAAAGAAGAGGCTGCATGTATCCTCTTCAAATAATGCAGAAAATGCATACATCTTCGACGAGCTTCCTTCACCACCAAAAAAGAGGCTGCACATATTCTCTTCAAATAAAGCAGAAAATGAATGCATTTTTGAAGTTTCTTCTCCTACTCTTTCAGCCTCATCTCAGCAGAGCTTTCAGGGCTCTTGAAATAAATTTATCATCCAAGGCTCGTGGCCATGGTGATCAATATTATATATCTATCTATCTAGCTCTCTCTCTCTCTCTCTCTCTCTATATATATATATATATGAAAGGTGAAACCACTTGTATAATAAATAGTTAAATACTAGTATTGTTTGGAATTAGAATGCTATGGATTTATGCTAAGTGGATCATGTCTGCTTTGTACTTTTTTTTTAATGTCAAGGCAATTTCTTTTCTATTGCTAAATCTTCCCAGCACAACAAGATGATTAATAGTTTCACAAAAGAAAAGTTGAGATAATTTTTCCATTCAATATATAAACTGTATAGATATATATATACAATAGACTCGGTAATTAAGTACCATATAAACAAATTGTCACTTACCTTGAAACTATTTTTTCTTCAAATGATCAACATATGTCTACTACACCTGCAATCCACAAGAAATCTTCTCTTATTGTTAAATTCAGATCTGTACGCTTACCCATGATTAAATATTTCAGGGATGATTATCATTGTTTTTTCAACGTGAAAATAACATGAATGATATTCATGTACAGTAAAAGCTATAAATAAATGGTATATCAATGTTTTTTTTTTTTTTTGAATTCCTCTCTGTGAGTTGTTGACACCAAAAACTCGTATAAATTAACCAACGTTATTATTTAGGGATGGTAATAATGCAGATAAATTCATCTGCATAAATTAATCCATTTCATGTATCTTTTGCATGGGAAGTGCGATATGTTTCAAAGGAATCTTATTCACAGGAAAAAAAAAAATTAATGTTATCAGTGTTTCAAACTCCATTTAAGGCATGTAAATTCGGAGTGGAAGCCGATGAGAACCATACCAACACTCAAAACCACCCAGAAATTACTATGAACTCGACACATTCAAGGAAACACTATAGATTCAAAACTTAGATATATTGTTCAAAAAAGCATTAAGACTTGTTCATGCACTGAAGAATGTGAAATGTTCTTTATTTGTTGATCCATGAATAAAAAGGATTCAGCGATCCAGTAGCATTGTGAAGTATCAGGAAAGAGGGAAAGAGGAAAGCTCCAGATGATGACTCTTCGCCTCTAGCTTAGCAGACCCTGTTCATGGTCGTCGATATATTGCTGATTTTGAGGAAATTGAGGTTGTAATAATTAATGGTAGGTAAACTATGTATTGTGCTACACAAGATATACTGGTGTGGACCTTTTCCCCTAGAAATAAAAAATTCGCTGCCTTGTTTTCTCTCCTTTGTCACTGGCGGCGATGGGTTGCGGTTTTGTGATCCCGACCCGAGTTCCTAGAGTGCCGGACGAAAACATCTCTTTATTTAATAGTGTAGTGACTAACATATCCCCAGCCGACGACGACCCGAGACGGGAGACTTTTTCTTAGGTTATACATAAAATAACCACAAAATAAAAACAAAATTTATTTATAAATTATAAATTAGACTCTACTTAAGTATATTCAGAAGATTATAAAAATATTTTATGAATCATAAAATAAAAATTTACACATTACATTAAAAAAATAATATTACATATAAAAATAAAAAAATAAAAAGTTAAAAGGGGTTGAGTGATAGAGCACATACAACCCACACCTATCCCCGAACTTAATCTTAATTAAATCAGATAAAAAATTGATGCATCTAAATTAAATGACACTGAA
>Ga0307517_10012151_pt1 | contig 11855 bp, 17 predicted proteins | sample 23_EM_MG_FD_194515 | JGI IMG/M metagenome (GOLD analysis project Ga0307517, IMG submission 194515) | Populus trichocarpa ectomycorrhiza microbial communities from riparian zone in the Pacific Northwest, United States - 23_EM | ecosystem: Host-associated > Plants > Roots > Unclassified | place... | reverse complement strand
TAATAGGATTTCAACTGCAGGAATGTCGGAATATTCGTAACTTCTCGTCGTCGGGTGCCATTATCAGTGCCTTGCAGTCTGAGGTTATTGCTCGCCTAACCGCAACGCAGGGCTATATGTCATTTTTGACAACATCGACATATAGAACCCTCCTAAAGTTTTTCAGGAAAAATCGTAACTATCGGGACTATAGGGAGGCAATGAAAAACCAACAAAAGTGTTCCATCCCGTGGCATGGTACGCACATATACCAACCCGGAACTTCACTTGACAACCTTGCTGTCTATAGTTGTCGATCTTGAAGACATTCAAGCCATGATAGAGGGCGATGCGGATCCTGACGAGGAACACAATTCGCCGCAAATTCATCTCGAAAGATGGGCTCGCTTGAAGCGGCGGGCCATGTCTGCATTGCACTATCACATACCGTATACGGAAGAGGATGCTCACCAAATAGCGAAAGAGTATTTGACGGCTGGGCTTCAACGTGTTCTTGGGGAGGATCTTGACCAAGAAGAGCGCAGTCTCATTCTGAAAGAAGAAGAAAATAGGGTAATGATCAGAAGTGCTGGATTCTCACCGAGATAAAATGTGGTCTACCAGTTGATTGAGAAGACGAGCGGTGGGGAAAGGTCTTGACGCATTACTTGCCAATGTGGGGCTCCTCCAACCTGTTTTGGCGCTTCTGGCGATTTCAAAATTCCCATATAGGGGCAATTCATGGCGCGGAGGTCATCGTCATTGCTCTGGACATTCCCGATGCAGTAGAACCCCATAGGTAAACTATACATTTAGTGACTACCGAATCAACATCTGCACCAATTGACTTTTCCAAGCAGTGCACCTCGTGATCATGGGTGTGCAACCTCGCCGTTTGACCTCTGAGTTAAGCGCTTACGCTCATCTTCTCGCCATCAAAAAAAACGTTCGCCTGGGAAGATCGTTATATAATACGGGGCATCGGCAGTCTTAGATAACCACTGTGCTGGGCGTTCAGTTGCGAATATCACGCTTAGTTTGCTATGTCCCCCGTTCTACCATCTACCACCATCCTCACTGCACCACAGTCACCACAACGTGCCCCTCCCCTTCCCTAAGGGATGTGTGCTCTTTCGTTTGAAGCTGGAGGAATATGCCAAAGAAGGGAAGAGAGGAACCATGGTGACCCATGAAGTGGGAGGCCCAGGTGGTGCGTTTTCCTCGTCGCTCTTTCCCTGCCTCCACTGATAAACCCGTGAACTGCAACCGTAATACAAAGTGCACAGCCCGCTGCTGGATGACACGAACTCGTCAAATTGATAATAATCGAGCCCAGCAAACCCCGTCAGCGATAATGGAAGCCATTCCACAACATGGAGCATGCAGCGATGTCGATGAGAACCTAATGGCATCGATGACCACCCAACAGTATCGCCCACAACCCAACGACTTCGACGACAATCGACGGCAACCCGACGTATCGTTACAGTACTTACGACCTCCTCATTCTCAAATTTGCACCATGAGCGCTGCTATTTCGAGGTGGATCCCGACAATAACAGTGCCATTCTCTAATGTGTCGGGTCTACGAGCATCCTCACCGGCCCTCCAGAATGCGAACGAGATCACTTCGGCGACAAATGTTGTCTTTGTGCACACAATACGTCTGCTGACCTCGCAATGTTGGACTAGGTTTCTGCAGCTCTCGCCAACAGTGGCTACCAGAAGAGGCACCTACTGTACCCGACATCTTAATGACTACCCGAAAACCCTCGAAAGGCCGCATGGCCACCTCATTTGAGGTATGCACTGCCCTTGCGAGGCTTGATGGTTAATTCTGGAAGGGTACCCGTAACTGGGTCTGTGTACCCTCGGGTTTCAAAAGCCTTTGCCCCAACCCCTACCCTTGGCTTAGGTACGCTAAAATTTTACACGCGTTGAGCCCACTTATGTTGTCCTAAATCCCTCACAGCATGCATCAGAAAGAATCTGGAGATATACCTGCGGGTTTGGCGCAAGTTTGGAGGCCCAGGTTCCTCCGCCATCTCCGCCACACCCGCCAAAGTCACACCTGCCACTAACCCCATCCTCAACTCGGACTTTCCACTCATTGAAAACTCCCAGTTGCGCGTATCTCCTGCAACCACCAGATTTCCACTCACACCCCTCTGTTCCTCAAACGCGGCCCAAATTGATGTGACCCATGTAAGGCGGCGCTGTGGCCCTGTGGGCGGGTTCCTGCCAGGGACACTCTGGCATTCTCGTGGAGAGTGGGTCGAGGAGAGTTACACGTTCTCGTAGGTCCTACTCATCATCGCCCTTGCGCATCGCTATTGGGCCATGTCATTGTTGGTTTTACGATGGTGATGGACTCGCCTTGGTGTGAGATTGGCGCTGTATGTCATCTTTATGCGTCGTCTTTGTCGGGCTACACCTGATATCGTTGCGCAGGACAGGTTGGACCCCAAAATAGCCTCCGTCATTGTGGTATCACCTCAAGTTCCATCATCGTTACATGTTGCTGTTGGCTTTTATGTGAGCCTTGGGTTCCAGGCTCGTTTCATCCTCGCACGGTTTGCCATGGTGTTTCAGACTTATGCGAGTAAGTGGGGTGGGGGAGAGAGGGATAAGAGTCACTTGACTGGCGTACCCATGCTCCGGTGTTAGGGAATCCGTGTTATTTTATTTTATTATCATCGCATATGTTCCCTTACTTTTCTTTGGTTCTTAATCTTGTATTAATCCTTCACTATCGTGTAGTTACCGCTGAGATATTGTTGTCGATGATTATCTTCGGTTTTTTGGAACATGAACCAAGCAACGCCTTCGTAAGCCAATCTGCATTGTGCAATCCTTTAGTTGTCTACTATCTAACCTGCCTTTTTCAAGTCATTCATCATTTAACCGAACATTTTGGCCTTGCGGGTGGTGGAGTCTGATGCTTTAATACCCGGTAAGTTTTGTTGTAATATGCTAACCAAAGTCCATTTTTTAATATTTTTCAGGTCTGGTTTCAGCCCCGTGGCAAGCATCGCCAAGTTTTCCTTGAAGGTATCGAGTGCTGGGCAGTTTATTTTGTGTTAGAAAGCAAAGAGATGCGTGGTAGCGCATCAACAAGAGGTATGCACCTGTTCCACTTGTGTTCCACATCCTATGTCCCTCAGATATTAACATCCACTTTTTAGCCATTTTTCAGTGCCATTTTCAGATTTTATCCTTGCAAAGAGCTGTTACGATGTTCAAGCTGAGAACTCCATGATCCAATGGAGAGACGTGACTCGTTTGGAGTGTTTGGGAGGGAGGAGACACACGACACTGGTTCGTTCTATCTCATCTCTGTTACCCTTAACATCAAGTTTATGCTCTGTTTTAGCCTCTTTTTCATGAGATTCGTGCCCCATGGAAAGCGGAACTGACGCTCCCATGAAGATCTCGAACATTGAGAGGAGGCATGTTATTGTACGTCAATGACCAGGTATGTACCGCCTTCACACTCGGCGCTCTCTCTTGTAACTGACCCTCGCCCGAATCGGAAAGCGCCCAAGCATCTTCTGGAACCAAAAGAGCCGAATGTAAGGGAAATGCATTGGAATTAATCTGTAAACCGACTGGTTGCCGCTCTTGGAGTCGACAGACCGAAAGGTACAGCAGGAACATTGTTTTTCAAATTAGTTCGACTGCTCCTCTAGAGTACGCTTGGTGCATCACTGGTTGGCCCTATTTATCTTATCCGGTTGGAAGAGATCGTCCTTCTCATCGACGAGGGGTATAGGGCATCACAGTATATCTGGTTCGCTCCCAAGGTCGACGGTCGGGAGAACTGGTCCTGAAGCAGAATGTAAACCAGAGTCTTTCTACGAAGGAGGTATTAGGATATTCACAATTTCCGCTTGTCACCGGCGGCACTACCTTCTGGCATCTTGAGGTCTTCAGTAGGTGCGAGATCTTTCAAATTTTGCATCAATGAGGGTTTGGGTTGGAAAGCACCCACTTCTTGGTCAAGCTCGCAAAACATTCCCATGCCTTCTGGCATTCATACAATGGCAGGTGTCTCAGTGAAGGGAATATCATGACAGGAGTTGGGACTTTCCTAGCGAAGAAAAAGAGGTACCAGGGTGCAAACGAGATCTTTGAACTTCTGCTTAGACTTGTGGTGCTTTTGTTTGGCCTTTTTAAGCATCGTCTGAAAGTCCATAGGATTGCGAATGACTGCATGGTTCAGAGACTTGAGCATAGTACACAATGTCCATTCATAGTGGACTCACTGTCATAGTAGTCCAGTACTTCCGTCTTGGCTACAGGTCTTCCGTTTTGTTCATCCACAATGCAAGTCTGGAAAGATTGTTGAGTTCGAAATGGTACAGTATTTGATTACACATAGCCCACACAAAAGTACATAACTGCGCAGCAAAAAAAAGGTATATTAATATAAATATATAAGGGAGAAGACTCGTATTGCCATGCATAGCAATGGCCCTCAAAAACAAGTAATTAAATGATTCATTCCCAGTATCGCGCTAGCGCCTGCAGGGCGGCCTTCAAGGGGCTTCAAGTCAACTTTTTGTTTTTCACCGTAGTCACGGTCGATGCCACGGGACCCTCCGCAGAAGAGCAGCGCGACTTGCAGGCCCCCTGCACCGTAGTGATAGGTAGCGGTTCCAAAGCGGTTCTGTAAAATGCCGAAAGTTGGAGCACGTATGGTCAGGTACTGTCCTCACGTTTAGCGACTCTGTGGCTCTCTGTGGCCGTCAACCTCCGTCGACACACACGCTTGTACAAAATGTACATGTACGCCGTTTAGCTATTCACGACGTGTCACGGAACACATGGTGAGAATGATTGCCAAGGGCGCCAAGGATGTGTTTATCTGTGCATGGTTGTCCAAACAACTCAATTACTTGTTTCCTTCTTTCTTGACCAGAAGTCTCCTTTTTGCTCCGCTGAGCTGTTCCCATTGTACCCGATATCGAAGAGTTTTTTTCCAGCTCATTAGCAAAGAGGATGTCTTCAAAACACATTTTCGTGAACTTTCTCTCACGGATTGCAACGGGTACCCGGGTATTTCATTTTTTAGACAGATACATCTGATTAATCAACACTTCAGGATATGTACAGCCTCCAACCTGTTTTGGCGCGTAGGAAAATCGATTTTGGAATCTCCATGTAGGGGCAGTTCATGCGGTAGGTCATCATCATTCCTCTGGGCATTCTCGGTGCAGTAGAACCCCATACAGACCCGTAACCTATACATTTAGGGACCACGAATTGACATCTGCACCAACAATGACCTCTCATACCAATGATCTCCCATGGCCCATAGGCCATCCACCCGGGTATAGGCTTGTTCTCGGAGAAATCGAGATCCGATGGCAGGAATGCTAAGATGTCAACATTGTGGATTTGTCGCCGAAATGGGTTACCGCGCAGGATGGAAGCCTTCTGGCGCCGATTATCGCCTCTCCGCAACTCATCAGCTACCGTCACGACTGGAGGCGAGATCTCTGAAACTCCCAAATGGACCCAGATATGCTCTTGGGTTCCAGCCACCTTCACTAATACCTCGATCACGTCTGATTCTATGAACTGTAAGGATCTTACGAAACGAATAAATAACCTTGTTAAGATCTCCCAAATAACCTGAACGACCACCCCCCCCATTTCCTCGGTGATGGATTCAAAGCAGGAGAAGGATGTCGACACCTCGAGCGCTAGTTCTGTCCCCGCGGCGAGATACGAATTTTATGACCCTTCCAAGGAGAGTATATGGACTCGCTTGGGTCTGTCACTTGAAAGTTTCAAGCGCGCTCCGGGGACCACTGGGTAAGGGATTAACACTATACTGAGAAGACGTTCCACTCACTTCCCATCTCAGTGGTCAAGCCGTCGCTGGAGGAAACAATGTCAAGGACCTTGAGCGTGTCCTCGCCGACGCTCCAATGCTGCAACAGAAAATGAAGCCTAGGCATCTTCAAATGATCGCTGTCGGTGAGCATTCATTTTGTCTTCGACATTAATAGATTCCTCAGTGTTGGAATAGGTGGCAGCATCGGTACTGGTTTGTTTGTCGGCTCTGGAAGCGCTCTTCGTCTTGGTGGACCTGCTGGCGTTCTCGTCGCATGGATTCTCATTGGCATGATGTTAATCAACGTCACCCAGGTATGTCGATTCCATTCTCACCACACGGTCGCGAACTCATGTCTTTTAGGCTATTGGAGAAATGTCTATTCTCTATCCCGTCTCTGGAGGCTTCTACACTCTCGCTGTTCGTTTCTTGGATCCCTCATTTGCTTTTGCCATGGGGTGGAACTACGTCTTCCAATGGGCTGTTGTATTACCTTTGGAAATTACAGTCGCTGGAACAACGGTTCAATATTGGGGTGAAGACATAATGCCTATCGCCGGGTGGATCACAATATTCTGGATCGTTATCAGTGAGCCTTGATAATTTCGGGTTTTCCAGTTGAAAATTCTCATGATACTGTTATAGCAATTGTTTGCGTTTTTGGAACTCTTGGCTTTGCCGAGGAAGAGTTCTGGTCATCGTGCCTGAAGCTTTTGGTTGTCGTGATGTTTATCTTCATCGGGATGTGAGTTGACATCTCTAAATCGATTAACTCTTGTATCTAACTCTGGGTTAGTATCTGTATCTGCGGTGGTGGCCCAACTGGCGGGGAATACGACAGCTATCTTGGCGGACGCCACTGGTCCAATCCAGGAGCCTTTGCCAATGGTTTCAAGGGTGTCTGTGCTGTATTCGTCACAGCCGCTTTTTCCTTCGGTAATTTCTTCACTTTCCGATATTCTGGACTTCAAACTAATCTTACCTTCTAGCTGGAACTGAGCTTGTAGGCCTTGCTGCTTCCGAAACTCCTAATCCTCGCCAGACTATGCCTGCTGCTGTCAAGGGTACCTTCTGGCGTATCGTAAGTATTTCGTTGCTTTTGCACTGCATTCAATGACTCGAATTCTTGTGCAGACCATTATCTACGTCACCTCTCTTACGATTATTGGTCTCCTTTTGCCTTACGACGAACCCCGTCTGCTTGGTGGGAGCGGCGCCAATGCTTCTCCTTTCGTAATTGCTCTAGACAAAGCCAAAATCTACGGATTGAACCGTGAGTATACGTCCCTTGATTGGTAATTCTCATCTTACTTACCCAACCAGACTTCGTCAATGTTACCATCTGTGTTTCCGTCTTGTCAATTGGGCTTTCTTGCGTTTATGCTGGATCTCGCACACTTTGCGCTCTCGCTGAGACCGGCTACGCGCCTAAGATCTTCACCTATGTCGACAAATCAAGCCGACCCCTACCAGCTGTAATCGCCATTTTGGCCTTCGGTCCCCTTGCCTATGTCAACGTGAAAGCTGCAGGCGATGTCGTCTTCACTTGGCTTCTCGCACTGTCTGGTCTCTCCACCCTCTTCACCTGGCTCGCTATCTGCCTGTGCCAGTTCGTTTATTTTCATCCTTAAATTTGTGACACCCCTTCTTATTACGTTCTTCCATTGCAGCATCCGATTCCGTCGCGCCTGGCAAGTCCAAGGTCACTCCGTTGAGGAGCTTCCTTTCCGGGCACTTGGAGGTGTTTATGGCTCATGGTTTGGTGTTATCCTTGTCGTCCTCGTCCTTATCGCACAGTTTTACATTGTATGCAACTCTTCTGCCCCCTTTACCTTTCTATGGCTAACCTATATCGGATAGGCTATCTGGCCCATTGGCGGTATGAGCCCCGATCCCAAGACCGTTGCGGAGAACTTCTTCTCCACCTACCTTGCATTCCCTGTCATGATCCTGTTCTACGGAATTGGATATGCCTGGAAGCGAACCCTCCCTCAGCGCGCACACGAGATCGATCTCGACACTGGTCGCAAGAGTTGGCTCACAGTAGAGGAAATGCGCGAGTACCGCGCCGACCGAAAAATGGCTCCCATGCACATCCGCATCTACCGTATGCTCTTCACGAATTGACGGAGCTGTGTTTCCATATCCCCCTCTACGCTTCTTTTAGGGTTTAATTGTAATTTTATACCTTGGGCGTGGTGGGCAACTAAGTACGAATTTACGCACTGTCTAATAATCCACTGGAATTTTTTTCTTCTCCACTTGGCCCGCTCTCTGAACCCCTGACTCCACCCGTGAGCTTCGTTTTATCTAGATTCTGATGTATACGGCCAACGGCCTCAGGTTCGCGCGTGGTTATTAGTTGGCAAGAATCGTCCTCTCCATGCATCACCTTCCTCTCCAAACTACCAAGAATTACCAAGGAATCCATCCATGTGAAACGCCGAACGCCAAGACCATGTGGGACTTAGCGCTTTGATGCTTCTAAATGCATCCGGGTCCGATTCATTCCGAGTGCTGTAAGTATTCACCTCAGTTCAAGGAGAGTGTGGCTTCACGGCTGATCAACGGGGAAACGTTAATACTGGAATATCCACGATCAGAACAAGAACACCTTATGATTTGAACACGAGAACTTGTCATCGCGTATATTTTGATCTACAGTCGACTCCATAGCCTTGATAACCCATACTCTCTTGTACTCCATACCTTTTTCGGTCTACCAAGTTGGTTCGTATGGAAATGCATACCATAGCCCATACAACCGCGATAACCCATAATCCATACCCCTCCTGGCGCAAAACCCATAGGTTTTGGCCACCAGTTACTAATTAGGTACGGTATCGGGTCAATTATTTAGATTGATGCGACACTAGTGACTAAGTGCCTCAAGTATGCCTTGTCAATGTTAACACGCAGAGTTGCCTTTTTCGCCTCACAAGCATCCCCATGGCATGCTTTTCACATGATGCCCAACTCGTTTTTCATGGGTGTAACGGAAATTTTTCAGCAAGTATAACCCACAACAGTCTCCAATAGTTTTCATGGTATATCTCAACATGAATCTATCCTCTATCACGCTTAAATTTTCTTATGATTTTTTGAATCTATTTTTAGTATGTATACCTCTCTTATAACCCATACCCTGAGCCGACCACGGAAGTTGTATGTATATCACATGTATGATTGGTGTCTATAAGGGAAAGATCTACATATGTGGACATTCGTCCTCAAGGAGAACGCTCCAGGTTCCGTAGCCAATATGTCAGCTGATAAATTTATCCTCACGGCGGAGCAGTCTTTCACAATGTTTCCGAGATTGGAATCTAAAGATGGAGTGGCGGGCTGTCAACCACCGTGATGGTCGCTAAACTTTACGTGCTGTGCCATAGCATCTACTTCTTCTTGGTGAAGTATGGAGCTGCGCACCACATACTTATCCTTGAGCAATTTATATGACCAATATATCAGTTGGGTCGCAAGTGAAATGACCGGGTGGGTTCTCCGATGAGAAAAGAGAGCGCCATTGGGAAGATATACATGGGAGCGGATGATGTATACTGCCGTCCAGTGTATCACTACTGCGAAAGTGTGGTCCAATTGTTCTGTCAGTTGCATCTTCATTGGCCTCAGGAGTTTTGTAAAGTCTAGTTGCTAGCGTCGAGTTCGTCGTCACCACTTTTATTGGTTTGATCTGACTGGGCTAGACATCGACAGAAATATGTAGTTGACGCAATAAGGAATATACGACAACCGCAGCATCATGATGAACGCAAGATATATTAACCGCTGGAGAAGTGCTTACTTCAAGCTTACTTGCAAAGAAAGCTGTGCACACAGAGGAGCTGCGCGCGATGCCTCAATATATGGGTCACTACCAAATCGATCAGTCTCGCCCCGATGGTACCTCTGCTTGAACCCGAATTAATTCCGCGTGGGGTAGCTGGAGGTCGAATTTAAAATCCTTATATCTGGATACAATTGAAGTCGATAGGGGAATCAGTGGAGCACGGTTGGGGCAATTGAACAGTGTGTTGCAAATAACTTCAATATTGAAAGAGATGAAACCTCCCAGTTCAACCGAGTTCGCGTGGCCTCAATAGGTCGGTTGAAAAGTAGATCCGACAACCAAGAGACTTAGCTTGGGCTCAGTATGTGGTGTACGCGGGTGTAATAAGCTTACCCCACATCAGGATTGGCGTTTATTGGAAATATCTGGTAGTATCGAATACGATCACCTACATCCCGATAGGATCAGCTGGGCATCCTCGCAGAAATACCCTCTCTGAATCCGCCAAGATAGAAGGAATCTTTGGGTCCAACTCTCGTCCTGGGTCCTTGACGTACATTATGCATGCCTTCGCCCCCATGAGTGCTGCTTTCAGAACCTCAAGGATCATTCCTTGGAGCTGTGTCTCCAGATTCGCAAGGCCATCGTTATCTAACCTGTAACTTCCATTGAAGATCTTCATCGCGCGAATGCATTCCTCTTGGGTGAGTATACGGGGTGTGTAAGACATTAGGCCGCTATCCTGCAACGCACGGTCGAGACCGCTATCCGTCTTCTCGTCGATGATATGCGTAAGCCCATTGATGACTGCATTGATTCTTTGGGAGATGGGCGCATCGTCGAGGTATAAGAGTCTGATGTTATTCTCAAGTATGGCTTTGACGCGAGTCAGAGCTGTCCAAAAAACCTCCCCCCGAACAGTTGAAGCTTTGTGGAATGTATCCACATAGACTGGAATGGGATTCGTGGAACTGAGTCCCGCCCCTATTACCCATCCCCCACGGGAGACGTCGCGGTCCGTTCGGATTGGAGAAGGAACCCGCATTCCATTGCAATTAAGGACTTCGCGGTAAAAGGGGGGATATCCACGAAGAAGGCGGTCGACTTCGAGGATTGTCAAGTTTCTTTGGAAGAAATGGTTGAGTTGGTTTGGAAGGAGAGATATGTGGACCAGGACTTCTCCGGATTCGTTGTGTCGGCTTGCTTCGATTTCCAGTGGTGCGTTAACGTGATTAATAGCGAGAAGAATGAGAGCTTTGATAAACTGGGTATCAACGCACAGGAGGGATTGGTTCACAGGTGGTTTCTTGATTTTCCTCCGTTCTACCGATCCGTTGAAGAAGCTGTCGATCGTTCCCCTCCAACATTTATCTCCTGGGATGTGTTGCGAATGTGAACAGACAATAGTATCTGGGGTCGTGCTGCAGATGTGCACGGGCCGAACGCGCTGCTGGGTATCGGTGCCGCTCACAAATCCCTTCCATTCGAGGTACTCGCACTGTTCTTCGTCCTGCCCAATAAGGATCCGTATCCATCGATATAAAATTTGGACGTTTCTCCACCAGTAACCTTCAACGACGAGGGGAAGCAGGCACACGGCAAGGATAACTTGCACATAGCCAGAATCTAGGGCCATACAGAGGCTGGGTCTCCTAAAGAGACGTTGTCTTGCGGTGTTATTGAGCACGATGGACATTTTTGGCTTGCACATGACATGACATACATACTTACCCACGTCATCCCGCATAAGACTGAAGCTGGAAGTTACTAGTCTCCATTGTGCCGGTGAATTGCCCTATTTAGACGGATGGGTTCGAGACTAGAAGTTGCATGGTGAGTGGCCGTGAGCCGGTACCGTCACGAACGTTCCGACGCCGAAGCGTAAGAAATCCTGAACCTGAGCAGTATGAGAGTTTTTCATTATGTGGCAACTTTACTCACAAATGGTGCGAAATCAGATGTCAAGTATCAGTATCCTAGGTGTTGGTGAGCGCTTAACTCAAGGTAAAAGGTCGGTCACTAACTGTACTAGTGCGACACGTCTCGCGATTTAGAATTTTTATGCTGCGCGCTGGTGGATCGTGCTTCGTCGCTGATAAAGATGAGAAGGACAGGTCTCAACCTTCTCTTTAAAGCAGCTAACTAAACATTGAGCTGGCCTGCAGAGCGACGGTAACAGGAGAGAATGGAAGTTGCCGAGTTGGTTGACGCGAGCGTGATCTGACGCGCGGCACGTGATGGGAG
>Ga0307517_10012150_pt1 | contig 11855 bp, 6 predicted proteins | sample 23_EM_MG_FD_194515 | JGI IMG/M metagenome (GOLD analysis project Ga0307517, IMG submission 194515) | Populus trichocarpa ectomycorrhiza microbial communities from riparian zone in the Pacific Northwest, United States - 23_EM | ecosystem: Host-associated > Plants > Roots > Unclassified | place... | reverse complement strand
TAATAAAAAATAAAATTAAAAAAGATAATTTTGGAGAAAATCATAAAAAAAACCATGCGGAGAAACACTGTAGCAATCAACAATGTTTTAAAAAAAAATTACAAAACTAAATTCTCAATCAGCTCCATATTAAAAAAAAAATCGACAAATATAATTTTGAAAAATAAAGAAATAAAATAGAAAAACTATGTGGAAAAACATCGCAGCAATCCACAGTATTTTAAAGAAAAAAATTACAAAGCAAAAATTTTAACTAGGTCAATATTTAAAAAGTAAAATCAACAAAAATAATTTTGATAAAAAATAAAAAAAAAAGTTAGTAAAAAAAATTACACTGTAAATTACTGTTGTAATTCACAATGAATTGTGTATGGGAAAAAGTGATTCCCCCACAATAATATCCATCCCCATTATTCTTCCATGTTAAAAAAAAATACTAAAGAATTTAACTCATTTGGTTTGGACCATCGTCATTCGTTTTCATAAACTCCCCAAGCGCTGCTATTCATGATTTATAGCATGATCTTGTACAATAATATATATATATAACATAAATTAAAAAAATTGAGTTGAAGAAAAAAATTAGAATTCTCATACTAATTGTTTACCCAGAGGAAGTTTGGAGAGGGCGGGCAGTAGTAATAATGTAAATTGTTAAGCTGCAAAGTCCTGTCAATTACAAATGATGCTAGCATTTTTCAGAGCAATTACATTTTCAAAACTAATATATATATATAAGAACATTTAAAAGAACTTGTTTAATTTTATGTAAAAAAACAAATACACTTTCAAGGCTAATACAAACATACCAATAATTATATATACATATCTTCAACTTGTGTTAATTTCGTGTAAAAAAAAGAAAAGAATGAAAATAATTTTTTTTCAAAACAACTAAAAGACCTTTATTTACAGTGTCAAGTGACCAAAACTAGTGTTTTATTGTCTTTTGTTCATAAAGTGCAGTAAATTCCCGAAAACAAAACATGATATTTAAATGAGAGAATTGTTATTTTAAGATTAAGTCAATAATAATTCTAAGGGGATGACTTAGATGTGACATTAATAATAATAAATATTCAAGTTAACTCAATTAAACACATTAAACATGATTAATTAATAATATAATTAAAGTGTTTAAAGTAAAGAGTATAGGGAAAAAAATTGTAAACTTGTTTTTAACATGGTTCGACAAGCTTGAGTATTTTGTTCTTTTACTAATCAAGTTTAAGAGTACAATATCTTGATGAATCCATATCAAGTCCTTTTTCACCACTCGAGAAAAAAACATTCTTCAAGATTTGTATCCACCTGGAGATATACAATCTCTAAGTTTTTTTCCACTTGAAGATGAGTATTCTTCAAGACTTTTTCTTTGTGATATTCCTTCACCAATATCAAGAGTTTTTACCTAACTCTCAAATGCTTACAATTGTGATTTTTTATTTACAACAAAAGACTCTCTCAAAGAATGGATAATACAATTGAATCTTATATCTCTATAACTCACTTAATCGCATTTAAGATATTTGAAGTATAGTGAATATGAGAATGAATACTCTAATGCTAGAATATAAAGGTTCAAATTAACACAACTTAGAGTATGGTAAGATTGATGATTTCTAGTATCTATATCATGCATGTTCGTAAATCTTCTCATTTATACAATTCTTATGTGTTCATCCCTAATAAAAAAGCGATCGGCCGGTTCATTTTGCATCACCAAACAGTTTATTGGTTACTACAAATTTTCAGTTATGACAAATTTCTATCCGAAGAATAATTGAATCGATATCAATTTCATTAATGCATGCATAATGAAGTATTTGAATTCATTTTAATTGTGCTATCAAGATAAGATATAAAGATTTACATGATCACTGAAATGAACATTTAATTCTAAATCTTCACTTACCTTGCATCTTGAACTTCTTCATTTATTTCTCCATAAAATCTTTTATATTTGTAGATATAATCTTCGTATAAATTTATTTAAGACTTATTCTCAACTAAGTATATTATTAGTTTATTTTTTTATATTATTGTTACCAATAAAATAAATAAAAACCTAAATATATGACCTAAATATTAACAAGAATACGAGGAAACCAACTAAATTGAGGATTCAACATGCAATTCCTTTAAACTTTTGATTTTAATATATTCAGTCAACATATAAATCGGATATTATATATATTTTGTAAACACTTCAAAATGGATGTTCTAAACAGGGTTTGAAAAGATCTGACACTACAGTCCTTCAATTCTTAAATTATTTTCATTTTCATCTTAAACTCTTGTAATATTGTAATTTAACTCTTGAATTCAATTTATCTTACACCTCAGATTCAACAGTTTTCATTCCGTGATGTTTTCCTTAAAAAAATCCATCACCTGATTTCTTTGTTGTATAACATAGTGATCGTGTGTCCTAGATCTTAGCAGTAAATTCTTCCCGCAGATCTCATCAGACCAAGCAACGAGGCATCCAAATACCTAACCAATCAACCATCTAGATGGTGGCCCAAAAACCTAACCAATCAACCATCTAGATGGTGGCCCAATGATAAAAGTTTGGGATCAAGAGGTTTGCTTTCTCTGTGGTCTTAGGTTCGAGTCATGTGGTTGCTCATATGATGGCCACTGGAGGCTTACATGGTCGTTAACTTCAGGGCCCGTGGGATTAGTCGAGGTGCGCGCAAACTGACCCGAACACCCACGTTAAACTAAAAAAAAAAAAACCTAACCAATTAAAGTCCGAAAACCTGTTGACCATTCAAATTTAACCCTGTTGGTTTCATGAAATATTATTTTCTTAACTTAATCAAATATTAAAAAGTTTTTTTTATTTATTTTGTTTGATATTATTAAAGATTAGAAAATAATTTATTTTTAAATAATTTACTTTTTAAAGAAATAATTTATTTTTTTAAAAAATAAATTTTCAACAAATAAACGGGGTTTAAACTTTATCTAGATATTTGGAATTCTTTAAATTTAATTCAATTTAGAGTTTTAATTCAATTGTTATGTTTTTAATTTTTTAAGAAAAAGGATTCGAATTCCAAATAAAAATAATCTACTGAAATCATATAGGAACAAATCACAAGGAACACTCTCTGATTTACCATTGAACACTTTTACAAGGTTTACAGCTTCTTTTCATTCCCAACTAAAAACCTCAGTGGTTTGATAAAAAAAAGAGAGAGTATTTTGCAAGCTATATCAAAGCTAAGATCATAGAAACATATCATAAAAAGTGTTGAGAAAAATATTGAATGGTAAAAAAATAAAAAAAGACAGGTGTAAACTGTAATGGCAAGCAATCAGGAGAAGAGTGACAGGTCGTTCGCGATGAAACATCGTGTCGCTGACCACGAAGCTACATGTCGGTTTCGTCTTAAAAAACAGAGCTCTGAGATGGAAGGCCAGAGTGAAGTCTGAAAAGAACAACACCTTTCTTTTCACAAAACCTATTGACGGTGGTGGATCCAAAATGCCACCAAAACTCCCACCAGCACTCCCATACTTGATCCTCCTCTCCTTCCTCTTCTTCTACATCTACTCCACTTCTCTCCTCCCTCACTCCACCACCACCACCACCACCACAACAACAACAACAACAACAAAAACAAAAACAACTTCCTGTAATCTCTTCAAAGGCAACTGGGTACTAGACCGCACCAAATCCACAAAACCTCTTTACGATGAGTCCTGCCCATTTCACAGAAATGCATGGAATTGCCTTAGAAACCAGAGAGAAAACATGGGTTTGATTAATTCTTGGAGATGGGTACCTAAAGATTGTGAGTTGCCAAAGATTGATCCTGAGAGGTTTCTTGAGTTGATGAGGAATAGGAATATCGGATTGGTTGGAGATTCTTTGAATGAGAATTTTTTGGTTTCTTTCTTGTGTATTCTTAGAGTTGCTGATGGCAGTGCAAAGAAGTGGAAAAGGAAAGGAGCTTGGAGAGGTGCTTATTTCCCTAAGTTCAATGTCACCGTTGCTTATCACCGGGCTGTTTTGCTTTCCAAATATGAGTAAGGCTTTTTAAATGCCTGTCTGTTTCTGTTTATTTTGTCATTTGGTTTTACTGCTTGGTTGATAATGCACTGTGGATGTTATTGTTTTGAACTAAATGTAGCGCTTGAATTTAGGAGCAGTTTAGCTAAAGGAATAGACTTGTAGCCATATATATCTTCTAGATAGAATGGAACAGGGTGTGGAGTTTTAGGCCAATGCAGGGGAAGAATGGATTTACGTCAATCAAAGAACTAAACTTTGCATGCTATAAAACTAGTGAGATTACTTCGCATAATGTTGGTTATCGAGACCAGGCATAATGAAAGGTGCTTCATATTTTCTTTTCCAAGTGGTATTTTGATATACAACACTGTTCTATTGTCAAGTGTCCTAATTTGGATTCCGGGAAAACATATTTTAGCTTCACAGGTTTCATACAGATTTTGATCAAGTACCCTGATGGATTACTGGTTGTTATTGATGAAATTGTTTGTTGTCCCAAACTGTTGCTCAAAGCTGCGCTACCCTATGATTGCAATATCCATGTTTGCTTTTGAGAGATGCTAAAGTCTCTATGGGATACAGTTCATCACTAAAGAATTGGATACTTGGGATTTTGAAAGTATATTTAAATCACTCAGTTAGAATAGTTCAACAAGAATGCAACTTATGCTGGAAACCATTGGTGCAACCTACATCAGTTTATTTTCTGTCCCTTATTGCAGTGGATTTTCCATTGATTTAACTTGGGATTGAATTGGGCTGACAGTTTGGTTTGTTCATACTATGTTTGTTTGAACTCATATTTCATGTTTGTGGGGATATTAACAGCCTTGTAAGTGAACAGTGACTTTTTTTCTTATTTAGTCGTGTGCACTCTCTGCTTTGGTTCTGTTTTGTTGATAGTCATATGAGTCATGTCTGCTATACCTTAATCTTTAAATGGTTCCTTAACTTATCATTTTTGGAAAGTTTGAAAATGACGACTCACTTGCTCATAACATGATCAAATAAAGGTGGCAGCCAAAACAGCCTACTGTGAATGATGGACGGAAGGGAATATATCGTGTAGATGTTGATATACCTGCAGAAGATTGGGCCACCATCACCGACTACTATGATGTTCTCATCTTTAATACTGGTCATTGGTAATTTCCTTTTCCTCTCTGAAATTTAGGAAAACATTGGAAATGAATTTATATTTTCATCCTGTAATGCTCTGGCATTAGATATGCATGATTTGGATTTAAAAGAAGCCTGGTTAATTGAATGAAAAAGGCATTTTGGTTTTTCCAAAACCTAATTTTTGGGGGGTTCACAGAATTTTTTTTGCTTTTGAGGTCTTAATTTTGCTGCGCTTGGCACAGATATGTTTTCTCTTTTTCCTGTTACAAGTAAAACAAAAGCATGCAAAGGTTGTTCTGGCAGCTTGTTTACTCTCAAGCTTCTTCCCTTGCATTAATTTTGATGCTTTCATTTGTTAGCTAGTACTATATTTATTGTGGTATCTTTAACATTTGGTCTGGTCTTACTAGGTGGGGTTATGACAAATTCCCAAAAGAGACGCCTCTTGTTTTCTATCGTGCTGGGCAACCAATACTTCCTCCCCTTGGATTGTTTGAAGGACTTAAAGTTGTTCTTGAGAGTATGGTCTCGTACATTGAAAGAGAAGTTCCTCGCAAGACACTCAAGTTTTGGCGGTTGCAATCGCCACGCCATTTTTATGGTGGTGAGTGGAATCAAAATGGCAGTTGCTTGCTTAATGAGCCCCTTAAGGAACATGAGGTAATACATTGATGACAGCTATTTACTCTTTACATTTCATTCCCATGTCATTTTGATGATAATTAATTTTTTGCTGTGGCCCCTATCCAAATCAAGCTCAGAGTCTTTCATCAAATTTGTTTGAATGTGCTGAAATGTAATGAAAATTGTTCAAATTTTGAACTAGATATTCTGAGATGAAAAGTTTCTCCTTTGACACCTTCACCTTCTGACGTGTTTCCATATATATATATTTTCTCCTCTTTCATTATTTCCTCGCTCAAGAGATTTTGATACTGATACCTGCACAGCTGGACTTGTGGTTTGATCCCAGCAACAATGGAGTGAATAAAGAGGCAAGAAAGATAAATCACGTGATTGAAGAGACGCTGCAAGGTACAGATATCCGATTGCTGGATCTTACTCATTTGAGTGAGTTTAGGGCAGATGCCCACCCAGCGATTTGGTTAGGAAAGAAGGATGCTGTGGCAATATGGGGTCAGGACTGCATGCATTGGTGCCTCCCTGGTGTCCCGGACACATGGGTTGATATCGTCTCAGGGCTGATTCACAATAGCTTGTAGATGGGGTGGTGAACCGTGAGGAGGATATTGTAAAATCTCAGATTTCCTTGTGCAAATATTTATATGACACACTTAAGCTGAGTGGCTGCTGCAATTTCATGGAGACCAGGTTGTTAGAATCTGTTTGTCGGCATGCCAGGCTAAAGACGAGTCTTCATGGAGATATATGCTGATGGACAAAGGTTGCTGCTTTATTCTTTCTCGGAATTTTTGAAACGTTGTAAAAGAGAAGGAGAAAGATGAAGGGAAGAAGAGTGAAATCATAGGAAATTCTTTTTGCAGGTGGGGAAGGTGGTTCTGAGGCTACTTAATCTAACATGTTTTTAATTTAGAAAGTCATCTTTATGCCATTATTCTTTTCTTTTCTTTTTTATCCAATTCATTTTATTCCTTTATGATTTATTTTTTTCTTTTCAACGCATACAATTTGACCTTAGCTTAGTCACAGATTCTGTTCTGTGCAACCTCACTGCTTTGAGCTCCCAGGTTCCTGTTTCGTTAAGTTTAAGTGTTTGGTTCATGATGAAATGTGGCACAGTTGATTTCTTTCTCCAAAGAATTTTTCCTAATGCCTTGTTTCCCTATATTGATTTCTAGCTTGCTGTTTGCCAAGCACAGCAATTGCTGATCTTCTATTCCAATTCTAAACTAGCTCACATGACCTATCGGTTTAAACCCCCCTTTTTTTTTACCTGGCAATGTAGCTTGGTTTATACAATGGAATTGTTGGATGAGTAGTGTTGCCTCCATTCCTAAATTCAAGTCTTTCTGGGATTCGAACATAAAACCTTCAAGACCCAATTTAACCATTTGACTGACGTGTGTCCATTGTAGCTGGAAGGGTATTCCATTTGCATCATCCATGATTCATCTTTATAAATCACACGATTTTTTATGGTGTTGAAGTCAAAACTTCAATAGAACTTGTGCAAACCAAATTCCAGACGCTGCACTGGCTCTACTTGCATGTGACAAGCAACTATTATCGTGTCAGTCATGCCCTATGATGAAATAGTATTAGCTTGTACTCATTCCTCTCACACAAAAATCGCATCTACGATGGATCTTACAAAGATTTTGTGATAAGGAGTTGTACGACTCTGAATGATAAGGGTTTTTTTGGTTCCCACGAGTTGTGATAAGCAAATCAAGAATTTCTGAAACCCTTTTCTTCGATTTTAATTTGTTGTTAGAAATTAAATCAAATACTTGAGTTCGAATCTGATTGCATTGCAGCAGTATGGCTGGGACTGTAACTAGCAACAGCGGGAAGAAGCTATCATAGAGATGTCTGCTCAGACACTACATGGCAATGGTGTCTTGTTGGCACGAGAAATTTAGACAAAGCTATTGCTGCGTTTAAGGACCGATTTAATTTTGAGGTTTAGATTTACTTCGGTTGATTAGAGTTCCATTCTCAGACCTCAGTTCAGATTTACTTCGGTCGGCTGATCAAATGGCTTCCATTTTTCCGAAGAAGGTTTGGACCAGCTAGTGCACTACAATCAAGCTTTGGACCTCAAGCTGATAGGGCTGTAGAGAAGTTCAGAAAGGTTTTCTTTTTTCTTTTTTCATCTTTTTTGTAGAAGGTAATTTTCCCATTATGATCACCACAGGTTTTCAAGGATTTTGTCTTGGAATATAATACTTCTGGACTCATGCAAGCTATCATTAACTGATAAATGCGAGCATAGAACCAATTAACCTGTGCATTATTTGATTGCGAACCCTCCAAAGATTTGTATATCATGCTGGGCAGCAGAATCTTGATAAGCAACATAATCTTGTCGAGGAGCTGTTCCTTGGGAGTTTTACCCTGGCTAAATATATTGGCGATAGGTGAGTGCTTCATCTTGATCAAACGGTTGTATTCATCTCAATCATGAATTTTATAGTATTTTCTTATGCATCTGTTAACGGTCTTCAAACTCTGTGTTCCTTGACTAATTTCTTATTAATATTTCTGTCTCCATCTCCATCTCTATTTCTTAGATAGATATTCTCTGTTTTCGTCTCCGCCAATCAAATTAACACGATGTTTTTTTGTTTCTTGCATGTTCCTGCCTTCTTGTACTCTGAACCAAACGTTACCTATCTGTTTTTTCCTAACACCCTTTTCCAACCTCCATAATTCTACTCTTGTCCCTCTCTATCACAACCCACCTCAGAACCAAATTTAACCACTGGACTAACGTGGGTCAAAGCCAATTTGGATAGCATTCCATTTCTGTCATCCAGGACCATGATTCATCTATGAATCAGACGGTGCCGTATGATGTTGCCGTCAAAACTTCAATAAAAGCTATATCCGAACCAAATTCCAAACACTGCACGACGCAGGGATTCCTCTGTTTCTAAAAAAATCTTCCTTAACCACCAATCCCTAAAAACCTCAATTTCTCCAAAATCCCAACCGACCTGTTGATTCAAAACCTCAAAATGGCCCTAAGAACAAATCTATTCTTTCCAAACACAATTCTTCAACGTCCGAAATCCTACTTTTGTCCCTCCCCCACTACAACCCATTTCAGAACCCGAATCCTATGCACCCACAAAAAATGCAGAAGTGATGCTGATCTTGCATCAGACTTGGCATCAGAAGTAGCAAAAATAAACATCCATTTGGTGCAACGAGAAGAGGCCATGAAGAAAAGCAGAGAACTACTTTTCGCTGAGCTTTGCAAGTATTTGGCTTTGGATAAAGACGAAGTGAAGAGGAAATGGAGCAAAATGGATCAAGAGGAGAAAAGGGTTTTGATTAAAGGGTTTGTTGAAGAATGGGGTGTCAATTTTCACCCTTTATCTGCTAGGTCTGTCAAGGAAATGATTGAAGAGTACTTACATGAAGGGAAGCCACCTTCACATTCTTCTGGTTCCATGCTGTTTCCAGGTTTGAAGAGGATAATGGGGTTTTCTCAATAAGTTCAAACGTATAAGATATGTCATGTAGTGATAGAAACTTAATCGGAATGGCTGGTTTGTTGTTTAAGTGCTGGATATTGCTGACAATCGGATTTGGCTTCTTTTTGACTAGTAAAGTTTGATAAATTCACAGAAAAAGAAGATTGATCAGTGAATGCTTTTATTAATGTGTATGATAATTTGTTTCCCCTGAAAGTTGCTCCGATGTTCTTTTTATTAAACATTGGTGGAAAAATCATGGTAGACACCAATTGCCAGGGTTATTAGAATGGAAATGATGTCTTAAACATCTGTCGTGCAAATTCATCTGAATTCCTTTCTGATTTCCGACAATAGAGCTTCACAGCCCCTCTGAATCCGGTAAAGCCGCCCCCCTCTTACATATAACGAGCAGTGATACCTGAATCTAAACACACCAACCTCAAGATTACTGCACTCTCGTTCTGCTGACATGAATTCCATGTTTCAATCTATTTTCTGCAACTCTAATAATAACCCAAAGATTTTGGAAGTGAATAACTAATCAGATCTAGGTGTTGTGGTTATTGTCGGCATACATAGAATTCTCCATAATCTTTTTTATTTCTACTTGTACAGTACAACTGAACAAAGTTATACAGCAATGGAAAGTTATCCTCAATCACTAAATATGATCACAAATATCACCTGAATGATGACGCCTGATGTCAGTATCATGATAAAAGTGAAACGATGGTAATCACCTTGTTTTTATGTATTTACATCCGTATACGTGGGATTTCAGCAACTGAAAAGTCTGAAAATCAAAACATAAATTTGAAAAGAATGTTTACATACAGTAACCCCCAAGCAAAAACAAGTTCTCACCACAGCTGAGGCAAATTCTCCAGTCTATTCCTACAGAGGAGTGAAAAATTCTTCAGATATATAGCTGCCTGCACACCACAGCTGAGGCCTCAGCTGGACAGTAAGGACACTTGAATGACCGGGAGCTGCCTTTTGATAGCTTCATGATTGACTGCTTGCAGAGAACATGGAAGCATGGCAGCAGCATCGGCGGATTCTCCTCATTGCCTTGATCCCGACTTACAGGACAGACAAAAATAGAATGGAACTGAAATTCCTTTCCCAGCTCTACTGGCACTGGCAACTGTTTCAAAGCCTGCCACTCTTGTTTCTTTGCAGCCATTACATTCACCAGCTTCAAGAGAGTTGGCAACCCTTCAATCCCAGCTGCTATTGCCACACTCAATGGACTCTGAAGGGACTGACCAATGAAGTTGCAGAAATCCCTATTCAACTCCTCAGTCAACTTCTCCCAACAGATTGGAGCAAACAGTTCAGAGTGAGGACATTTTTCAAGTCTGCCCATCCACATAATGCAAACTGTTAGCTTCTGAAACTCTTTCATGTGACTAGAAGCAAAAGAAGCAAGGTGAGTTTTGACATAGTTGAGGGCATCAGCACGACTTCCTCTCTTCAGAATCTCCACAAACTGCTGCTGGTGAAGCTTCAGCTCAAGGTTTGAACCATTCTGCATTAGTTTTTCACGGTTGGTAGAGACCCACTTCAGAGCTGGCTCAATATTTTTAATCCTCATTGCCTCGAGTATTTGATGTAGTTCCAAGAGATGAGATCTTAGAGCAGCTGCTTCTGGTTCTCCAGCTTCATTTATTAGGCAATCTCCAAGATCAAACAAGCCTTGACGGTAAAAATGACTTGCTATTATCTGATTAACGATATGAAAGTCAAAGTCAACATTTCTGTATGCCATGGATATGTCAGGAAATGATTTTTCAAGGATCTTAGGCAACTTGCTAAGATTTAAATTCAATTCCTTCTGTGACCCTTCTAATTGCTTGAGTGGAGCAATTGCGATAAGCTTGTGCTTTAGTTCTGTGAGAATTGATTTCTGATCAATGGGAAACATAGGATCTTCATCTGACTGGATTTTTACCAATGCCTGCTCAATTTCATGGCTCACTTGATGGATTACTTCATGAGATTTAGAAAATGACAATTTTTGTTTCTTAGCAACACGATCAAATGCATCTTTGGCAGTACTTAGTTCCATTCCTGTAGAAAAAGGAAACCCAATAACATCACTCATCCCAAATACAACAATTAATAAGTACTGATTTTACTTAAAATAGTGGAATAGCATAAAAATTCTAAATCACACTTGCTAAACAATAACAGATACCCCCATTATAGCTATTGCCAATAAATTGTTGAGCACCTCATAGATACAAACGGGCAGAACAGCAAACTTTAAACAGCAGTAAGGTACAAGAGAATGGAAATTTAACAGAGAAAAAAAAAACTGTCATTCATCTTTTCTGTCAATCAATCAAAACAATGATTGCACTAGTTATTCACCACAATCATTTTTCCAGCTTTTAGGTTAAATACAGGACACATATCCTTCTCTAAGAAACCAAGAAGAAGAAAAAAGGAAATACAGAACAGAAAATACACTGACGAGTAATAGAAGTCATCAATTCTGGATGGAGGCATTGTTTGGGAAACATGGTTGATATAACACTGTAGGACTCTCTTCCTGTTTCTTCACTTTTTTCTCG
>Ga0307517_10012148_pt1 | contig 11856 bp, 11 predicted proteins | sample 23_EM_MG_FD_194515 | JGI IMG/M metagenome (GOLD analysis project Ga0307517, IMG submission 194515) | Populus trichocarpa ectomycorrhiza microbial communities from riparian zone in the Pacific Northwest, United States - 23_EM | ecosystem: Host-associated > Plants > Roots > Unclassified | place... | reverse complement strand
GGCTTTTCTCTTTAATTCAGACACGGCAGTTATTGCTTCTTAGAAATGATATGTTTCCTACAGCTACTGATGAAATGCACGTGTATGAGATGGATGTATGGTTAAGAGAGTAGATGCAATTGCAAGAGATTAATGAATAGATGTTGCTAACCAAGTTGAGTGTACAATGGTAGTGAGAAGCTTTGTAGCAAGAGATTAATGAATATTAATTTTAAGCTTTGTTGAACTACAATGGAGTAAGAAGCAGATTTTTCTTGATGTTGTATGTTTTCATAAAGGACAGGATAATGCATGGTGCAAAAATACTTGACAGATGTGGCTTCTTTCCAGCAATCAGAACGGAAGTTCTAATTGAAAAATCCAGCATTAACATTTTAAGAAACAAGATTCAAAAGCATGATTTGTTGTAAGAAATGGGGAGGGAAAAATTGTTCGGAAGCTGGTTGTGGATTTACGAGGATGCTATCATGTAAACAATTTGGAGTAATTCCATTGCAGAGAGATTCTATGTTTATTTGTTTGACTGTTTATTCTTCTTGGATTCCACGTGAGGTTGAACCTAGACGTGTTGCACCAATTTGATATCAGAGCATTCCATGCCTATAACCTGGAGTGGTGACTCATATAATATGTCGAACATGCACATACTTGATAATTCAAATCATGAGCAGGCCAACTTACAGCTGCAAATCTCCTACATCATTATTGTTTTGGAACAACTTTCTCATTGAATAGATGTCATGTATGAGCGTCGGGCTCGAGATGGACTGAGATCTCCCAACAGGAGGGGGCATGGTCAATTTCATGAGGAGTCGCTTGATGAAAATAATAGGGATGATGAGGAGAATTTGGAAGATGAAGTCGCCAGAGATTTTGAGAATTATCACCCTCAGTTTCAGCATTACCGAGAAGACTTTCGTCTAAACCATGATAGGCATGGTTTGGGTTATCAACCTCTTGATGAACTTACTAAGAGGATGAAGGTGGATATGTCTGATTTTTATGGAAAATTGGAGCCCGATGCTTTTGAGGATTGGTTAACAGCCATTGAAGATTATTTCGACTAGTTACTCTGCCTCTAGTTTGTAGGAGCAGAGGAATGGAAGCCATGAAAGTCGGACCTATTTTGGTGGTTGTGATGATTGTTGTTGGGATGTTAGTTGCTACGAGAACGACCCTTATTACGGCTGAAATTAGGGTTGTGCTGAGATATGGCAAGATAAGCAGATTGTATGGGTAGCGAAGGTTGCTGAGGCAGCAGAGGTGAGTTGGCATCCATGGATTAAAGGAAGGTCTTGTGCAGAAATTCATGGGTAAGGAGATGGTTGTGAAGGTCGACATATGACAGTTGTTCTGCCTTGGTCACGAGGCTGATTACCAATTTTTAAACTCACCACGAAGGCCATGAAACACATAGAGGTTAAAGTCTTCAAGGGAGATAGGCCGACCAACAACAACCAATTCATTAAATAGCAATTTTGCTTGCTGCATGTACATAGCAATCGAAGCATCACCTTGTCGAAGATCTGAAAGGACCCGTAAAGTTGCATGATGCAAAAATTAAACAGAGATGCGAGAGCTTTCTCAAGAGTGCGCCAAACACAATGCAAGATATGACAATCTACCATAAGGTGTAATACATCCATAAAGAGAGGAGAATGACGCACTCAAAATAAGTTGATCATATTGCTTCCAATAAAGAAAAGAAGGGTTGATTGTCGAAGAAGAACCAATAGAACTGTCAGAAACATGAGAGGGAGGACATGACATTGAGCCATCAACAAAGTGGAAGACGTTCTGACCAAGAAGATATGACTTCATCTGTATATGCTAATAGAGATAATTTGTGTTTGTAAGTTTCAACGAAACAACTTGCTAAGTGTTGGACAAAGCAACTATAGCTGGAGTTGATGTCCCCATAATATAAAGAGGAATAACAGAAACATGAGAGGAAGAATCATTGTTATGCTCTGGAAATGAAGGAGGCTGCTGCTTGAGAAAGCACCACCGACAGCAGCCTATGAGTGGCAGGTCGACTGGGCTGCAACACTAGTTTGGTGGAGGGAGAAGTCGGCGACAATAGTAGAGTCTGTTTGGGAGAGGGAGAGAGGATTTCTGATGGTAGAAGGCTTTGATACAAAGTTGAGAAGAAGTAGGAGGCTTAACCTATTAGTTAGTCAACCCTTTCCTATTTATATGTGTAGGACAATATACAATAGTAAGAGTAGAGATTACAGTACTAGAGTAGTACTGCCTATAATATTTCCTATATATATACATTTTATAATAAGCTTAATGAGTTGTTGGGAAGTCTTTGTTTTTCTTTATGGAAGAAGGTTGTTTGGAACTTTGATAACACACGAGAACAAATAATTTTTTTTAATCATGGTGTTATGACAAAATGTTCCTATATCAACTTGCTTCAATATTTAGATCAACATATATATGTGCTGATAATGAAGTGGTTAGGACATAAAATGTTCCTATGTCAATAACTAGAGTAGCCCACATAAATCACCATTGAATTTTCTTAGTGTTGTTAGAATCATCTCATTAAGATCTTTTTTTATCGTACTGGTAGTGTTGTCATCGAAACTTCAGTGTGCTTTAGAGGCCTTTTTCATTCTTTGTTTCTCTCTCTTCTTTTCTCCTTGTAGTTTGTAAAGATAAAGGAGAGAGAAAAAAATAAGAAAAAAAAAGAGATCTTAAAGGCTCCGAAACTTCGATAATGACACTCTTATAGGCATACCGAAGCTTCGATGATGACACCATTGATACAATTGGCAAGGTAACCAACAATGAATGAAGTAGGCTATATGAAACATCCAAAGATGGCGGAGCTCACTTGTCTTCGAGCGGCTCATGTGACCCACTATATTCACCATTAGTGATATTTTTTAATGTTGTTGAATTTATCTTGTCGAGATTTTTTAACAATACAGGTTATGTTATTTTTAGAATTTTAATGTGTCCCCAACTAACAATAAATACCTGTCCACAAAGCTTGAGAGGACAACCTTCAATTATTACATGCAAGCAGAGGACCCAACACGATGAATGCAAAAGAAAGGAGTTGCAAGCCACTTTCCAGATCTACACAGTCGCTAGTGGTTAGACCCACAACTGTTTTCCCGAGGCTAGGGTGAAAGAAAAGAATTGCATGGCACTATTTGAATTCACATATGTGTAAGTACACAGTAGTTTTCCCACATCTTATCCGAGGATTTCTTGAATTATCATAACTTACTAACTACCCTGCTTTAAACGTTTTAAATGATTTGTCACACTGTACCTAAAAGACTAGTAACTGTCAATTTAAGTTTGCAAACAACCACTGTCCTTAGATGCTACTTGGAAAATCGTGTTGTGGTTATATATATACCCTCTGAGATTGAAATTAACAAATAATATAATATTTTTAAATTTTTTATAATTTCTATGAAATGTTTTTCACTTAAAATAAAAGAAAAATACTTTTCTGAAACTAAGATAAAATTTTTTTTTCATTGAAAAGTATTTTCTGTTGATTAATTTTTCTAATAGCAAACAAATACAGAAAAGTTTGGAAAGGGATATCCAGAAAACCACTTTCCATGAAACAGATGGGCGTAGGTACACAATCATTTCCCACATCGTACTCGAGGATTTCTTGAATTATCATCACATCTGATCCATGCATATTGCATACCAACACAGGTAATCCTCCATGAACCCTTTAGTTAGAAGATGCATCTTTACAACATCTTGATGCAGAAACTTTTTATTTTTACACTTCCTGCATGGACACCTAATACCGCCATCGGTAAAATTCATCGGAATAGATGTTGCGAAATTACTAAAACCCTGAACCCCGTTACAATAATCCATCCTTCACATTCATTGGGGTGAGTCCCGATACATCCATGAACAATCATCCATGACTTCTATCGAACCTCTAAAAAATTATGACAACATGTATTAATTAACTATGTTACGTAAATAAATTTACAAAAATATTGGTTTGCCCCGACATTATCCAACAAATTAAAAAAACACTTATGTTAAATATTCATTATCAATTATCAACTATTAATGTCCATACAAATTTATACATATATAAATTTACAAAAATCACAACTTCGCAATAGAATTTATAAAAATTAAAACGGACCCGTTAAACAAGCTATTATTTATTTCATCACAACACATCTAAGTCGGTGTAATTCAAACAAAGTTTCAACAATTTACAAACAAATACAATTTGACAAAATCTAAAATAAACAATAACAACTACAAAATTATACATTCATACTACAAGTTTCTTTGACAAATAACAATCAAACAATTACATACGTTAACAAAATACATATACTAAAAAAAACAATAAAAAACAATAAAATTGACATTTAAATGTTAAAACTAAAAATGATAGATTTACTTATAAAAAATGATAAAATCCACAATAAATTGATCGGAGAACAGATGTTGTGACCATGTACAAAAGTATAAGAAACTTAAGTGTTTGTGTTGAGAAGAGGGGGAGAGTTGGGATGGGTGGTTGGCTGCAGTTTGAGAGGGGAGAGGTGGGATGGGGAAGAAGAAGGAGAAATAGAGGAAGAAAGTGTCGACACAGTGGGTATATATTGGCTTTTACTGATGGAATCACCTACGGATAAGTTTCGTCGGTGATTCCGCCAGTGACTGTGTCACGTCACTGTACGAAGATCCCGGTTTGAATCCCTCGATCATTCCTTCGGTAAAATCGTCTGAAAAAAATCCACGTCATCACACCATTGCAACTTTTCAAAAAACTATATAATCCATCAGCGATACGGTTGATATATACCAACAGATGTATTCTGTTGATATATACTGACCGTATCGCCGACGGATATTGTCTGTTGGTATATACCAACAAAAATAGAGATGGAAGTATGTCCGTCGATTAAAATTACCGACGAAAAAATTCTGTCTGTAATTTCGTTGGTTTTCATCGATTTTCTAGTAGTGAGTTGGGTACCTATTGTGTGGCCATCCAATGGAGAGTCACCCACTCAATACAGTCTGACTAGATCAAAGACAGAGTTGGGTAATAGGCTAATGTATTCCGGGTTAAAGTTAGGTGAAGTAAAACATGACTTCAATCTTATCGACAATTGACATAGGATTGCAAATTATTAACAAATAACATGTAATACATAACAAAGATATTCCAAAATCAAAATAGTCACTTGACTTCTCATGATCCTTGGACTTTTATTTATTGATTTATTTTGATTTTTATGTACATAAGAAATGATTAATCAAAACTAATTTCATCATTGACCAAAATATTCCTTAAGAGTTTTTCATAAGAGAAAAAAAATAACACTACACATGTACGGTGATTCACCTTTTTACTAAACATAACAGAAAAATCAAGACAAACTAAATTTATTAAGCTACATCCTTTTTGTTGATTCAAGTCATTGTCTTGTTATTCACTTATTACGAACACAAAAATTTGCAATCTTACTAATTAAACCCTTGTTAATATAACTTTAACAGGATTAATTTCAATTGATCTTTTAATTTCAATCCCTAAATTCAGTTTAGAATCCAATCATTCACGCACTAGGATCCATTAAAAATAAAAATTATAGATCCGTACAAAATTAACTCAAATGCAAAATAACAAGTTGAACAATTGAAGGAACAAAGGCTTAATTATCAAAATCAGCCGATTAAGGATTGAAACACAAGGCTTGCGAAGCAGCAATGACTGATTCGAATGAAAAAGGCAGAAAATGTACCGGTAGCAGGTGTGTGGGTGCAGTGCGTGTTCCGAGGCCAAATACCTATAGATGGACAGACAAACATCTACGTATTTTTTTTATTAACATGGGTGTTCGGAACAGCTTGCGCGCACCTCTACTAATCCCATGGGCCCTGAAGTTAATGACATGTAAGCCTCTAGTGGCCTTGAGAGGACTCGAACTCGTGATGACCATTGAGGAGTAAACCCAAGGTCTGACCAGTTGAGCTACCTCTCAGGGTTAACATTTATGTATTTACTTACAAAGGCAATGGGATAGATGTTCTTAGTCCTTTAGGGCATCTCAAATGGCAAAAGCTTTTCCTTATTAATTACTCTTATCTTATTGAGTAATGTTTCTCATTTAAGTTATTGAGTTTTGCTTGATCAACACTTGTATCTCCATCACAAAATTATTTGTGTTGATTAATGGATCTCCTTCTAAGTAATTTTTGATGGGTCGTAGGATTCGCCAATATGACCCCCTTTCTCCATTTTTTTTTTAAATTGCAATAGAGGGGTTATCTGTTTTGTTTCAGAGAGCAGCTACAATTGATCTTTTCAAAGGTATCCCTTTTCGAGACAACTTTAACCTTAGTCATCTGCAATATGGAGACGACACTCTGATTTTCATGCCTGCTAATCTTCACATGGTCACAACAATTAAAAGAATTCTGTTGCGGTTCGCTATTTGTTCAAGTTTGCACATTAACTTCCACAAAAGCTCTTTAATTGGCATAAATGTTGGGGAAGATACTTGTGCTAGTATGACATCTTCAGTCTTTTACAGATTTGATTCCTTGCCTAGCTCTTATCTGGGCATGCCTTTGACATCCAATCCTAAAAGGTTGTCTACATGGAAGCCTATTATTGAGAATTTTAGAAGAAAGTTGAGCATGTGGAGAGGTCATATGCTTAGTATGGCAGGGCGTATTTGCGTAATCAAAAGTGTCATGAGTTCGTTGCCAATCTATTATATGTCTTCTTTTCTTATGCCAAATGGTGTCTGTAATATCTTGAACTCTATTCAACGAAGATTCTTGTGGTTTGGGGTGGCGGAGTAGAAGAAAATTTGCAAGGTGCAGTGGCGTATTGTGGTAAAAGCTAGAAAAGAAGAAGGCCTTGGGTTGGGTTCTTTAATGTTTAAAACTATATCCATGCTTTTCAAATGGATATGGAGGTTAAGCTCGCCAGGCCATGCCTTATGAAAATAAGTAACATCCCATTTTTACTCCCCAACTTTCAAGAATGGAATCCCAAAATTGCATGGTCATATTTCCCCATTTTGGTAAGATATTTTGTCAATCTTGGATCCAAATAGTGTTATTAGCTTAGTATTACATCAAAACATTAAATTCATGATTGGTGATGGGTCCTCCATCCTTTTTTGGTATGATGTGTGGATAGGATCAAATGCTTTGTGTAGCATTTTCCCCAGGCTTTACAAAGTTTCTGCTATTCAGAATGGTAGTACTACTTGGAGTATTTGGTTGTTGAGGAACAAAATTGTTTTTGATGAAGGAACTATAAGCTTGTTTGATTATTTCTCCACTATCCTTCATCGAGTTGCTATTTGATTGCATACTCTAGATTCAAACTTCACTTATACAGGAAATGACTTCTTAAGATCTTTTGATGGCATCAAATTGTGGTGTAATAAGAAATCTTAGGTAGTCTCTTTGTTTTTGTTGTAGTACGTAGATCAGTTTTTTTTTCCTCCCTAAGTATGTTCCTTTTTTTTTTTATCTTGTCCCTGTATTTTGCTTTGGCTATTGGCTTTATAGCCTTTTCAATATACTCTCGATGATTATCCAAAAAAACGTTATTGAGTTTTGCAAGAATTACTAATACCCAGTTGATAAATGTTGGGTTAGATAGAGACATGTTTTTCTGGGTAATTGATGCCTTGATTTATACTCTAAGTTTGACAATTTTAATAATGCTTTGAAAGTGTTTGATGATATAAGCAGTCAGAATATTGCATCTAGGAATATTTGCTTGAAGGGCTGTTAAAATATGGTCATAGGCTCATATGGGTTTGGTATGTTTAGTATTTGATGAACTGCCTAAACAAAATGTTATTAGCTAGAAGTCGATCACTTCAGGCTATGCTATGCTTCATGTGGGTATTTTAATTGTGCAACGAGTTTGCTGTCGGAGATGGTGATTTCAATAGTTTTTAATTAGGCTTAGAAGAGAAAAACGGAGACGGAGAGTAATTTCTAGTTATGCTACCCATGGCTAAAAAAGTGGTGGAGGAAGATCGAAATTAGTGCACTATGCATGTCTCATGCATTATATATTACAACCTACGTATGTGATTGTTTTCTCATTAATCTCAAACTAACAAGTAATTTTTTTCTCTTACCAGGTATTCCATCTAGCAATCAATACTGTTTTATTCCAGAAACCCTACAAGGACAAGTACACTTCTCTTGACAGAAACTTGAAGCGTGGAATGCGATTAGCTGAGCTTTATGAACCTTATGTGTTCTTTAAGGGCATGTAAGGATATAGTTATTGAATTCCATTGATATATCCTAAACTTTAAATCAACATTACAAAGATTAGCTCATAATAAATTAATTTTAAATTAATTTTATCTTTTTTTAAGATAACACAAATTGAGGAGATAATAAAGTAGTATTTTGTGTAAAATAGGAGGCTTACAAAATGTGACAGCCACCCTCTATATATAGGGCAACATACAGTTGATAATATATACCATACTACACAAGATAAATCTATATAGGGAAATCACAATATTTTCTATAATATAACATATTCTATATACAAGGTTGTGTCCACATGAAACTTGGACTGTAAATAAGCAAAGGCAGAGTGAGGTAGTGGCTTAGTAAGAATATCAATTAATTGATCATTGGAGGATATGATTGAATCTAAATCACTTTTTTATCCACTCGATCACGAATAAAGTGATAATCAACTTCAACATGCTTTGTACGAGCATGAAAAATCAGATTAATAGACAAATAACTAGCACCCAAGTTGTCGCACCAGATAGTGGTGCCAGAACTAGGAAAGAAACATAAATCTAATAAAAGATAGTGAAGCCAAAGAACCTCAACACTGCTATCAATTAAAGCTTTATACTCAATTTCAGTGGAGGAGCGAGCAATAGTACATTGCTTACCAGATTTTCATGAAACGGGAGTGGTGCTAAAAAAATACAATGTAAGCCCTAGTAGACATATAATCATCAATACTACCAACCCAATTAACATCAGTAAAATCATGAAGAGATAGTGAAGTTAACCACGAGTAAGGTGTAGGCCAAAAGAAGCCATACTTTTCAAATATCACAATATACGTTCAACAACAGACCAATGGCTCTCAGTAGGAGTATACATAAATTGACAAACCTTGTTTACAACATAACATACATCTGATCTAGTAAATGTGAGATACTGAAGAGCACCAACAATTTGTCAGAAGCGAGTGGAGTGTGAAAATAACTCACCATACTACAATCCAATCTTAGAAGTAGAGAACAGAGTATCAATAGATTTGCACGATGACATACCAACACGATGAAGGATATCTAGATCATATTTGTGTTGACTAAGCATGAGACCCGTACTGGTAGGGGAAACTTCAATTCCCAAAAAATAATAAGCATTACCTAAATCACGAAGTTCAAACTCTGAGCTCAGCAAAGTAATGAGATGTTGAACAAAAGCATAGTTATTACAAGTGAATAAAAATGTCATCAATATAGACAAGAAGATAACAGATGTCATAACCCAATTTTTTATTTTTTTATTTTGATTTTTATATAAATAAAAAGAAAATGAAATTATGAATGAAAAGAAAAAATGGAATGAATGAAGAAAATTTAAAATTTGGGTCAACAACACAAATTGAAAGTTTCAAGGATTAATTGGGTTGGAATTATAAATTTTGGAGACAATTTTGGTAGCAGATGAGAAAATTGATAAGTTTGGGGACATTATTAAACTTTGAATTAGTTTAATTATTAAAATCAGAGCTTAATTGAAGAAATATTAAGGTTTAGGGGTAATTTTGAAAGAATTAAAAGTTAAAAGGGTCAATTAAGGACTAAAATGATTAATTTGGAAGCCAAGGACTGTTTTGTAAAAGGCGCTGAAATCCAGGGGTCTAATTACAATTTTAACCAGGAGCTTGATTAAAGAAGGTCAAAACTTCAAGGATCAAATTGAAAAAGAGTTGCCCCAGTCTAGAAACAGCGTCGTTTCATTTCCATTCATCGTCTTTCTTCCTTTGGAAACAGAGGGAGCTACCTGTGAAGAAAAAAAAAACTTGAAATGCTGCCCACATAGGCAGCTCAACACAAGCAAGTGCAGATTGATTTTGGTCTGCTAAGGTTCCCAATCCAATCAGGCTCCCCCTCCGGACACGCCGCTGGAGTCCGGGTCGAAGTCTGCCACCAACAGTCCGGCCGTGGCAGGACTCTTGGCGCCCGAGTCCTTGCAGGAAACCAACTCCTCCCACGCCGTGCTTGTCAGGAAAGGAGACGTGGGCCGAGGTAACAGAGAATCCCCTATAAATACCCAAAAGAACAACCAGAAAAGGGAGGAGAGAACGCAGGAGAGGAGAGAACAGGGGACAGAAAACAAAGAAAAGAAAACAGTGAGGAGAGCAAAAGAAAATAAGAGGAGAGAACGCAGGACAGGAGGAGAGAACAGGGGACAGAAAACAAAGAAAAGAAAACAGAGAGGAGAGCAAAAAAAAAAAGGAGAGAAACCAGAGAAAACAGGGGAGAGAGAGAGAAAGAGAGAGAGTAAAAAAACACTAAAACAAGAAAAAGGGACAGAAAAGGAAAAGAAGGTAACAGAGAAGAAGAGCAGAAGGAGTGCTTTCCAGAACTGCACCATCATCTTCGAACATTCGGCCTTCATCTGCAGAGGTAAGTTTCCCGTTCTTCCCTCGCTTTACATTTTAATTCCTCCTTTACTGTAGCAAGCGTGCGTGGACAGTCCACACACGCTTGCAGAGAGAAGAAGATCGATTGGGTTACTAGTCTGAACCAGTAACCGGTCTGGGCCGGACCGGGTTGGCTGGTTCCAGTCCAACCCATATGGCTGGGCTAGATCCAGCTCAGTAAAAAAGAAGAAGAAGAAGAGTGGGCCGGGTTTGGGCCTTAAGCCCAGCCAACTCAAATTGTGTTTGCTAAGGTTGTGTTTGACAAAACACACTTTATGCCTTTGTCATGCATTTTTATCACCTTTTATTTTAATATTTAGCCAAACAAATGAGCCCTTTTTTTTATATCAGAAAATTCTTGAAATATTTGGGAATCTTCGTTGATTTATTTGGGGGCCCCTCGCGCTTTTTTTTTTCTTTTATATGCTCAATCTGTGGATTATTACTATTAAATGAAAATCTATTGTGCAATGTTTTTTTTTTTTTATTCTTGTCTAAGAAGAGCAAGTAATAAAAAAGGGGTAAACAAAAAGAAAAAGGCATAGAAAAATTGTTTCTTCTTCATTAAAAATTCAAAATTTTGTGAATTTATTTACTGGCATCATAGTTAGGAATATATTTTTTTGGGTTTGTGCAATATTTACTAACGCTAGAGTTGAAAGTATTTGTAGGTATTGTTCGCTGATGCTAGAATCAGGAACATGATAGGAAGAAGAAAAAAAAGGGGAGAACAAATTCTTAGTAATTTTAGACAAAACCAGCAATGCAGCCTGCCTCAGGTAGAATGCTTAATGGTTGATAGCATTTTTTCTTTCGCATAACTAGTACCGTATTATAGAATCTATGTTAACCAATTAGGATTTCTAGTGACCATAATACTAGGTGGCGACTCCTTGAACTAGACAATTCCCTAGAGAATAAGATGTCAGATATCTATTTTTTTTTCTAACAATAATTTTTTTTAATTGGTCGCCGCGATGTCCAAGTGTGACAACAGATATCATAAACCACAAACAAAATAATTAAGGAGATATCAACTATGTAAGCCCGAAAATCAATAGAAAGAAGAAAGTCGCTCAGCTGTGTGTACCAAGTCAGTGGGGCTTGTTTTAATCCATAAAAAGACTTGTGAAGGCGACAAACATGAGTAGGTAGAG